>Ga0196964_10000035_pt1 | contig 147258 bp, 158 predicted proteins | sample S1_10metaG_FD_148615 | JGI IMG/M metagenome (GOLD analysis project Ga0196964, IMG submission 148615) | Soil microbial communities from Anza Borrego desert, Southern California, United States - S1_10 | ecosystem: Environmental > Terrestrial > Soil > Desert | place: USA: California | collected...
CTGCGCCGCTCCCGCCAGGCCCAGATCACCAAGGAGCTGATCGAGATCATCTCCGGCGCCGAAGCCCTCTGATCCCGACAGACGACACGACCTTCCGAACGGAACCCGCCCGATGACCGACACCACCGCCGCCAAGCCCCGCGCCACCCGCGCCAAGAAGGTCGCCGCTCCGGCCGACCACACCCAGTCGACCGCGCCGACCGGCGTCGTCGCCACCGGCCGCATCGCCCAGGTGATCGGCGCCGTGGTGGACGTCGAGTTCGAGGGCCACCTGCCGGCCATTCTCAACGCGCTGGAAACCTCCAACGTCGATCAGCGGACCGGCCAGACCTTCCGCCTGGTGCTGGAAGTCGCCCAGCACCTGGGCGAGAACACCGTCCGCACCATCGCCATGGACACCACCGAAGGGCTGACCCGCGGCCAGCCGGTCACCGACACGGGCAAGTCCATCCTGGCGCCGGTGGGCCCCGGCACGCTGGGCCGCATCATGAACGTGGTCGGCGACCCCATCGACGAGGCCGGCCCGATCAAGACCGAGCTCTACCGCCCGATCCACAAGGAGGCGCCGAGCTTCGAGGAGCAGTCGACCTCGGCCGAGGTGCTGGTCACCGGCATCAAGGTGATCGACCTGATGTGCCCCTACACCAAGGGCGGCAAGATCGGCCTGTTCGGCGGCGCCGGCGTGGGCAAGACCGTGACCATGCAGGAGCTGATCAACAACATCGCCAAGGCCTACGGCGGCTACTCCGTGCTGGCCGGCGTGGGTGAGCGGACCCGCGAGGGCAACGACCTCTATCATGAGATGATCGAGTCCAACGTGAACGTGGACCCGGCCAAGAACGACGGCTCGACCGAGGGCTCCAAGTGCGCCCTGGTCTACGGTCAGATGAACGAGCCGCCGGGCGCCCGCGCCCGCGTGGCCCTGACCGGCCTCTCCATCGCGGAATACTTCCGCGACGAGGAAGGCAAGGACGTGCTGCTGTTCGTCGACAACATCTTCCGCTTCACCCAGGCCGGCTCGGAAGTGTCGGCTCTGCTGGGCCGCATCCCGTCGGCCGTGGGCTATCAGCCGACGCTGGCCACCGAGATGGGCAACCTGCAGGAGCGGATCACCTCGACCAAGAAGGGCTCGATCACCTCGGTGCAGGCCATCTACGTGCCCGCCGACGACCTGACCGACCCGGCGCCGGCGACCTCCTTCGCCCACCTGGACGCCACCACCGTGCTGTCGCGCGACATCGCGGCCCAGGCCATCTTCCCGGCCGTGGACCCGCTGGACTCCACCAGCCGGATCATGGACCCGCTGGTGATCGGCGAGGAGCACTACCAGGTCGCCCGCCGGGTTCAGGAAATTCTCCAGCAGTACAAGTCGCTGAAGGACATCATCGCCATCCTGGGCATGGACGAGCTATCGGAAGACGACAAGCTGGTGGTCGCCCGCGCCCGCAAGATCCAGCGCTTCCTGTCCCAGCCCTTCTTCGTGGCCGAGCAGTTCACCAACCAGCCCGGCAAGTTCGTCGAGCTGAAGGACACCATCCGCTCATTCAAGGCCATCTGCGACGGCGAATACGACCACCTGCCCGAAGCCGCCTTCTACATGGTCGGCGCCATCGAGGAGGCCGTCGAGAAGGCCGAGAAGCTGGCGGCGGAAGCCTGATGGCCGGAAAGCTGAGCTTCTCTCTCGTCGCGCCGGAGCGCGAGGTCTTTTCGGGCCTGGTGGACCAAGTCGATGCGCCGGGCGTCGAGGGCGACTTTGGCGTTCTGGCCGACCATGCGCCCTTCATGACGGCGCTGCGCGAGGGCGTCGTGACCGTGATCGACGGCTCGAGCCGCCGGCGCTTCGAGGTGCAGGGCGGCTTCGCCGACGTCACGCCGCAGGGCCTGACCATCCTGGCCGAACAGGCTCAGGAAGTCGGCGCGGCCTAGACCGTCGGCGCTCGCCCCAGCTAAGGCTGCGGCAGCGGAGGAGCGACGATGATCAGGTCCATCTGTATCGCCTTCATCGCTTCGGGGGCGCTGCTCGCGGAGCCGGCGACCGCGCAGCAGCGCGCCGACCCGCCATGGCGGGCGCTCGTATCGGCCTCGGCCGCCCTGAAGGTCGCGTTGGATGAGGTCTGCCTGGCCAGCCAGTTCGCCGGGGGCGATCTGAAGGCGATCGCCGAAGGCCACTACCTGCGCCCCATCAACCCCGCTCGATACGGATCGCCGACCGCGACGGAGGGTTGGCGGCTGGCCTCGCTGTCGCCCGTTCTGTTGCTGCGCCTGCCCAACGGCGGCTGCTCCGTCTCGATCGAAGACGGGGACGCCGACAAGCTGGCGGCCGAAGCGGAAGCCATGATCCAGGCGCGGGCCGCCTTCTCGCCTGGCCTCCGCCTTCAGGAGGGCGAGGCGGAGCGGGTCGCCTGGTGCACCGCGGAGGCCGAGCGTCCCATGGTGGCGACGATCGTTCGCCGCACGCGGGGCCGGCGCGTCGCCTTTCTGGCCAATGTGTTCCGCGCCCAGGCGGGACGGCCCGCCTTCTGCGACCCCGGCTGACGCTTCAGGCAGCCAGGTGACGGAAGGCTTCCGTCACCTGCCGATAGGCGTCGCGCTTGAAGGGCACGATCAGGTCCGCCGCCTCCGACAGCCGACCCCAGCGCCAGGCGTCGAACTCCACCTCGCCGTGCAGCTCCAGGTTCACCTCGGTGTCCTCTCCGGTGAAGCGGAAGGCGAACCAGCGCTGGCGCTGGCCCTTGAAACCGCGCGCCTGTTTGGAGCCGCCGTAGTCCGGCGGGAAGTCGTAGGCGATCCAGCCGGGCGTGCTTTCCAGGAGCTCGACGGAGGTGACGCCGGTCTCCTCGTGCAGCTCGCGAATGGCGGCCGCCTCGAAATCCTCTCCGTCGTCGATGCCCCCTTGCGGGAACTGCCAGCGGTGCTCGGCGTCCGAGCCGGCGCGGCGGCCATACCAGACGAGCCCGTCACGATTGATCAGCACCACGCCGACATTGGGGCGATAGAGGGAGGGGTCCATGGAGGGCTAAGGGCTCGGTGAGCCGCGCTTAGTCAAGAGCGGCCCCGGACGGGAGCCCCAAGCCCTGGGCCCCTTAAGCTCTTCCGGGCCTCTGCGTCATGGCCGAGGCTGGGGCCAGTTGCAGGCCGCGCGCCTCCAGGCCGGCGGTCCAGCGGGCCACCGCCTCGACCGTCACCGGATAGCTGAATCCCGCGCCCATGGCGGAGCCGCGCGCCTTGGCGAGCGCCTCGATCGCGTTCAGCTGGCCGACGATTGCGGCGGGGTCCTGGGTTTCGTCGATGACGCGGTCGGCGCTGGCGCGGGAGAAGGCGCCCGGGCGACGCCGCAGGCTGCCGTCGTCGATGAAGCTCAGCCCCCGCTGGCGCAGGATGGTCAGGAAGGCCGCCGTCCCCGCGTCCGAGGTCGCGAAACGATCGCCCAGATAGTTGGTGACGGCGAAATAGCCGGTCGCCCGCCCCAGCAGCCAGTTCATCTTGGCCGTGACGTCGTCGGCGCCCGCCTTGGCCAGCAGGGTGTAGGGGCCGGGATCGGTGTTCGGGTAGCCCGTGGGCTCCATGGGGATTTCCAGGATCACCTCGTGACCCTGGGCGCGCGCCTGATCGATCCAGCCTTGCAGGTTGTCGGCATAGGGCACGAAGGACAGGGTCACCTCGGCGGGCAGCCGCTCGATGGCGGCCCGGGTGGTGGCGGCGTTCAGGCCCAGGCCGCCGACGATCACCGACACCGTGGGTCGCCCGTTGGCGCGGAACGGCCGGGCATAGGCGGCGGCCGGGGTGCGGCCGTCGGGCGCGATCACCGGCAGGGCGCCGTTCGGCCCCGGCTGGTGCAGCCCGGCCAGCGGCGCCTTGGGCAGGGGAGAAGCGGTCTGGACCGGCGCGGTCACGGGCGCCTGCGGGCCGGAGACGGAGGCCCCGTCGGGCAGGGTCAGCACCGCCTCGCCATCCGTCGGCTGACCGGCGAGGTCCTGGTGCAGGCCGAAGGCGCCGGCGGAGAAGGCCTCCAGCCCGGTCGGCTGCGGGGCCTCGGCGGCGGCCTCTCGCTTCAGCTGGACCTTGGCGGAGGGCACGCCCGCCCGGGGATCGCCCAGCACGGCCACGAACAGGGCGGCGGAGGACAACAGCAGCAGGCCCGCGCCCGTGACCGCGACCGGCGGCTTCCTGGCGAGCGTCAGCGCCGGCGCGAGGCGCTCGGACAGGCTCTTTCTCTCCGGAGGCATTCCGGCGGTGGCGGCGAGAACGGACTGGCGCTTGGCGAACATGAGCGGCGAGCTGGAACCCTGGGCGGCGGTCGCACCGCCCCAGGCCCTTGTCGCGGATCGCGGTTAAGAAAGCCTAACGCGGCGTTAGGCATGAACGACGGGCAGGAGGAGGGGGGCGGCCAGGGGCGGCGGTCGTGGCTGAGTTCCTCTGGCGCAAGGGCTGTTCGCCTACTGACTGCGGCCTACCGCCTCACTCGTCCTTCTCAGCCGCCGGCGCGGGTTCGGCAGGCTTGGGCGCGTTCGGGTCGGTGACCACCACGCCCGTGGGCGCGGCCGCCAGGCGGCTGATGTCCCCGCCGGCGCGCAGCAGATCCAGAGCCCGCTCCAGCTGATAGTCCTTGTCCTTGGGATAGTCGGCGCCGGGCGCTTCGCGAGGCGTATGCGGCCCCTTGCGTTCCTCGCCGATGGAGGCGTCCAGCGCCGTGGCGTAGGCGGCCTCGGAATAGATGAAACTGGAGCGCGACACGATGCGCGCCTCGGCCTCCGAGCGCGCCACCTCCAGGTCGGGCTCGATGCCGATCTTCTGGATGGAGCGGCCCGAGGGCGTGTAGTAGCGCGCCGTGGTCAGGGACAGCGCCCCGTCCTGGCCGTTCCGGAGCGGGATCACCGTCTGCACCGATCCCTTGCCGAAGCTGGTCAGGCCGACCAGGGTCGCGCGCTGGTGGTCCTTCAGGGCGCCGGCCACGATCTCGGACGCGGAGGCGGAGCCGTAGTTGATCAGCACAACCAGCGGCAGCCCGCCTGTCAGGTCGCCCGCCTTGGCGAAATAGGGCTGGATCTGATCGCGCCCGCGCCCGCGCTGGCTGACGATCTCGCCCCGCTCCAGGAAGGCGTCGGACACGGCCAGCGCCGCCGTCAGCGTGCCGCCGCCGTTGTTCCTGAGGTCCAGGACACAGCCCTTCAGGTCCGGCTTCTCGCGCTTCAGCCGCGCCAGGGTCTGGGTCAGGCCCGGCCCCGTGGTGTCGTTGAAGGTGGAGATGCGGATCACGCCGAAGTCGCCCTCGATGCGCCCGCTGACGCTCTCGAGCCGGATGGTCTCGCGGGTGAGGGTGACTTCCCGCGGCTCCTCGCCGTCCCGCAGGAAGGTGACGACCACGCTGGTGCCGATCGCGCCTCTCAGCTTTTCAGAGACGTCCGACACGCTCATGCCGGACGCCGTCTGGCCGTTGATGGCGCTGATCACGTCGCCCGCCTGGACGCCCTCGCGGGCGGCGGGGCCGCCGTCCATGGGCGAGATCACCTTGACCAGACCGCCGTCGGCCGAGATGGACAGACCGACGCCGGAATACTGACCCTCGGTGCGCTCCTGCAGGTCATCGTAGCCGTCCGGCGCCAGATAGCTGGAGTGCGGGTCCAGGGCGTTCATCATGCCGTCGAGCGCGCTCTCGATCAGCTTCTTGTTGTCGACGGGCACCACATAGAAGCGTTCCACGATCCCCAGGGCGTCGCCGAAGATCTGCAGCATCCGGAAGGTCTCGTTCCGGGGGGTCTGGCCGGCCACGGCGGCGGCCGACAGGCCCAGCGCCAGGGCGGCGCCGCCGGCGATCACAAGCTTACGCATCGACGTCTTTCAGAAGACCGGGAAACGGCCGGAGGTTCGACAGAGGAGGAGCCAAGCGCGACCAGAACATGGCCGCCGAGGCGTCGGTGGATAAAATCAGCGTCACGCGACCTTGGAAAGCCCGTTCGCGCGATCAGCGCAGCCAGGGCGCGGGATCGATCGGCCGCTCGTCGCGCCTGAGCTCCAGATAGGCCTCCCCATCCGGCGCCGTGACTCCCAGGGCCTGACCTTCGGTCACCCGCTGCCCCGTCACGACGCGCAGATCCTCCAGCCCGGCGACCACGACCCGCCAACCGGGGCCGAGGTCGAGAATGATCACCTGGCCGTAGCCCTTCAGCGGGCCGGAGAAGGCGACGCGGCCTGGCGCCGGCGCGGCCACCGGCAGCCGGTCCGCTCGCCATCGCCAACCGTTGGAGCGGCCGCCGAACCGCTCGGATGGAACGCCCTCCACCGGAGGGCTCAAGCGGTCGCGGCCGGCGGGCAGGGCCGTCGCCATGGCCGGCGCTTCGTCCGTCAACTCGGGAGCCGCGCCGCCCAAACTTCGAATCCGGGCTTCCAGCGCGGCGGCCGCCCGCTCGGCCTCTGCGGCTTCCACACGCAACACCCGCTCCAGGTTGCGCTTCCTTACCGCGAGGCTCTCGATTTCCGCGCGCCGGTCGCCTTGGGCGCTTTCGGCGGTGAACAGCGCCTCGCTGGACAGGGCGGCGAGGCGGCGAACCCGCTGCAACTCCGTCTGGCGCTCCACCAGCGCCCCGGCGCGCCGCTCCAGCTCCGGCGTCATGGCCTTCATCAGAATGGCCGCGCGCACCGTGTCCACCGCCTTGTCGGAGGGCGTCAGCAGCGGCGGCGGGGGCTTGCGGCTCATCATCTGCAAGGCGGAGAGCAGGCGGCCCTGCACGCCCCGCGCGCGGGACAGATCGGCGGTGATGGCCGCCTCCCGCTCGGACAGTTGCGCCAGCCGCGCCCGCTGGGCGGTGATCACGGCGTCCTCGGTCGAGGCCGCATTCGACAGGGCCGCCAGGCGTTGATCCAGCCCTGCGATCTCGGCCTGAGCCTGCGCCGCGTCCGCTCGCAGCCGTCGCGCCCGGATCAGCTCGTCGCGATATTCCGCCTGAAGACGCGGCAGTTCGTCGGGCGCGCGCTGGCTGAGCGCGGGTCCGGCGAGCAACACGCCGATCAACAGGGGCGGGAGCAGCCGCATCAGTCGCGATGATAGGGCGAGCCGGCCAGGATGGTCACGGCGCGATAGACCTGCTCGGCCAGCATGGCGCGCGCCAGGGCGTGCGGCCAGGTCTGCGGCCCGAAGGCGAGGGTGGAGCGCGCGGCCTCCCGCACGGTCGCGTCCAGCCCGTCTGCGCCGCCGATGGCGAACACCAGCCGCCGCTCCCCCTGGTCGCGCAAGGCGGAGATCATCTCGGCGAAGGCGCGGGACGGATAGGTCCGGCCCCGCTCGTCGCAGGCGATCAGGCAAGCGCCCTCGGCCGCCTTCAGGATCAGTTCGGCTTCGGGGGCCTTGCCGGACCGGCGTGGCTCAAGGTCGATAAGCTCGACGGGACCGAGCCCGAGGGCGCGGCCCGCGGCGCTCGCCCGCTCGGCCCAGTCGGCGGCCAGCTGCGCCTCCGGAACGCGCCCCGGCCGGCCGATGGCGGCGATGGCGATCCTCAAGCGAACTCAGACGCGCGCGGCGGCGCGGTGCCCGCTGTCGACCGACCAGATCTTCTCGATGTTGTAGAAGGTGCGGACTTCCGGCCGGAACAGGTGGACAATGACGTCGCCGGCGTCGATCAGCACCCAGTCGCAATGCGGCAGGCCCTCGACCCGGGCCTTGCCCAGTCCGTGGTCCTTCAGCGTGCGCAGCAGGTGGTCCGCGAGCGCGCCCACATGCCGGTGCGAGCGCCCGGAAGCCACGATCATGCTGTCGGCCATGGGGCTCTTGCCCTTCAGGTCGATCAGGACGATGTCCTGGGCCTTGTCGTCGTCCAGCTTGGCCAGCAGCGCGGTTTCCAGCGCCGTGCCGCCGACGGGCAGGGGCTCGCGTGCGCCGGAACTGGGGGCGAGCTCTTCGCCGTCCTCGGTGTGGATGGGCTGAATGGCGTCCATCTCGTGGGCCGTGTTCGAAACGGCGCCAGGGTGCGCTTCGTGCGCGGGCGAGGAAGTCAGCGGAGGTCTCCGATAGGGTGGATCAAGGCGACAGCCTAGCACGAACGGGCCGCACCGTCACGCGTTCCGCTGAGCCCGGATCGCCGTCGACGAACGAGGGTTCAGGGGCGCGGTCAGATAGGTCCAAGCCGGCGCCTGGAGATAGGGGAGGGAGCGGGCGGCCTCCTGCGGCACGCGAAAGCCGGCGAAGCGCCGGGCGGCGGGCGCCGTGCGGCTCTTGAGCAGCGAGCCGGGGCGGGCGATCACCGCCACCGGAACCTCGCGCAGGATGTCCGTCCACCCTCTCCAGCGATGAAAGCCGGCGAGGTTGTCCGAGCCCATCAGCCAGACGAACCGGACGGCCGGGTGGCGGCCCTTCAAGGCGCGCAGGGTGTCCACGGTCCACCGCACGCCGGCGCGCGTCTCGAAGTCCGACACCTGCATGTCGGGGTGGTCGGCGACGGCCGCCGCCGAGGCCATGCGATCGGCGAGGGGCGCGCTGTCGCGCGCGTCCTTCAGGGGGTTCTGCGGCGAGACCAGCCAGACCACCTTGTCCAGTCCGAGCCGGTTCAGCGCCGTCTCCGCCACGTGCCGGTGGCCATCATGGGCCGGATTGAAGGAGCCGCCCAGCAGCCCGACCTTCATTCCCGGCGAGAACGCCAGCCCGCTCCGCACCGCGCCGGGGCGAGGCCCCAGCAGGCGAGGCGCGGGTCCGGCGTGGAAGGTGGGCACGGGCGATCCTTATGCTCACGGTGGACCTATCACCGGGCCCGTGCTCCGTCACTATTCGGACCCGCCTCCGGCGGCGCGGCCGACGCCGGAGGCAGGTCCGTATCCCGCAGCCTCTAGGGCGCCCAGCCGCCTGGGGTTTCGATCACCGTCTCCTCGCCTTCGACGGGCGCGGCCTCTCCCCGCTGGCGGCGGACCTCGGCCCAGGCCGCGCGGAGCAGCTCCGGCACGCCCTCGCCCGACACGCCCGAGACGAGCATGGGGCGCTTGCCGGCGGCGGCCTCCAGCTCCGCCGCCTTCTCCTCGCGGAGTTCCTCGGTCAGGGCGTCGATCTTGTTCAGGGCCAGCACTTCCGGCTTCTCGGCCAGCCCCTCGCCATAGGCCTCCAACTCCCCTCGGATCACCCGGTACGCCTCCGCCACATCGTCCTGCGTGCCGTCGATCAGGTGGATCAGGCAGCCGGTCCGCTCGACGTGGCCGAGGAAGCGCGTGCCCAGCCCCGCCCCCTCGCTGGCTCCTTCGATCAGGCCGGGGATGTCGGCGATGACGAACCGCTCGGTCGGGCTCAGGTCCACCATGCCGAGATTGGGCGTCAGCGTCGTGAAGGGATAGTCCGCGATCTTGGGCCGCGCCGCGCTGGCCGCCGCCAGGAAGGTCGACTTGCCGGCGTTCGGCAGCCCCGCCAGCCCGACGTCGGCGATGAGCTTCAGCCGGAGCCAGATCCACTTCTCCTGACCTTCCTGGCCGGGATTGGCGTATTTCGGCGCCTGGTTGGACGGCCCCTTGAAGTGGACATTGCCCCAGCCGCCGTTGCCGCCGGACAGCAGCTTCACCCGCTTGCCGACCGTGTCCAAGTCCAGGAGGACCGTCTCCTTGTCCTCGTCCAGAACCTGGGTGCCGACGGGCACGCGCAGCACCACGTCCTCACCCTTGCCGCCGTGCATCTGGCGGCCCTGGCCGTGATTGCCGGTGCCCGCCTTGAAGTGCTGCTGGTAGCGGAAGTCGATCAGGGTGTTCAGCCCCTCGGCCGCCTCGATCCAAACGTCGCCGCCCCGCCCGCCGTCGCCGCCGTCCGGGCCCCCTTGCGGGATGAACTTCTCGCGCCGGAACGACACCGAGCCCGCCCCGCCGTTGCCGGAGCGAATGTAGATCTTGGCCTGGTCGAGGAACTTCATTTCGCGGCTTATGCGCCATGGAGGCGGCGAATTACAGGCAGGTTTGACTCACGGGCACGGCGACCCGATCATCAAGCCATGGGCTTTCAAGAGGCCGTCGCTGTCTGGACCGATCGCGAGCCGACGCTCGATGAAGAGTTGCGCGCGCTCTCCGAGGAGGATGTCGTCGAGATGGCCAATCTCCCGCCGGACTGGACGGGCGTGCTCGCGACCATCTTCATCTCGACCGCGCTGGGACAGCACGGCCCTCGGGTGAAGGTCTACCTCAAGGCCGGACGCAACCAGCCCAGCGCGTCGATCTCGATCGGACCCAACCCGCGGGTCCTGGCGAGCAGCCTTGATCCGCGTGATCTGAGGCGTATCGCGCCGAAGGCTCTCGAATGGGTGGCGCTCAACCACGAGGAGCTGACCCGCTTCTGGTTCGAAGGCGAAGCCATGGACATCGCTGATGTCGCGGACTTCGGCCGGTCCCTGAAGCGGGTCTGAGCCCTTTGGATTACTGCCCCCAGACCCCGTAAGGATCGCTCCAGCCCAGGCCCATGGCTTCGGCCACGGCCGGGTAGGTGATCTCGCCCTTCAGCACGTTCAGGCCGCGCGCCAGGTGCGGGTTGGATTTCAGCGCGTCCAGGCCCTTGTCCGCCAGCGCCAGGCCGAACGGCAGGGTGGCGTTGTTCAGTGCTTCCGAGCTGGTGCGAGGCGCGGCGCCCGGCATGTTGGCGACGCAGTAGTGGACGACGTTGTCGATGACATAGGTCGGATCCGCGTGGGTCGTCGGCTTGGACGTCTCGAAACAGCCGCCCTGGTCGATGGCGACGTCCACCAGCACCGAGCCCGGCTTCATCTGCGACAGGTGCTCGCGCTTGATCAGCTTGGGCGCCTCGGCGCCCGGCACCAGCACGGCGCCGATGATCACGTCCGCCTTGACCATCTCTTCCTCGACCGCGCCGATGGAGGAATAGCGGGTGATGACCCGGCCGTTGGTGACCTCGTCGATATAGGCCATGCGGGGGATGGAGCGCTCCAGCACCACCACCTCGGCCCCCAGGCCCATGGCCATACGGGCCGCGTTCAGACCGACCACGCCGCCGCCCAGCACCAGCACCCGCGCGGGCGCCACGCCCGGGACGCCGCAGAACAGCAGACCCATGCCGCCATTGTGCTTCAGCAGGGTCTCGGCGGCTGAGAAGACGGCGATGCGGCCGGCGACCTCGGACATGGGCGCCAGCAGCGGCAGGCCGCCGCGCGCGTCCGTCACCGTTTCATAGGCCACGGCGGCGCAGCCCGAGGCCATCAGCCCCTTGGTCTGCTCAGGATCGGGAGCCAGGTGCAGGTAGGTGAAGAGGATCTGCCCTTCGCGCAGTTGCACCCACTCGGACGGCTGCGGCTCCTTGACCTTCACCACCATGTCCGAGTCGCGGAACACCGTCTGAGCGTCGGGAACGATGCTCGCGCCCGCCTTCTGATAGTCCGCGTCGGTGAAGCCGGCTCCGAGACCCGCCCCCGCCTCGATGGCCACCTGGTGGCCGTGGGCGACGTATTCCCGGACCGCGGTGGGGGTGAGCCCGATGCGATGCTCGTTCTTCTTGATTTCCTTCGGCACGCCGACGCGCATGGAGATCTCTCCCTTGTCTGAGTGCGCGAAACATACCGCCGCCGCCGCCGCAGGTTCCGCTTCTTTTCGTCAGGTGAACGCCGTACAGTCGCAGCTTCTGCGAAAGGGCGGCTCGATGAAGCTGGTTTCCGCCGTCGAACTGGACGGCATCGACCGCAAGATGCTGCGCGTGCTCCAGCAGGAGGGCCGCATCACCAACGCCGAGCTGGCGCGCCAGGTCGCCCTGTCCGAAAGCGCCTGCCTGCGCCGACTAAAGGCGCTGGAGGCGGAGGGGGTGATCGGGCGCTACGCGGCCGTGATCAACGAGCGGGCCGTGGGACTGCCCATCTCGGTGTTCGTCACCGTCACCCTGTCGTCCCAGTCGGAGGCCGCGCTCACCGCCTTCGAGACCGCCGTCGCCGCCGTGCCTGAGGTGATGGAGTGCTATCTCATGACCGGCGGCTCGGACTATCTGCTGCGGCTGGTCGTGCGCGATGTGGACGATCTGGAGCGGGTCCACGCCAAGGAGCTGACCCGCCTGCCGGGCGTCAACCGCGTCTCCTCCTCCGTCGCCATGCGCGCGGTGGTGAAGCGCGGGGCGCTGCCGGTCTAGCGCAGCGCTAGCGTCAGCGTCTTGATGTTCAGGTACTCGTCGACGCCGTGGCGGGAGCCCTCGCGGCCATAGCCGGACTGTTTCACGCCGCCGAACGGCGCGACCGGCGTGGAGATCAGACCGGTGTTGATCCCAACCATGCCCGCCTCGATCCCACGCCCGAAGCGTATGGCGCGGTCCAGGTCCCGCGTGAACAGATAGGAGGCAAGTCCGAAGTCCGAGCTATTGGCGAGCCCCAGCGCCTCGTCCTCGCCGTCGAAGGCGAACACCGGGACCAGCGGCCCGAATGTTTCCTCGGCGCGGAACAGGGACTCGTCGCCGCCCAGCGTCACCGTCGGCTCAAAGAAGCGGCCGCCCCGCTCGTGCCGCGCGCCGCCCGTCAGCACCCGGCCGCCCGCCGCGCGCACCCGCGCCAGATGGTCCTCCACCTTGGCGATCGCCTTGTCCTCGATCAGCGGCCCCACCTTGACGCCCGGTTCGAAGGCCGAACCGACCGGCAGCTTCGCCACCTCGGAAGCCAGCTTCTCCGCATAGGCTTCGGCGACAGAGCGTTCGACATAGACGCGGTTCGGGCAGACGCAGGTCTGGCCGGCGTTTCTGAACTTGCCCTTGATGGTCTCGGCGACGGCATGGTCGAGGTCCGCATCTGCGAACACGATCAGCGGCGCCGCCCCGCCCAGCTCCAGCGACACCCGCTTCAGGGTCGGCGCGCACTGCTCGGCCAGCCGGCGGCCGACGGGAGTCGAGCCGGTGAAGCTGAGCTTGCGGATCAGGGGAGAGGCGGTCAGCGCCTCGCCGATCGGCGCCGCCTGGCCGGTGATCACGCTCAACGCCCCTCCGGGCACGCCGGCCTGATAGGCGAGCTCCGCCAGCGCCAGGGCCGTGAAGGGCGTCTGCTGCGCCGGCTTCACCACCGCCGTGCAGCCGGCGGCGAAGGCGGGCCCCAGCTTGCGCGTCAACATGGCCGCCGGGAAGTTCCAGGGGGTGATGAGGGCGCACGGCCCCACCGCCTCGCGGAAGGTCAGCAGGGTGTGGCCCAGCGGGCTGTCATGCGTTTCGCCCTGCAGCCGCTCGGCCTCGCCCGCGAACCACTTGAGGAAGCCGTTGGCGTAGGCGATCTCGCCCTTCGCCTCCTCCAGCGGCTTGCCGTTCTCGACCGCCATGAGAGCGGCCAGGGCCTCGGCGCGCTCGTCGATCAGCCGCGCCCATTCGCGCAGCACCCCGGCCCGCTCGTGCGGATTGGCGCCCGACCAGTCGGGAAAGGCGTCGGCGGCCGCCTGGATCGCCCGCTCCGTCGCCTCCGCCCCAAGGTCGGGCACTCGCCCGACGATCTCGCCCGTGGCCGGGTCGTCGACCTCGATCCAGTTCGCGCCCGTCGCCGCCTCACCCGCGATCAGGCCGTGTTCCCGGATAAGGGCCAGACCGGCGTCGCGGACAGAGGTCATCGGGGCTCCTGTTTCAGAGGGCGTGAAGGTCGCGGCCCTTGGTCTCGGGCAGCCAGATCAGCGTGACCAGAACCGCCACCGCCGTGAAGACGACCGAGTACCACAGGCCGAAGTAGATGTTCCCCGACCACGCCACCAGGGCGAAGCTGGCCGCCGGAAGCAGGCCGCCGATCCAGCCGGTGCCCACGTGGTAGGGCAGGCTCATGGCCGTGTAGCGAACGCGGGTCGGGAACAGCTCGACCAGGGCCGCGGCCTGGGGGCCGTAGAGGGCCGTGGCGGCCACGATGAAGATCAACAGGATGCCGAACACCGCCGGCATGTTGACCTGGGCCGGATCGGCGTTGGCGGGATAACCCGCGGCGCTCAGCGCCGCCTTGAGGCGCCCCTCCACGTCGGCGCGCGCCGACTTCAGGGCCGCGGTGTCCAGCCCTCGCCCGTCGACGGAGGGGATCACCGCGTCCCCGACTCGCACGCTGGCGACGGCGCCGGCCGGAGCGGCCTGGTTGCGATAGGAGACGCCAGCGTTCGACAGCACGCTCTTGGCGATGTCGCAAGAGGAGGCGAAGGCCGTCTTGCCCACCGGATCGAACTGGATGGCGCAAGCGGCCGGGTCGGCGACCACCACCACGGGCGCCCGCGCCTGGGCCTCGGCCAGCGCCGGATTGGCCGCGCGGGTCAGGGCCTGGAAGCCGGGGAAGAAGGCGACGAGCGCCAGGATCATGCCGAAGAGCATGACGGGCTTTCTGCCCACCTTGTCCGATAGCCAGCCGAAGAAGACGTAGAGCCCCGCCGAAACCACCGTCACCGCCAGCACCAGCTGGTCGACGATCGCCACATCGACCTTCAGCACCCGCTCCATGAAGAAGCGGGTGTAGAAATAGCCGCAGTACCACACGGCGCCCTGAGCGATCATGACGCCGAACAGGGCGATCAGGACGAAGCGGGCGTTGGACCACTTCAGGAAGCTTTCCTTGTAAGGCGCCCGCCGCTCGCCGCTCTCGGCCTTCATCCGCTCGTAAGCCGGGCTTTCGTTCAGCTTCATCCGGATCCACAGGGACACGATCAGCAGCAGCGCCGACAGCAGGAATGGGATGCGCCAGCCCCAGGCGTCGAAGGCCTCCGCGCCCAAGGCGGCCCGGGTGGCGAGAATGACCGACAGCGCGCCGATCAGACCGAAGGCGGCGGTGGTCTGAATCCAGCCGGTCAGGTAGCCGCGCTTGGCGTCAGGCGAATGCTCCGCGACATAGATGGCCGCCCCGCCGTATTCCCCGCCCAGCGCGAAACCCTGGAGGATGCGCATGAGGATCAGCAGGACCGGGGCCGCCATCCCGATCTGGCCGTAGTCCGGCAGGAGGCCGATGGCGACCGTCGCGCCGCCCATGAGGGTGATGGTGACGAGGAAGGTGGTCTTGCGCCCCGTCTTGTCGCCGAACCAGCCGAACACCAAGGCGCCGAGGGGCCTGACCACGAAGCCGACCCCGAAGGTCAGCAGCGCCAGGATGTAGCTCGTGGCCTCTCCCACCTCGGCGTAGAAGTGCCGGGCGATGATGGTGGTCAGCGAGCCGAAGATGAAGAAGTCGTACCACTCGAACGCCGTGCCCGCGGCCGAAGCCGCCACCACCGTCCTCAGGCCCGGCTCCTCGTGGGCTTGCTCCGTCGCGCTCATGCGCCCCCCTGGTGTTTGTGGTCTACGCCTCTCCTCGGGCGCGTTCGGCGGAGCCTAGCGGGGGATGTCGAATTAGCGAAGCCCCGCCGCAGGGATGCGCGACGGGGCTTCTGATCAGACCGGCGATGGGGGGGAGGGGCGCCGGCCCGAATCTGGATTCAGCTCTTGGCGTCTTCGGCGGTCTGGGTGACCGCCTTGCCCGCAGCGGAGGCGTCACGGCCCACGCCGGCGACGGTGTTGCAGGCGGCGGTGGTCAGGGCCGCCGCCGCGGCGAGATACACGAACAACTTGCGCATGGTCTTCATTCCGGTTGGCGGTCCCGGGGAGGGATCGGACTGCCGGATGAACGCGATGGCTGGAACGCGGTTCCGGGGTCGAAAACAGGCGATTTCACGGCGATCGGAGTGAGGAACCGCATGCGAGCCACGGCGCCCCCTTCGGGCAGCGGGAGGAGCTCCGCCTCGCCGCGCAGCTGTTTCGCGAAGGCGCCCATCAGGGTTCTCCCCACGCCCGCGCGGGTGGCCTCGTTCACGCCCACGCCGTTGTCCTGAACCTCCAGCACGGAGGTGTCGCCCTGGACCTTGAACCGCACCTGGATCTCGCCGCGCCGCCCGTCGGCGAAGGCGTGCTTCTGGGCGTTGGAGATCGCCTCCACCAGCCAGAGCGCCAGGGGCGCCAGCTTGTCTGGATCGACCAGGAGACTGTCCGCCTCCACCGAACTGCCCAGCAGCGCGCCCCGCCCCTGGTCGGCCGCCAGCAACTGCCCCACCAACTCGTTCAGGAACTCGGCCGCGTCCGCGTGCCGGATGTTCTCCGACTGGTAGAGGGTGCGGTAGATCAGGGCGAGCGCGGCGATCCTCTGACGCGTGTCTCCCAAGGCGGCCTTCGCCGGCTCGTCCTTCAGCGCGCGCTGCTGCATGGACAGCAGGGAGGAGATGATCTGCAGGTTGTTCTTCACCCGGTGGTGGATCTCCCGCATCAGGGTGTCCTTCTCGTCCAGGCTCTCCAGAAGGGACCGGTCGCGGGTGGTGATGGTCTCGGCCAGTTCGTCGAGCGTACGCGCCAGCAGCCGGATTTCAGAAGGGGCGTTGACCGCCTGGACCGGGCGGACGTTGAAGCGGCCGCGCGCGTAGATGCTGGCGACGCGCTCCAGATAGTCCAGCCAGCGGACGACGATGCGTTCGGACAGCAGCATCACCGCCGTGAAGGCGAGCATCCACGCCCCGACGGGCAGGACGAGCGTGCTGAAGAGGTTCAGTCGCGCCCACGACAGGATGGCCGGCCGAGGCGCCGACAGCAGCACATAGACGTCGCGGCCCGCCAGCGCGGCTCCGGCGTAGACCCTCCGCCCGTCGCCGGCGTCGGCCTCGAACACGGTCGGGCCGCTGGACGCCCGCTCGACCCAGCCCGCGATCTCGGCGCCGCCGGTGCGGAAGGCCTCCATGTCCGTGGCGACCAGGATATGGCCTGCCGCGTCGGTCAGGGCCGACTCAGCGCCCGGCGGCAAGGTGGCGTCGGTCGTGTCGGGCTGGAGTTCGGAAAGCGGCATGACCGCCGCCATGGCGCCTTCGAAGTCTCCCAGGGGCCGTTCCAGCCGCGCGGCGGCGATCACCGAGGGGGTGGCGAAGGCGCCGGTCGGGGCGCGCGCCACAGTCTGGCGTTCGCCGTCCCGGAGGCGCGCGAACCAGGGGGCGTTCCGCTCGTTCGCCCAGGCCGCTGCGGGCTCTTCCGTTCGCGACGAACAGGTCGGGCGTCCCGCGGCGTCGAGCCGGACGAGCGCGGAAAAGGCGTTCAGCCGCTCCACCATCTGGCGCAGGCGTTCGCCGCAGTCCGAGCGCAGCGCGTCGGGCCGCACCGCCTGGAGCAGGACCGAGGCGCCGTCCAGGCGGCTCTTGGCCTCGCTGGCTGAGCGGGCGGCGGCCTGTTGCAGGACCTGACGATCACGCTCGCCCTGGAGCCGGAAGGCGTCGACGGTCTGGTATGCGCTCAGCACCAGGATGGGCAGCAGCGCCAGAGCCATGGCGGCGCCCAGGCGGAACCGGATGCCTTGGAAGCGGCCCGGGCCCAAGCCCCGCCGCCAGGCGCGTCCCAGCCGTATCACGCGCTCAGCCCGAGCGCGCGCCGCTCAGCCGATCCGCGTCCGCGAGAATGGAGCGCATGGCGTCGCCGGCGGCGCGACCGTCGCGGGCGTAGCCGCCCCGCTCCAGGGTGGCGAGCAGGGCCCGGCGTGCGCGGCTGACGCGGCTCTTCACCGTGCCGACGGCGCACTGGCAGATCTCGGCGGCCTCCTCGTAGGCGAAGCCGCCCGCCCCGACCAGGATCAGGGCCTCGCGCTGCTCCTCCGGCAGGCTCGACAGCGCCTGACGCAGCTCGTCCAGCGCCACCGGCGCTTCCGGATCGTCCACGGCCACCAGGGTCCGCTCCGCGGCCTCCTGGTCCAGCTGCGACTGGCGCCACGACCGACGCTTCTCGGAGTAGAACTGATTGCGCAGGATCATGAAGGTCCAGGCCTTCATGTTGGTGCCCATCTGATAGGAGGCCCGCGCGTCCCAGGCCTTCATCATGGCGTCCTGCGCCAGGTCGTCGGCTGCGGTGGGGTCGCCCGTGAGGGTGCGCGCGAAGGCCCGCAGGTGCGGGATCAGCTGGATCAGCTCGCGTTTGAATCCCTCGTCGTCGGACGAGGCGGGTTTCGGAGCGGCGCCCATCAGGCCTTGCCCCCCGTCCGCTCGTCGGCACGCCGCAGGATGTCCAGGAACTCGTCCGGAACCGGCTCGTTCACGACCTGGTCGAACATGTGCCGCAGCTTCACGCCTATGGCCTGCTGTCGCAGCCGCGCTTCCTCCACCCCGTGGGGGAGCGAGGCGTCGCGCGCAGCGCTGGGTTTGTCTGTCATTGATAGAACGCTCGCCACCCTGACGCTCTTATGGTTGTCGAACGGCGGAAACGCCGGGTTCCCCACACGGTTCCTCGCCTGACCACTGTTACGCTTAAAAGCTTGGCCGTGGTGGGGGAACCGTTGCGTATTTGATACGTTTTCGGCCTTCGGCGACTCTCGGCTGTTCGAGGGCCGTTCAGCTTCCTGTCGGGGTGATCAATCACATGAGCCTTCTGGCCCGTCTCGCGCCACATCTGCCCTATGTCCGCCGCTACGCCCGAGCGTTGACCGGCGACCAGACCACCGGAGACAACTATGTGCGCGTCGCGCTGGAGGCCCTAGCCGCCGGCGAGCGCCAGTTGCCCGCCGACATGACCCCCCGCGTGGCCCTCTATCACGTGTTCCACGCCATCTGGTCCTCGACCGGCGCCCGCCTGGAGGACTCTTCCGGGCTGGAGGGTCGCGACGACGCCTCGCGCCGGCTGATGCGCATCTCCCCCCGTTCGCGGCAGGCCTTCCTGCTGACGGCGCTGGAAGGCTTCACGCCGTCCGAGGCCGCGCAGATCCTGGGCTCCGACGCCCACGAGGTGGAAGGCCTGATCGCGGAAGCCCAGGCCGACATCGACGCCGAACTGGCCACCGACGTCCTGATCATCGAGGACGAGGCCATCATCTCGGCCGATATCGAGAGCCTGGTGAAGGAGCTCGGCCACCGGGTCACCGCCACCGCCACCACCCACGACGAGGCGGTGGACGCCGTCGCCCGCCACCGTCCCGGCCTGGTGCTCGCCGACATTCAGCTGGCTGACGGCTCCTCGGGCATCGATGCGGTGAAGGACATCCTGAAGCGGATCGACGTGCCGGTGATCTTCATCACGGCATTCCCCGAGCGTCTGCTGACCGGCGAGCGTCCGGAGCCCACCTTCCTGATCACCAAGCCGTTCCAGCCGGAAACGGTGAAGGCGGCGATCAGCCAGGCGCTCTTCTTCCACCCCTCGCGGCAGAAGGAAGCGGCCTGAGCCGAAGCCCAGGCCGCCTGATCCCTACCGGAGTTCCCGCCGGCTCTCCCGAACCTCGGGGGAGCCGGTTTCCGTTTCCCCCAGCATCTCCATTGTCTCGGCCAGATGGGAGAAGGTGCGCGGCTCGGCGGGGCGCTTCGGCTCCGCCTTCAGCTCCTGGAGCGCTTCCTCGCGACGGGCCCGCATCTGATCGGCCAGGGCTTGCATGTCGAGACCGGCCTCGCGCGCCTGGGAGAACAGGCCCTCGGAGCGCTGCTCCTCTTCCTTGACGTGATGCTCGATCATTTCGGCGAGCACCTTGACCTTGGCGTCGTAGAATTCCTCGTCGGGCCCGCCCGCTTCGATCTCGTTGATCAGCAGCTTGGCGGAGTCGTGCTCGACGCAGGCCTCGTCCAGCAGGTCCTCGTCCTCGATCTTGCCGCGGCAGGCCGGATAGAAGACCTCTTCCTCGATGATGGTGTGGACCTTCAGCTCCAGGCAGGCCTGCTCCGCCAGCTTCTGCTTGGTCTTCTTGCCGTTGGTCTGCTCGAACTGTTCGAAAATCTCCTCCACCTTGCGGTGGTCGGCCTTCAGCATGGCGATGGCGTCCATGCTCTCATAGTCCTGCGCCACGTGAACCTCCTTGGCTTTGCCTCGTCAGAAGGCGGCCGGGAGGAGTCGGGTTCCGTGCGCCCGGCGTTCGTTCAGCCGTGCGGCCCGTGAACGAAGGCGTGGACCACCAGCATGCCTCCCATGGCCAGCAGGGGGAGCAGGGTCAGCGCCATGCCGACCACCCGCCCCGCCGTAGGCTTCCGGTCCGACAGGCCGGCGGCGTGAGCGATCCGGCCCAGGAAGAAGGCCGCGCCCAATCCGTGAATCCAGCCAGCGGGCATGCCGAGAAGGCTCAATGCGATCAGTCCCCCGATCGCCAGCGGCGCATATTCCACGGCGTTGCCGAACACGCGGCCGCGCAGGGCGACCTCCGCGTTTCCGCCGTCGCCGAGCAGAACCCTGTTGGAGCGCCGCGCGAGGATCACGCGCGTCGCCAGGATCGTCATCAGCAGGATCAGCAGGCCCGTCCAAAGGGCGGCCGCTTCTATCGGACGCATGTCGATGAGGATGTCCATGGATCAGAGCTCCCGGGCGATGGGGTAGAGGCGGAAGCGATCATCGTAGAACGGCGTCCGCTCATAGAACCAGGCCAGGCGCGCATCGGCGTTGGCGGCGAAGGCGGGATCGGCCGCCAGCCGGGCCCCGAAGGCCCGCTTCAGTTCAGCGTCGGCCTCCAGCATGCGGTCGGCCAGCGGAGCGACGGCGTAGGGCTCCATATATTCGACCCGGTTCAGCACCTCCGGGAAGAAGCCCCAGGCGAAGAGGCTCTCGCTGGACTGCGGCTCCAGCAGAAGGACGACGATGTCGCCGAGCGGCTGGTCCGTGGGCACGCGCACCGAGCCGATGGGCCATGTCCAATCGCGGCGCTCGGTCGTCACCTGCTCCACCGCAATCGGCACGTGCCCCTCTGAGGTTCGCGTGGCGACCTTGGGATCGACCAGGCGCAGCATCTCGACCGAGACCGTTCGCGGCGCCGTCAGCGTCTCCATGCGCACGCCGTGCAGCCGCAGCCGCTCGATCACATCGGCCCTGTGCGCGGGGACCCAGTAGGCTTCGGGCCGCTTCAGCGTCAGGCTCGGCGTGGAGCCATAGAAGGGCAGGGACCAGGGCTGAGGATCAGGCCGGCCCAGCCACCGCACTTCATCCCGGCCCGACGCCTGGCTGCGATAGGTGTCGTAGAGCACGCCCTTGAAGCTGACGGTCCGCTCCGGCTGCTCCTCCGGCTCGAAGTTGGCGAGGATTTCGGTGGGCCGCAGCGCGCTGTCGGCGGCGATCGCCTGGCGCAGGGCGCGGCCCTCCCGCGCCAGCAGCTCCAGGCTCTCCTCCAGGAAGACATAGGTCCCCAGCACCCGCTGGGCGTAGGGCTTCAGACTGTGGTTCTCGATCAGAATGGTCGGCACATGCGCCGCCGAACCCCAGCCGTTGGAGAAGCGCTCCCCCAGGCCGCCGTCCGACAGGCCGGCCTTGGGGTTCTGCCCATCGATGCCGAACACCAGTTCGCCCGGGATGTGCCCCTGCTGCTCCAGCCCGCGATACAGCGCCGGCTTGAAGGTCGCATCCAGCCACCGGGAGATGGCCGGGGAACGCGAGAAGCCGCCGTGCTCTCCGTTGAAGCCGAAGGTGATGTCGTACTGGTAATCCATGCCGTCGGTGACGTGGATATCCACGTACAGGTCCGGCCGGTGCTTGAGGATCAGCTGCCGCACCGCCCGCATCTCGACCTGGTCGAGCTTCAGGTAGTCCCGGTTGAGGTTCTGGTTGGTGGCCGTGTTGCGCCAACCCTGGATGCGCGGGCCGCGCTGGTTGGGTCGGGAGTAGGCGGAGGCCCGCTCATGCCCGTCCACGCTCAGGATCGGGATCAGGATCAGGTTCGCGCGGTCCAGCAGGCCCGACTTGCCGTAGAAGGCGATGTCGCGGAGCAGCATCATGCCCGCGTCCTTGCCGTCGATCTCGCCCGGGTGGATGCCGGCCTGGGCCAGCAGCAGCGGCTTGTCCGGATTCAACGTCGCCCCGTCCTTGGACGCGATCACCGCATAGATCGACCGTCCCTCCGGCGAGACTCCGAACTCCTCGATGCGGATCAGGTCTGACGCCTGGTCCAACTGATCGAACCAGGCGCGGGTGGCGGCGTAGTCCGGGCTGAAGTCGTGCGCCGGGTCCTTCTCGAAGTCGGTCGCCCACGGGTCGGAGGCCGGCCGCAACAGCTTTTCCGAGGCGCCCGACCACTCCAGCGCCGGCGGCAGGAAGGGCTGATCCCACGGCGCGGCGTTCGGGCGGGTCTGGGACATGGCGGGCGATCCGAGGGCGAGCAGGGCGGACAGGAGGAGGGCGAAGCGCATCCGCCTTGGTCGCGCCGCCGCAGGCGCTTGGCAAGCCTTCTACAGGGGGCGGCGGCGCCGGCCGCCGTTGGTCAGCGGCTCGGGGCTCGTCCGTCGGTCGGCGCCCCGGCTGCGGCGGCGATGGCCCGCGCCAGTTGGCCCCTGCGGTGCATCAGCTGTTCAAGCCGGCGCAGATCCTGCTGGTTCAGGTTGCCGACAGCGTTCGTTCGACCCCGCAGGCGGGCGATCTCCTGTTCCAACGCCCGGAGTTCCCGGCGCTGCTGCTCCAGCTCGCCCCCGCTGGCGACCGATATCGGCGTCTCCGCCCGCTCCTGAGCGAAGGCGGGGCACGGGGCCGTCACGAGAACGAGGCAGGCGAGAGCTGCGCGCATTGAGTGACCCTACTTCCAGATCGGTCGGCTGTCGCCCGGCAGCCCCAGCCGGCTCCACATGTCCGACACGCGGTCGATCACCGCCTCGTCCATGCGGATGACCTCGCCCCATTCGCGCTTGGTCTCCGGCTCCCACTTGTCGGTGGCGTCCAGGCCGATCTTGGAGCCCAGCCCGCTCTCGGGCGAGGCGAAGTCGAGGTAGTCGATGGGGGTGTTCTCGATGACGGTGATGTCGCGGGCCGGGTCCATCTTGGTGGAGATGGCCCACATCACGTCCTTCCAGTCGCGGGCGTTCACGTCCGCGTCCACGACGATGACCCACTTGGTGTACATGAACTGGCGCAGGAACGACCAGACGCCCAGCATCACCCGCTTGGCGTGGCCGGGGTAGGCCTTCTTCATCGACACCACGGCGATGCGATAACTGCACCCCTCGGGCGGCAGCCAGAAGTCGACGATCTCGGGGAACTGCTGGCGGAGCAAGGGGATGAAGACCTCGTTCAGCGCCTCGCCGAGCACAGAGGGTTCGTCCGGCGGGCGGCCGGTGAAGGTGGTCAGGTAGATAGGGTCGCGCCGCGTGGTGATGGCGGTCACCTGAAACACCGGGAAGGTCTCGACCGAGTTGTAGTAGCCGGTGTGGTCGCCGTACGGCCCCTCGGGCGCGTGCTCGTCCAGCAGGACGTGCCCCTCCAGCACGATCTCGGCCTGGGCCGGGACCATCAACGGCACGGTCTTGCAGGGGACCAGTTCCGCCTTGGCACCGCGCAGGAGGCCGGCGAACTGGTATTCCGACAGGGTGTCCGGCACCGGCGTGACGGCGGCGAGGATGGTGCCCGGGTCGGCGCCGAGCACAACGGCGGCGGGCAGAGGCTCGCGCTTGCCCGCCTTCTTGTGGCGGGCGTAGTGCTGGGCGCCGCCGCGATGCGCCAGCCAGCGCATGATGCAGCGGTCCTTGCCCAGCACCTGCATGCGATAGATGCCGAGGTTGAAGTCGTCCTCTCGCGCGTCCGACGGGCCCTTTGTGACCACCAGGCCCCAGGTGATCAGCGGCGCAGGCTCGCCGGGCCAGCAGGACTGGATCGGCAACTGGCCCAGGTCGATCTGATCCCCCTTCAGCACCACCTGCTGCACCGGCGCGGTCTTCACCACCTTGGGCCGCATCCCCATGACCGTCTGGGCCAGTGGCAGGAGGTCCAGGGCGTCCTTGAAGCCCCTGGGCGGCTCGGGGTTCTTGAGGAAGGCCAGCAGCTCGCCCACTTCGCGCAGCTCCTGGGCGGTGGTGCGGGCGCGGCCCTGGAGCGTCACCCCCATGGCCACCCGTTTCACCGTGCCGAACAGATTCACGAGGGCGGGGATGGGGCTGATCTCGCCGTCGGCGCGGATCGGCTTCTCGAACAGCACGGCGGGGCCGCCGTTGCGCAGCAGGCGGGTCTGGATCTCGGTCATCTCCAGCACGGTGGAGACAGGCTCGGACACGCGCACGAGCTCGCCTTCGCGCTCGAGCAGCTCCAGGAAGTCGCGCAGGGACTTGTAGGCCATGACGGGGGCTTAGCCGACAGCCGCCCCCGCTGGCTATGGGCGCGGCGTCAGCGCGGCGATACGGCGCCTTCGGCGGGCCAGGCGGTGTCGCCCACCCGCTTCAACCGCAGCTCGATGTAGCGCACCGGAGGGCGGCCTTCGGCGACGTAGTCGCCGTCCTCCTCCCAGACGCCGTCCTTCACCCGCGCGGTGTACTGGATCTTGGCGTTCGGTCCGGCGGGAGTCTCCCACTTGAAGCCGTCGGCCGTGACCTCGAACGGGTAGTCGCCCTGGAAGCCCATGGCGTAGGAGCGGAAGGTGTGGCGGCCCTGGCGCTGATCCCAGCCGACGATGGCCATGGCGTTGAACTGGGTGGAGCCGTCCTGGACATAGCCCCGACCCTCGATCACCTTGATCGAGCCGCCCAGCAGCGAGCCCACCCGTTCGGTCTGGGTCAGCACCACGGGCGGCCGACCGGGCGCATAGGTCGTGGCCGTGCCGCGCCATTCGCCGTCCATGAAGTCGAGACGGGCGATGGCGGCGCGCTGTTCCGGCGTTCCCGCGGGCGAAGGCGCGAACTGGGCGGAGGCGGTCGCCGGCGCGACCAGGACGGCGGCGGCGAGAGCCAGGGCGGTGAGCGGCTTCATCAGGTGATCTCCCCTTCTTGTGCTTTGCGATGTAAAGCGCTTCACCAGCCGGCGCAAGGCCAAAGAAAAACCCGCCGGAGGAGGTCTCCGGCGGGTCTTCAGCAGCGGGTTTTGAAACCAGCCTAGTGCGCCACGTTGCGCCAGATGCGGCGGTAGCTGAGGTAGGTCAGGCCCGCGAACAGCACCAGGAAGATCAGCACGCCGAAGCCGGTCTGCTTGCGCTCGATCTGGCGCGGCTCCGTGCCCCAGGCGATGAAGGCGGCGACGTCCTTGGACATCTGCTCGACCGTGGCCGCCGTGCCGTCGTCATAGGTGACCTGGTTGGCGCGCAGCGGAGGCGGCATGGCGATGAAGCCGCCCGGCGGGACCTTGGCGCCCTCCGGCACGAAGGGAGTCAGGTCGCCCGGCATGTAGGCGTTGTAGTACTGGCCCTGGCGGATCTGCAGATTGGCCGGCGGGTTCCGATAGCCGGTCAGCAGGGAGTAGATGTAGCTGGCGCCCGAGTGACGCGCCTTGGCCATGACCGACAGGTCCGGCGGAGCCGCGCCGCCGTTCGCCGCCGCCGCCGCCGTGGCGTTCGGATAGGGGGAGGGGAAGCGGTCCGCCGTGGTGGCCGGGCGCTGAAGGGGCTCGCCCGTCTCGCTGTCGATGTCCGCGACCTGCACCTCCGCCGCCAGCGCCTTCACATAAGGGTTGTCGTTCGGGTTGGGATAGTGCGGGTCCCAGAACGGCCCGTGCTTCTCGCCGAGGGTGCGGAAGGACAGCAGGCTCATGGAGTGGCAGGCGGCGCAGACCTCGCGATAGACCTTGTAGCCGCGTTGCAGCTGGCCCTGGTCGAAGGTGCCGAACGGCCCCTCGAACGAGAAGCCGGGGTTGTGCGGGTGCAGCGGCCCGCCCTTGCCCTCGGCCGCGGCCGGCTGGGCGGCGACGATCAGGCCGAGCGCGGCGAGCGCCGGAGCGAGGGACTTGAGCACGGTCTTGTTCCAGAAAGCGGTCATCGGGATCAGCCCTGCTTCTCGGCCTGGGCCGGAGCGCCGGCGGCCATGGGCGCGCCGCCGCCGGGCAGGACCGGCTCGGAGATGGACTGCGGCACGGGCAGGGGCGTCTCGCGCAGGCCCATCAGCGGCATCAGCACGACGAAGAAGGCGAAGTAGTAGAGCGTCGCCAGCCGCGTCAGCCACAGGAAGCTGTTCAGCTCGCCGTCGAACAGGGTGAAGCTGGGCATGCCCGGCACCACCGGCGCGTCCGGCAGCTGCGCGCCGCACCAGCCCAGGATGAAGGCGTTCACGACGAAGATGACGAAGAAGACCTTCATCGTCGGCCGGTAGCGCATGGAGCGCACCTTGGAGGTGTCCAGCCACGGCAGCACGAATAGCACCGCGATGGCGCCGAACATGGCGACCACGCCGCCGAACTTGTCCGGGATCGCCCGCAGGATGGCGTAGAAGGGCAGCAGGTACCACTCGGGCACGATGTGCGCCGGCGTCTGCAGCGGGTTGGCCTGGATGTAGTTGTCCGCGTGGCCCAGCACGTTGGGCATGAAGAAGACGAAGGTCGCGAACATGATCAGGAACAGGATCACCGCGAAGCCGTCCTTGACCGTGTAGTACGGGTGGAAGGGCACGGTGTCCTTGGCCATCCGGTCCTTGGGGATCAGGATGCCGACCGGGTTGTTCTGGCCCGCGTGGTGCAGGGCCCACAGGTGCAGCACCACGCAGCCGGCGATGGCGAACGGCAGCAGATAGTGCAGCGAGAAGAAGCGGTTCAGCGTCGCGTTGTCGATCGCCGGGCCGCCGCGCAGCCAGATCAGGATCGGCTCGCCGACCAGCGGCACCGCGCCGATCAGATTGGTGATCACCTCCGCGCCCCAATAGGACATCTGGCCCCAGGGGAGGACGTAGCCCAGGAAGGCGGTGGCGATCAGCAGGAAGAAGATCACGCAGCCGACGATCCAGATCATCTCGCGCGGCGCCTTGTACGAGCCGTAGTAGAGGCCGCGCAGCATGTGGATGTAGACGGCGATGAAGAACATCGACGCGCCGTTGGAGTGGACGTAGCGGATCAGCCAGCCGCCGTTCACGTCGCGCATGATGCGCTCGACGGAGGCGAAGGCCAGTTCGGTGTTCGGCGTATAGTGCATCGCCAGCACGATGCCGGTGACGATCTGCGTCGCCAGACACAGCGTCAGGATGGCGCCGAAGGTGTACCAGTAGTTCAGGTTCTTGGGCGTCGGCAGCGACAGGTAGTCGGCGCCGAAGCGGATGATCGGCAGGCGGCTGTCCATCCACCGCTCGATGGCGGTCTTGGGGACGTAGGTGCTCTCGTGATTGGCCATGGGTGCTCGTCTCGCCTCAGCCGATCTTCACGCGGGTCGGGTTCACGTACTCGTACTCCGGCACCACCAGGTTGATGGGCGCCGGACCCTTACGGATACGGCCCGAGGTGTCGTAGTGCGACCCGTGGCAGGGGCAGAACCAGCCGCCGAAATCGCCGGAGCCGAAGGTGGGGATGCAGCCCAGGTGGGTGCAGTTGCCGATCACGATCAGATACTGCTGATGGTCGGGCTTGACGCGGTCCTCGTCGCGCTGCGGATCCTTGAGATCCGACATCGACACCGCGCGGGCCTCCTGGACCTCCTTGGGCGTACGGTAGCGGACGAAAACCGGCTTGCCCTGCCACTTGATGACCACCTGCTGGCCCTCGGCGACCTTGGACAGGTCGAACTCGATGGAGGCCAGGGCCAGGGTGTCGGCCGCCGGGTTCATCTGGTTGATCAAGGGCCAGGCGGCCATGACGCCGGCGCCGACGGCCGCGGCTCCGGCCGCGATGTGGATGAAGTCGCGGCGGGACGGATCGCCCTCGCCCTCAGGATGCCCGACCGTTTCGGCCACGTCTCACCTCTAGAACACCGCGCGGGTCGCGCCCGACAGGGACGCGTCCGCCATTCGGCTCACTGTGTAGCGGAACACGGAGGGCTTCGCCCGGCCCTCGGAGCGGCGCATCGCCGCAAGCCCTCGGGCCAGGACGACGCATGCACTCGGGCCGCGACAAGCCCCCGGGCCGCGCGTAGGAGGGGGCCTTAGAATGCGTCTGGCTCTTTTTCAACCGGCCATCCCCCAGAACGTCGGCGCCTGCATCCGGCTGTCGGCCTGTTTCGGCGTGGAACTGCACGTCATCGAGCCCACGGCCTTCCCTCTGGACGATCGGTCGCTGAAGCGGGCGGCGCTGGACTACGGCCCTTTGAGCCACATGGTGCGGCACCAGACCTGGGACGCTTTCCAGCGGGCGGGGCGGCCGGGCCGGCTGATTCTGTTCACCACACGCGGCGTCGAGCGTCTGGACCGATTCCGCTTTCAGCCTGACGACACCCTGCTGTTCGGCAGCGAGCCCTCCGGCGCTCCGGACGAGGTGCATGCGGCGGCCGATGCGCGCGTCGTCATCCCCATCCAGCCGGAGGCCCGCTCCATGAACCTCGCCGTCAGCGCCGGGATCGGCCTGTGGGAGGCCTTGAGGCAGACGGGCGGCTAGCTCTTCACCCGCCAGGTCGCGCCCTGCGGGCCGTCCATGACCACCACGTTCAACTCGGTCAGGCGGTCGCGGATGCGGTCGGCGGCGGGCCAGTCCTTGGCCGCGCGAGCGGTTTGACGCTCCGCCAGCAGTTGCTCGACCTCCGCCCGCAGCGCGTCGTCGACGCCGCCCTCGAACCAGGCGGCCGGATCCCCCTGAAGCACTCCCATGAGGTGGGCCGACGCCTTCAGCGCTCCCTTGGCCGTTGCGACCGCCGTCAGGTCGCCCGCCGTCATGCCGCGCTCGATCTCCGACGCCAGGCCGAACAGCACGGCCATGGCGCCGGGCGTGTTCAGGTCGTCCTCGACGGCCGCCAGGAATTCCGGCGGCGGCTGATCGGTCGAGGCCTCGACCGCCGCCGCCCGGTGCAGCGCGCCGTAGAGGCGGTCCAGGTTCTTGCGGCTCTGGTCCAGCAGGCCCTGGTTCCAGTCCAGCGGCTGGCGGTAGTGGGCCGACAAGAGGGCCCAGCGCACCACTTCGCCGGGCATGTTCCGCACGAGGTCGTGCAGCAGCAGCACATTGCCGATCGACTTGGACATCTTCTCCGCATCGACCGTCAGAAAGCCGTTGTGCATCCAGTAGCGGCTGTAGGCGTCGTGCGAGGCCGCGGCATGGGCGTGGCCGTGGGCGCAGACGCCCTGGGCGATCTCGTTCTCATGATGGGGGAAGACCAGATCGATTCCCCCGCCGTGGATGTCGATAGGGAGGCCGAGATTCTCCTCGATCATGGCCGAGCACTCGATGTGCCAGCCGGGCCGACCCTCGCCCCAGGGCGAGGGCCAGGCGGGCTCCCCTTCCTTGGACGGCTTCCACAGAACAAAGTCGTGCGGGTTCTTCTTGTAGGGCGCGACCTCGACCCGAGCTCCGGCGATCATGTCGTCCAGGTTGCGGCCGGAGAGCGCGCCATAGGCGGGGTAGGCGGCCACGTCGAACAGCACATGGCCTTCGGCCGCATACGCGCAGCCCGCCTCCACGATGGCCGCGATCTGGCCGATGATCGCGGCCATATGGTCGGTCACGTGCGGCGCGATGTCGGGCGGGCTGACGTTCAGCCGGCCCATGTCCTCCAGATAGGCGGCCTCGTAGCGAGCGGTGATCTCGCCGATGGGCAGGCCCTCGCGCGCAGCCCTGGCGTTGATCTTGTCGTCCACGTCCGTGACGTTGCGGGCGTAGACCACCTTGTCCGCGCCATAGGCGCGGCGCAGAAGCCGCACGAGCACGTCGAACACCACCGGCGGCCGGGCGTTGCCGATGTGGGCGTAGTCGTAGACCGTCGGCCCGCAGACATAGAGGGTGACGCGGTTCGGGTCGCGCGGCTCGAACACCCGCTTCTCGCGGCGCAGGGTGTCGTACAGGGTCAGCGGCATGTCACAGGGTTTTCTTGCGGGACGGACGGGTCGTCCCATATAGCCGGGCGACCGCATCCGCGAACAGCGGGCGGTCGTAAGAGGGAGCGCGGCGCGCGTCCATCCGGGGCCATCGTCCCGGCGCTACTTCGCCGCTGAGACCGAGCAGATGAGCCTGAACCCCGCGAAGCCCGTTCTCGTGGACGTGTCCGACGCCGCCAACCGCACCCGCCCCAGCCGCGAGCAGGCGCTGGAGGCCGTGCGCACCCTGCTGGCCTGGGCCGGCGACGATCCCGAGCGTGAGGGGCTGAAGGACACGCCCAAGCGGGTGGTCGACGCCTACGCCGAATGGTTCGAGGGCTATGACGCCGATCCGGGCAAGGAACTGTCCCGCACCTTCGAGGACGTGCAGGGCTATGACGACATGGTGCTGCTGCGCGACATCGAGGTGGAGAGCCACTGCGAGCATCACATGGCGCCCTTCCTGGGCAAGGCCTATGTCGCCTACGTTCCCACGGAGAAGGTCGTGGGCATCTCCAAGCTGGCGCGGGTGGTGGAGATCTTCTCCCGCCGCCTCCAGACCCAGGAAGTGCTGACCAAGCAGATCGCCGAGGCGATCGAGCAGCACCTGCAGCCGGCCGGCGTGGCCATACTGATCGACGCCGAGCACCAGTGCATGACCACGCGCGGCGTGCACCACCGCCACGTTTCCACCATCACCACCCGGTTCACTGGCGTCTTCAAGGACGACCAGGCGCTGAAGGACCGCTTCCTGAAGTTGGCCCGCGGCTGATCCAATACGCGTCTGAGGCGTATTCGACAGGCCCGGAACCCTCTTCGGCCCGAGATCGCTTTACAAGCGCGACCGGGAACGCCAAGAGACGGTCCGAACGCAAACGCCAAGCTCCCGTGACGGGAGCGTGATGGGAGACGACGGCGCATGGGCGCGAAACTTTCCGGGCCGGGCGGCCAAGGCGGCAGGACGATCGAGCAGAACAGCGAGATCAACGTCACGCCGTTCGTGGACATCATGCTGGTGCTGCTGATCATCTTCATGGTGTCGGCCCCGCTGGCCACCGTGTCGATCCGTCTCGACCTGCCGCCGGCCGTGCCGCCGCCGCCGGGCACCCCCCAGGAAGAGCCGGTCTACATCTCCATCCAGGAGACGGGCGAGCTGTTCCTCGGCGACCAGGCCACCAGCATCGCCACCCTGCCGGCCGACGTCTGCACCGCCCTGGGCGGCGGCGCCTGCAAGGAAGAGCGGGTCTTCGTCCGCGCCCAACCGGAAGTGAAGTACAGCGCCTTCATGGAGGTGATGAACACCCTCCAGGAGAACGGCTTCTTCAAGGTCGGCCTGCTGAACGAAGACATCGAATAGGATCGTCTTCCGGCCGGATTTCGAAAGGGTCGCGCCGGCTGGCGCGGCCCTTTTTTCGTGCGCGTCGCGGGGCGGTGAAGCTTTCGGCCCCCGTCGAGCGTTCCTCCCGGTCATCCGCAGGAGCCCGCCCATGCCCGAACAGCCGCGCCTCGACCTCGGCGGCCAGTCCATTCCGCTCCTCGGGTTCGGAACCTGGATGCTGGAGCCGGACGACGCCTACCGCATGGTGCTGGCCGCGCTGAAGATCGGCTACCGGCACATCGACACCGCGCGCATCTACAAGAACGAGGAGGCGGTGGGGCAGGCGATCAAGGATTCCGGTCTGCCGCGTGACGCGGTGTTTCTGACCACCAAGATCTGGGTGGACGATTTCGCCGACGGCGAGCTGCAACGCGCGGCCGAGGCGTCCATGCAGCGGCTGGGCACCATCCCCAACCTGCTCCTGCTGCACTGGCCCAAGCCCCAGCCCTCCACCGAGGAGACGGTCCGCGCCCTGAACGACGCCAGGGCGCGAGGCCTGACCCAGGCCATCGGTCTGTCCAACTATCCCTCGGCCGAGTGGCGGCGCGCCCAGGCGGCCTCGGAGGCGCCCCTGATCACCAATCAAGTGGAATACCACCCCTATCTGACGCTCAAGGCGCTTAAAGCCGCGGCGTCGGAGCTCGGCTCCTCCATCACCGCCTGGTCGCCGCTCGCCCAGGGCAAGATCGCCGACGATCCCGTTCTGGCCGAGATCGCCCGCTCGCATGGCAAGACGCCCGGTCAGGTGACGCTGCGCTGGCTGGTCCAGCAGGGCGTGATCGCCATTCCCCGCACCCAGAAGGAGAGCCGCGCCGAGGAGAATTTCGCCATCTTCGACTTCGAATTGTCGAACGAGGAGATGGGGCGGATTCACGCGCTGGGCAGCCCGGGGGGGCGCATCGGCGACTGGCTGGACCCGCACTTCCAGTGGGACGCCGAATAGCTCGACAGGAGGCTCGCCGGCGCTTTAGGGTCCGGCCCTCCTGATCGATCCCGAGGGTCTGTTCCATGCGTCTGCTCACCCTGTCCGCCGCGCTTCTGACCGGCGTCGCGCTTTCGGCCTGTGTCACGGCCGATCTGCCGCCGGCGGGCCAGCCCTCGTCGACCGAGCGGCCGGCCGCAGCCGCGCCCTTCGCCTTCTCGGCCGAGCGGCTGTCGGCGGACACCAGGGCCCTGTCGGACGACAGTTTCCAGGGACGCGGGATCGCCACGCCGGCCGAGCAGATGACCGTCGACTACATGGTGCGCGGCTTCCAGGCGGCGGGCTTCCAGCCCGGCGGCGAGAACGGCGGCTGGACCCAGAGCGTGGCGCTGAACCGCTTCACCGCCTCCAATGTCCAGGCGCGGCTGAACGTGGGCGGCCAGACCATTCCCCTGACGCAGGGTCAGCAGATCGTCGCCTCCACGCGCCTGCCGGGCTCCAAGGTCGACCTGAAGAACGCCCCCCTGGTCTTCGTCGGCTATGGGACCAAGGCCTCCGAGCGGAACTGGGACGACTTCAAGGGCACGGACGTCCGGGGCAAGGTGATCGTGGTCCTGGTCAACGACGCCGACTTCGAGGAGCCGGCGCTGAACACCTTCAACGGCCGGGACATGACCTACTACGGCCGCTGGACCTACAAGTATGAGGAGGCGGCGCGGCAGGGCGCGGCGGGCGTGCTGATCGTCCACGAGACGGCTCCCGCCTCCTACGGCTGGCAGACGGTCGCCAACTCCTGGACGGGGCCGCAGTTCGACATCGTGCGCGAGAACGCGGCGGCCGAGCGCATCCCACTCGAGGCCTGGATCCAGCGCGACGTGGCCGTGGACCTGTTCCGCCGCGCCGGCCAGGACTTCGAGGCGCTCAAGGTCAAGGCCCGCAGCCGCGACTTCCAGCCGGTGACGCTTCAGGGCGCGACGCTGGACGCCTCCATGGACGTGGCGACCAGCCGCATCACCACCCGGAATGTGATCGCCCGCCTGCCGGGCAGCCGCTTCCCCAACGAGACCATCCTCTACACTGGGCATTGGGACCACATCGGAGTGGGCGCGCCGAACGCCGAGGGCGACGGCGTCTTCAACGGCGCGGTGGATAACGCCTCGGGAATCGCCGGCCTGCTGGAGCTGGCCCGCGCCTTCGCCGCCGGGCCGCGTCCGCAGCGCTCGGTCGTCATGATCGGCTTCACGGCGGAGGAAAGCGGGCTTCTGGGTTCCGAGTTCTATGCGGCCAATCCGCTGTTCCCGCTGGAAACCACGGTCGGGGGTTTCAACATCGACGCCATGAACACCTATGGCCGGGTGAGGGAGTACGCGCTGCGCGGCCAGGGGCAATCGACCCTGGACGAGCTGCTGGGCGGCTATGTGGTTCAGCAGGGCCGCGCGCTGGCGACAAATGTCGACAATTCGGGCGGGGTCTACTTCCGCTCGGACCACTTCCCGCTCGCCAAGCGGGGCGTGCCCATGGGCTACGCCGCCGGCGTGGGCGAATTCCGCGACGAGCCCGTCGCCGATCGCCAGCGCCTACGCCAGGAATACACCGCCAGACGCTATCACCAGGCCGACGACGAATGGCTGCCGGAGATGGACTTCCGCGGCGCGGCCGAGGACCTGGAGGTCATCTTCCGCGCCGGCCAGGACCTGGCCAACAGCCGTCACTGGCCGACCTGGAAGCCCGGCAGCGAGTTCGGCCCGGCGCGCGAGCGGAGCGCCTCAGCGCGGCGGTAATCACATCCATCCCGCTCATCCCGGCGGAAGCCGGGACCCAGTCCTTTTGGGTGACAGACGTTGGAGGCTTGACCTCGTCGCCTGATCCAACGGCGGCGCTGTCGCTCAAGCCTGGGTCCCGGCTTCCGCCGGGATGAGCGGACAACAGGTCAGCCCTTCCAAGGCCCCGTGCGGCCCGTCACGCGATCCCAGGCCTCGCCGACGGGCAGGATCTCCACGCCCGCCGCCTTGGCCAGTCGGATCAGTCGGTCCAGGTCGTCCGGCCGGCAGCCGTAGGGGGTCGGGCGGTCCGACACGTCGTGGCCATAGGCGATCAGCCAGCCGTTCCGCGCCCGCGCCTCCTCGACCAGCGCCTCCAGGTCGTAGCCGGGCAGGCGCCGGCTCTCGAGCCCGATGGCCTGCAGCAACGCCCGGTCGGCGCGGCCGGCGTTGACCCCGTCCCGCACGCCGCGCGCGCACTTGAACCGCAGCCGCGCCACCGCCTTGGCGCCCAGCTGGCAGTCGCCGTAGGGCCAGGCGAAGGTGGTCATGGCGACGCCGGGCAGGCGCTCGCGCACCCAGGCGGCGTTCCGGGCGAAGCTCTGGCCCAGCTCGGCCGGGGCCGCGCGCAGCGCGCTCAGGTGCTCGAAGGTGTGGCAGCCCACCTCGTGCCCCGCGGCGTGAATGGCTTCGAGGTGCCCGCTGGTGAACTGCGGCAGGTCCAGATTGGTCCCGCCCGCCAGCCCGCCGCAGACATAGTAGGTCGCCTTGACGCCATGCTCGGTCAGGATCGGCCCGGCCTCGGTCCAGGCCGTCTCGGGTATGTCGTCGAACGACAGGCTGAGCACCCCGCCCGGGTGCTGGATCGGCGCCGCCTCCACATTGAGATAGCGCGCCAGTCGCCGGCGCATCTGGTCGATCTGCTGCATGGGCGCGGAGGATAGGGCGAGCCGCTTAACAATCCTCCCCGTTGCCCCGCTTCTCCGCCGCCCCTAGAAGCCCGCCTGTGAAACAGCCGCTCGCCTTCCAGGACCTGATCCTGACGCTCCAGCGCTATTGGGGCGATCAGGGCTGCGCCATCCTCCAGCCCTACGACATCGAGGTCGGCGCCGGCACCCTGCATCCGGCGACCGTGCTGCGCGCTTTGGGGCCGCGCCCGTGGAAGGCGGCCTATGTCCAGCCCAGCCGCCGCCCGGCCGACGGCCGCTATGGCGAGAACCCCAACCGGCTCCAGCACTATTACCAGTTCCAGGTGATCCTGAAGCCGAACCCGGACGACCTCCAGGAGCTCTACCTCGGCTCGCTGCGCCAGATCGGCATCGACCCCAAGCTGCACGATATCCGCTTCGTCGAGGACGACTGGGAGAACCCCACCGTCGGCGCCTGGGGCCTGGGCTGGGAAGTCTGGTGCGACGGCATGGAGGTGACCCAGTTCACCTATTTCCAGGGCGTCGGCGGCATCGAGGTGGACGTCGTCTCCGGCGAGCTGACCTATGGGCTGGAGCGCCTGGCCATGTACGTCCAGGGCGTGGACAACGTCTACGACCTGAAGTTCACCGCCGATGGGACCACCTACGGCGAGGTCTTCCTGGAGAACGAGCGCCAGCAGTCGGCGGCCAACTTCAACGGCTATGACGTCGACGGGCTGAAGCGCCGGTTCGAGGACATGGAGCGCGAGGTCGAGCGCCTGCTCGCCCTGACCGGACCCCAGGGGCAGCCGCTGGTTTTGCCCGCCTACGACCAGGTGCTCAAGGCGTCGCACCTGTTCAACCTGATGGATGCCCGCGGCGCCATCGCGGTGGCCGAACGCCAGAGCTACATCGGCCGCATCCGCGACCTCTGCAAACGCTGCGCGCTCGAGTGGGTCGAACAGGAAAGGGCGCGCGCCTAAGATGCCCCAGCTCCTTCTTGAACTGTTCTCCGAAGAGATCCCCGCGCGGATGCAGGGCGGCGCGGCGCGCGATCTGGAGCGGATGGCGAGCGAGCGGCTGAAGGCGGCCGGGCTCGGCTACGACAGCCTGACGACGTTCGCTGGGCCGCGTCGGCTGACCCTCGTCGTCGAGGGCCTGCCCGCCGCCACGCCTGACCGCGAGGAGGAGCTGAAAGGCCCGAAGGTCACCGCCCCCGAACAGGCGCTGGAAGGGTTCCTGCGCAAGACCGGCCTGACTCGCGATCAGCTGGTCGAACGCGACGGCGTGCTGTTCGCGGTGATCAGCTCCAAGGGCCGCGCCACCACCGACCTGATCCCGGAGATGGTGGAGGGGATCGTCCGCAACTTCCCCTGGCCCAAGTCCATGCGCTGGGGCGACGGGACGCTGCGCTGGGTGCGGCCGCTGAAGCGCATCCTCTGTCTGTTCGACGGCCAGGTCGTGCCCTTCGTGATCACCGACGGCTCGCCAGAACTGGCCGGACGCGCGCCGGGCGTCGAGGCCTGGGACGCCACCGAGGGCCACCGGTTCCTCGGCACGGGGCGCCCGCTGAAGATCCGCGACTTCGCCGACTACCGCCGCCAACTCGAGGCGAACTTCGTCATCCTGGACGGAGCCGACCGCAAGGCCCGCATCCTGGAGCGCGCCCGCGCGGTCTGCGCGGAGCGTGGGCTGGAGCTGGTGGAGGACGAGGGGCTGCTGGAGGAGGTCTCAGGCCTCACCGAATGGCCCACGCCCATCCTCGGCGACATGGACCCGCAGTTCCTGGACCTGCCGCCCGAGGTGGTGCGCCTGTCCATGAAGGTCCACCAGAAGTATTTCGCGGTGCGGCGTCCGGGCGAGACCGGCCTCGCGCCTCACTTCGTGGTGGTCGCAAACGTGGAGGCGACCGACGGCGGCAGGGCGCTGGCCGCCGGCAACAGCCGCGTGCTGTCCGCGCGCCTGAACGACGCCCGCTTCTTCTGGGACGAGGACCGCAAGCCCGGGACCTTCGACGCCTGGCTGGAGAAACTGAAGGGCGTCACCTTCCACGCCAAGCTGGGGACCATGCACGAGCGGGTGGAGCGGATAGCCGCGCTCGCGCGTGAGATCGCGCCGCTGGTCGGGGCCGATCCGGATCAGGCCGAACAGGCCGCCCGCCTGGCCAAGGCCGACCTGGCGTCGGGCATGGTCGGGGAGTTCCCGGAGCTGCAGGGGGTAATGGGCGGGTACTACGCTGCCGCTTCTACTGAGCCCTTCCCCCTTGATGGGGGAAGGGTTGGGATGGGGGTGACACCGCCTGCGGAAGCTGGCTCGGTCCGCGCTTCATCCGGACAGGGCGTCACCCCCAACCCCGGCCCTTCCCCCATCAAGGGGGAAGGGAGAGCGGCGTTGGCGGCCGCCATCCGCGACCACTACAAACCCCAGGGCCCCGCCGACACCGTCCCCACCGCGCCTCTGACCGTTGCGGTGGCGCTGGCCGACAAGCTGGACACGCTCGTCGGCTTCTTCGCCATCGACGAAAAGCCCACCGGCTCCAAGGACCCTTTTGCGCTGCGACGTGCAGCGCTGGGCGTGATCCGGCTGGTGCTGGAGAATGGGGTGCGGATACCTCTGCGCTTGGCTCTTCATCCTCACGTGCTTCGTGTGAGAGACACCATTGATCCCGCGTCGCCAGGTGTTGGCCCGATGCTGCGGGTTATCGGCAAAGACGGCCTCCTCGCCTTCTTCGCCGACCGCCTGAAGGTCCTCCTCCGCGACCAGGGCAAGCGGCACGATCTTGTGGACGCCGTCTTCGCGCTCGGCGACGACGATCTCGTGCGCATCGTGCGGCGGGTGGAGGCGCTGGACGCGTTCCTGACCACGGACGACGGCGCGAACCTGCTGGCCGGCTACAAGCGGGCGGTGAACATCCTGCGGGCCGAGGCCAAGAAGGGCGAGCTGCCGACGGGCGCCGTCGATCTGTCCAGCCTGACGCTGCCGGCCGAGACAGAACTCGCCGTCGCCGTCCAGACCGCGCGGCTGAAGGTGGACGACGCCCTGGCTGCCGAGGACTTCGCCGCCGCCATGCGGGCGCTCGCCGGCCTGCGCAGCCCCGTGGACGCCTTCTTCGAGGGCGTCATGGTCAACTCCGACATCGCCTCGGAGCGCGAGAACCGGCTGAAGCTGCTGGGTCAGGTGAAGGACGTGATGGGCCGGGTCGCGGACTTCGGGCAGATCGGGGGCTGATTCGCCCCTTGTCATCCCGGCCGAGCCGCAGGCGAGAGCCGGGACGGGACGTACGCCGACCTCACCGCCCGGACGGCGGAGCCGAGCCGGGCGACGTCTTCGGCCCGTGGCCCCGTTTGACGCTGTCGCCCGGGCCGTTCATCTCATGCCGACTGCCGTCCCGGCTCTCGCCTGCGGCTTGGCCGGGATGACAAGGCGCGCATTGACTGCGGCTGGAGCGCGGTGAGGGGCGGGGCGTTCGGTCCCGGCCAGCCGCGCCTCTTCGTCACATCTTCGCCAGATGCGACGGCCAAGGTTGACCCTGGCGGAGGGCTGTGGCCCTTTCGCTGCTTGACGACCGAACGAGAGCGCTCCGGGTCCCACGTCGGGACAGGCCCGGAACCGCTTCAAGGGGGGCCGCCGCAGTGAAATGCGTTTCCTTGGCGCGGGTTGCGCCGTTTTGCGCGGCCATCGCGCTTTTCGCCTTCGGGCAAGCCGCTCACGCCGAGACGGACGAGAACGACCGCAACGGCGGGCGCGTGACCGCGCTCAGCCCGCAGGACCGGCTGACCTACACCACCGCCTTCGACGCCTTGCGCAAGGGCCAGTTCGAGGAGGCGCGCGCCGCCGCGAGCCGCATCCAGGATCGCGTCCTGCTGGGCGAGCTGGAGTTCGAGCGGCTGTTCCACGCCGACTACACCGCCAGCTACGACGAGCTGAAGGCTTGGCTGGACGATTACGCCGACCTGCCCATGGCGGGCCGGGTCTACAACCTGGCCATGCGTCGCCGCCCGGACGGCGCGGCCGAACCCAAGCGCCCGGGCGGCCTGCTCGCCCGCACCTGGGACAGCGTGGCCGGCGGCGGCGACGGCGGCGTCACCGACCCGGCCAAGGCGGCGCGGGTGGCGCTGAACAACAACGACCTGCAAGGCGCGCTGCGCCTGGGCGCAGAGATCGGCGACTGGTGGACGGCGGGCCTGGCGGCCTGGCGGCTCGACCGGTTCGACCAGGCCCTCCAGCACTTCCAGCGCGTGGCCGCCGATCCGACCGAGGATCCCTGGGTGCGCGCCGGCGCCGCCCACTGGGCCAGCCGCTCGGCGGACAAGAGCGGCCGCAAGGACCAGGTCCAGCCCTATCTCGAGATGGCCGCCCAGTGGCCCGCCACCTTCTATGGCCAGATCGCCCTGCACCAGCTGGGCCGCGAGCCCGAGATCCAGCGGCAGGGGCCGACGTCCTACGAGGCGTCGCGCGGCGGCGCCCGGCTGCAGCGCGCCGCGCCTTCGGCGCCCGGCATGGCCGTTCCCGCCTCCGAACTCCAGGCCTTCGTCCGCGAGGACGCCCAGGCCCGCCGCGCCCTGGCCTTCTTCGAGGTGGGGCGTCGCGAGGACGCGGAGAACGCCCTGCGCGCCGGCCTGCGCACCGCCGGCGACACCGCCTGGAGGATGTGGACGGCGCTGGCCGACACCCTGCCGCGCCGCAACGGCGCCGAGCGCGAGGTCGCGACGGTCGACGCCGGCCGCTATCCCATGCCGGAGCTGAAGCCCGAGGGCGGCTTCGTGATCGAGCAGAGCCTGGTGCTCGCGATCGCCCGCAAGGAAACCGATTTCAACGCCGAGGCCCGCTCCAACGTCGGCGCCTATGGGCTGATGCAGGTGATGCCGACCACCGCCGCGGAGCTGTCGGGCGACCGGGGCTTCGTATCCGAGCCGCGCCGCCTGTTCGACCCGAACGTCAATGTGCGGCTGGGCCAGGCCTATGTGACCAAGATGCTCGCGCTGCCTCAGTTTCAGGGCGACGTGCTGCGCGCCGTGGCTTCCTACAACGCGGGGCCGGGACCCATGCTGGGCGCGCTCCGGAAGCTCGGGCCCAATCCCGACCCCCTGCTGCTGATCGAGACCATCGACGTGCCCCAGGCCCGCGAATACGTGGAGAAGGTCATGGCGTCGTACTGGATCTACCAGCGCCTCCAGGGCCGTCCCCTGAACACCCTGGACGCCGTGGCCCAGGGCAAGCCTGTGATCGCCCTGAGCCTCGACTACGTTCCCCAGCCGGCGGCCGCTCCGGTTCAGATGGCCCAGGCCGCCACCCAAGCGGGCGCGAGGTAGCGCGCCCTTCTCCCACGAAGGGAGAAGCGAAGCGCTAATCCGCCAGCCTCGAACTCAACTCCAGCAAATCCGCCCAGACCTGCTTCTTCGCCTGCGGCTGACGCAGCAGGAAGGCGGGGTGGAGCGTGGGCAGAACGGGGGCCGCGACGCCGCCCTCCGCCAGCCGCCAGTCCCTCCATTGACCGCGCAGGCGCAGGATGCCGTCCTCGGTGGCGAGCACCGACTTGGCGGCCGCCGCGCCCAGCAGGAGCACCGCCCTGGGCTTCAGCAGGAAGAAGGCGCGCTCCAAGAAGGGGGCGCAGACCGCCTGCTCCGCCGGCGTGGGCGTGCGGTTGCCGGGCGGGCGCCAGAAGACGGTGTTGGTGATGAAGACCTTGTCCAGCAGGCCCGCGGCCGCCAGCATCCGGTCCAGCAGCTGACCGGCCTTGCCGACGAAGGGCTGTCCACGCGCGTCCTCCTCCGCCCCCGGCCCTTCGCCGATCACCAGCACGGGCGCCGCCGGATCGCCTCGCCCGAACACGGGTTGGGTCGCGCCCATGGCCCGCAAGGGGCAGCCCTCGAAGGCGCGGATCGCCTCTTCCAGCTCCGCCAGGGAGTTCGCGCCCGCCGCCAGCCGCCGCGCCTCCGCGACCGCGTCGGCCGAGCCAACCGGTTGAGCCACGGAGGCCACGGCCTTTGCGACCGCCTTGACCGCCGGAGGCGGCTCGATCCGGGTGCGGTCGAGCGGCGCGTCCAGGTAGCAGGCGTCCACCCCCGCCTCGCGCCAGAAGGCGAGGAAGGCTTCGGCCGCGGCTGCGCTGGAAACCTGGAGCGTCATGGGTCACGACAGGCTTAAGCCTTGACCGCCCCGGCGTCACCTTCCGATAAGCGGTCAACGCACCGAGCAACGGGATAACACCATGGCCGAACACGCCATCGAAGGCGGCGCCGCCAACCCCTGGGAAGAGGCTGTCATCGACAAGCTGCCCCAGATGGAGGCGCTGACCGGCGTCGAGCGCGAGGTCATGGAATATGACGTCGTCATAGTCGGCGCGGGACCCGCCGGCCTCGCCGCCGCCATCCGCCTGAAGCAGCGGGCGGAGAAGGAGGGCCGCGAGCTCTCCGTCGCGGTGCTGGAGAAGGGCTCGGAGGTCGGCGCCCACATCCTGTCGGGCGCCGTCATCGATCCGTCCGGCCTGAACCAGCTGTTCCCCGACTGGAAGGATCGGGGTTGTCCGCTGGACACGCCTGTGACGTCCGACAAGTTCCTGGTGCTCGGCCCGGCCGGAGAGTTCGACATCACCTGGCTGCCTCAGCCCGGCTATATGAAGAACCACGGCAACTACATCGGCTCCCTGGCCAACCTCTGCCGCTGGCTGGGCGAGCAGGCCGAGGCGCTGGGCGTCGAAGTCTACCCCGGCATGGCTGCGAGCCACGTGGTGTGGGACGAGCCGTCCGGCCGAGTGAAGGGCGTGGTGGCCGGCGTCTTCGGCGTCGATCGGGAGGGCCGACCGAAGGGCGACTTCCAGCCGGGCATCGAGCTGCACGGCAAGTACGTCTTCATCGGCGAGGGCGTGCGTGGCTCGCTGGCCAAGACGATCATGGCCCGCCATGGCCTGCAACGCGGGCGCGATCACCAGAAGTTCGGCCTCGGCCTCAAGGAGCTGTGGCAGGTGCCGGCGGAGAACCACCGCCCCGGCCTGGTTCAGCACACCTTGGGCTGGCCCTTGGACGACAAGACCGGCGGCGGCTCCTTCCTCTACCACTTCGGCGACCGCTACGTGGCCGTCGGTTTCGTGGTGCACCTGAACTACAAGAACCCGTTCCTGTCGCCGTTCGAGGAGTTCCAGCGGTTCAAGCACCATCCCGCCATCGCCACCCATCTGGAGGGCGGAACACGCATCTCCTACGGCGCCCGGGCGATCGTGGAGGGCGGATATCAGTCGGTGCCCAAGCTCTGCTTCCCTGGCGGGGCGCTGCTCGGCTGCTCGGCGGGCCTGGTGAACGTGCCGCGCATCAAGGGCAGCCACAACGCCATCAAGAGCGGCATCCTGGCCGCCGACGCCGCTTTCGACGCCATCGGGGCGGGTCGCGGGGGCGACGAGTTGGTCGAATACCAGGCCGCCTATGAGGCGTCCGACATCGCGCGCGAGCTGAAGCTGGTGCGGAACGTCAAACCGATGCTGTCGAAGTTCGGCAACACCTGGGGCACGCTGCTGGGCGGGATCGACATGACGATCACCAACCTGTTCCGCGGCTGGTCCCCCTTCGGCACCTGGAAGCACGGCAAAACGGACGCGGCCTCGACCGAGACCGCCGACAAGCACAAGCCGATCGCCTATCCCAAGCCTGACGGGGTGCTGAGCTTCGACAAGCTGAGCTCGGTATTCATCTCCAACACCAACCACGAGGAGGAGCAGCCGGCCCACCTGAAGCTGCTCGACCCCTCCGTGCCGATCCGCGTGAACCTGCCGAAGTACGGCGAGCCCGCCCGCCTCTACTGCCCGGCGGGCGTGTATGAGGTGCTCTACGACGAGCAGGGTCAGAACCCGCGCTTTCAGATCAACGCCCAGAACTGCGTGCACTGCAAGACGTGCGACGTGAAGGACCCCAGCCAGAACATCGTCTGGACCACGCCCGAGGGCGGCGGCGGGCCGAACTATCCGAATATGTAGGGCTTGCGGACCTGCGGGTTTGCCGGGAGGGTGAGCCCATGCGTCTCCTTCTCCTCGCCGCCGCGTCCGCCCTCGCCCTGAGCTCAGGGATCGCTCTCGCCCAGGAGCAGCCGGCGCCGGTTCCGAGCGTGCCCGAGCAGCCCGCCGACCCTGCGCCGGAACACACGGCCGAAGAGGAGCCCAAGCTCCTGGTGGTCGAGGCGACGGAGCGGGTTCCCGATCCGCCGATCCCGCAGGTCTGGGCGCCGGTTCCCACCGACCGCACCGGCGCGTCCGCCTATGGTCTCTATCTCGCGTCGCGCGGGGCGCAGGCGTCCGGCGACCTGTCGGGCATGGCGGCGCTGCTGGCCCAGACCCAGGCCCTTGTGCCCGAGCAGCCCATGGTCGCGGAAGCGGCCTACGTCACCGCCCTGTTCAACGGAGATCTGGTCACCGCCGCGCGGCTGGCGCCGGCCGAGGGCCCGGTCGACCCGTTCCTGTCGGAGGCGGGTCGGTTCGCCGCCATCGTCGAACAGTTCGGACGCAGGGACGCCCGCGGCGCCTGGCGCACGCTGAGCGGCGCGACCTTCTCCTCGCCGGTGGTCCTGCCGGCGCTCTACATCCGGCCCCACCTGGCCGCGGCCGCCAACGATCGCGACCAGGTCCGCGCGGAAACGCAGGCGTCGCAAGGTGGGTTCAGCCTCTACCCGCTGTCGCGGGCCGCGGCGCTGGAGCGGATCGGCGACCGCCTCGGCGCGGAGGCCGACTACCAGGCCGTGCTGCGCACGCCGATCGGCGAGGCGGTGGGCCAGCTGCCCTATGGGGCCTTCCTGGAGCGCACCGGCCGCAGGGACGAAGCCCTTGCGGTCTACGACGCCGCCCTGGCCAAATCGCCGAACGACGACGGACTGAAGGCGGCCCGCGCCCGCGCCGCCGCTCGAGGGCGGCCTCCAGCCCTGCCCACGCCGCAGGCTGCGGCCGCCGAGGCCATCCGACTGATGACCGTCGAGCTTCAGCTCTACGCCGCCCAATCGGGCCAAGGCGAGGCCATCAACCAGTTCAGGCGGCTGTTCCTGCGCTACGCCCTGGCGCTGGACGCCCAGAACCAGCAGGCTCGCCTGGAGCTGGCTCAACTGCTGGGCCAGGGCGAGCTGGAAGCGGAGGCCCGCGCGCTCCTCTCCGCCATCCCGGCCAAGGACCCGGCCTACGCCGCCGCGCGCCAGGAGATCGCCTTCAGCCTCGCCCGCGAGGACAAGAACGCGGAGGCCCTGGCCGAACTGCAGCGGCTGGCCGCGGCCCGCCCCGACGACGCCCTGATCAAGATCAATGTGCTGACCCAGCTCCTCGCCATGGATCGGCACCGGGAGTCGCTCAGCCTGCTCGACGACCCCGTGCTCGCCCCGATGCAAGGCCAGTTCATCGGCCACTATCTCAAGGGTCTGGCGCTGGAGGGGCTGGAGCAATGGCCCGAGGCGGAGGCCGAGCTGACCAAGGCGCTGGAGCTTCAGCCCGACAACGCCGAGCTGCTGAACAACCTCGGTTATCTGCTGATCAACCAGGGCAAGGTCGACCAGGGGGCGGAGATGGTCGCCAAGGCCTTCGCCGCCACGCCCGACAGCGGCCATGTCCAGGACTCGCTGGGGTGGGCCCAGTTCAAGCAGGGCCGCTTCGACGAGGCCGTGGCCACCCTGGAGGAGGCTGTCGTCAAGGAACCCGCCAGCGCCGAGATCAACGACCACCTGGGCGACGCCTACTGGATGGCGGGGCGCAAGCGCGAGGCGCATTTCCGCTGGACCCGCGTGCTGACGCTCGACCCCTCGCCTGAGCAGAAGCTCTCGGTCGAACGCAAGCTGAGCGGGGGCTTGTAGGCGTGTCGCGGAAAGCCCTGGCCGTGTTGCTCGTGACGGCGCTGTTCGCGTCCGGCTGCGCGTCCACGCCGAGGGGCTTCACGCCCGTCCTGGCTGCCGAGCCGACGGACACGGCCTCCTATGGAGCGGCCTTCGACCAGTGCAGCGCGGAGGTCGCGGCCGGCAGGCGGGAGAACTTCCGCGAAGGCCGCTCGGGCTCGGCCTTGGGCGGAGCGGCGCTCGGCGGGGCCGCGGCCCTGGCGACGGGCGCGTCCGCCGCTTCGGGGGCGGGGATGCTGGCCGGTGCGGCCGCGGGCGCTGGACTGGCGATCGGTTTCGCCGTGTTCGCCCCGCTCGCCGTCTATGGCGTGTCGCGCGCCCAGCGCGCGGCCAAGGAGCGCGAGATCAAGACGGCCATGAGCGCCTGCCTCGCCGAGGAGGGCTACGCCGTCTCCGACTGGCGGCTGGCGGCCCGCGAGGAAGGCGGCCGGCGCACGCCCACGCAGGCCGCGCCGCGCTGAGACGCCTCAGCCCCGCCGCAGGTCCGGCGGGGTCGCTTCCTCGGTGAGCACCCGAATGGCCTCTTGGAGCGGCAGCACCGTCTGCTCCTGGGAGCCCAGGCGGCGAATGGCGACCTTGCCTTCCTCGGCCTCCTTCTTGCCGACCACGGCGATGACCGGGACCTTGCCGACGGAGTGCTCGCGCACCTTGTAGCCGACCTTCTCGTTGCGCAGGTCGACTTCCGCTCTCAGGCCCGCCGCCTCGAATTGGCTGAGCACCTCCCGCGCATAGTCGTCGGCGTCGGAGGTGATGGTCGCCACCACGGCCTGCACCGGCGCCAGCCACAGCGGGAAGGCCCCGCCGTAGTTCTCGATCATGATGCCGATGAAGCGCTCGAAGGAGCCCAGGATCGCCCGGTGCAGCATCACCGGCCGGTGCTTCTGACCGTCCTCGCCGACATACTCGGCGCCCAGGCGCTCGGGGAGCACATAGTCCAGCTGGATGGTGCCGCAGGTCCATTCGCGGCCGATGGCGTCCTTGACGATGAAGTCGAGCTTGGGCGCGTAAAAGGCGCCGTCGCCCGGCGTGATCACCGGCTCGGACCCAGCCGCGCGGGCGGCCTCGGCCATCAGCGCCTCGGCCTTGTCCCAGAACTCGTCGGACCCTGCGCGCGTCTCCGGCCGGGTGCCCAGCGAGATATAGGCCGTCTCCATGCCGAGGTCGGCGTGGACCGACCGCGCCAGCTCGATGAAGCTGGCGGTCTCCTCCACGATCTGGTCCTCGCGGCAGAAGATGTGGGCGTCGTCCTGGACGAAGCCGCGCACCCGCATCAGGCCGTGGAGCGCACCGGAGGGCTCATAGCGATGGCATGCCCCGAACTCCGCCATGCGCAGCGGCAGCTCGCGATAGGACCGCTGCCCCACGCCGAAGATCTGCACGTGGCCGGGGCAGTTCATCGGCTTGAGGCTGAGCTCCTCGCCCTCCACTGTCTCGCAGACGAACATGTTGGGCCGGTACTTTTCCCAGTGGCCGGACTTCTCCCAAAAGGTGCGGTCCAGCACCTGCGGTGTCTTCACCTCGACGTAGCCGGCGGCGTCCAGTCGCCGGCGCATATAGTCCTCGACCGTGCGCCACAGCCGCCACCCCTTGGGGTGCCAGAACACCATGCCGCGCCCTTCTTCCTGCATGTGGAAGAGGTTCATGGCCCGGCCGAGCTTGCGGTGGTCGCGCTTCTCGGCCTCCTCCAGTCGCTGGAGGTGGGCGTCGAGGTCCTCCTTCGAGGCCCAGGCCGTGCCGTAGATGCGCTGCAACTGGGCGTTCCGATGATCGCCCCGCCAGTAGGCGCCGGCCAGCTTGGTCAGCTTGAAGGCCTTGCCCACGAACTTGGTCGAGGGGAAGTGCGGTCCCCGGCACAGGTCCAGCCACCCGCCGGAGCGGTAGATGGTGATCACCTCGCCTTCCGGCAGATCGCGGATCAGCTCGGCCTTGTACGCTTCCCCGACCTTCTCGAAATGAGCGACGGCTTCGTCCCGGTCCCAGACCTCGCGGACCAGCCGCTCGTCGCGGTCGACGATCTCGGCCATCTTCTTCTCGATGGCGGCGAAGTCCTCCGTCGAGAACGGCTCGTCCCGGGCGAAGTCATAATAGAAGCCGTCCTCGATGGCCGGGCCGATGGTCACCTGGGTGTCGGGAAACAGCTCCTGCACCGCCTGGGCCAGGATGTGCGCGGCGTCGTGGCGGATGGTCTCCAGCGCCTCCTTGTCGTCGCGCATGATCAGGCGAAAGGCGCCGCCTTCCTCGAGCGGGCGGTCCAGGTCGCGCTGCTGGCCGTTCAGCTCCACCAGCGCCGCGCGCTTGGCTAGAGACGGCGAGATGGAGGCCGCCACGTCCCGGCCCGTGGCCGAGGGCGGAAACTGGCGCACGGCGCCGTCGGGAAAGTGCAGGTCGATCACGTCGAGGTCTCTTTCGGCGGCGCCTCGTCTGGGACGGGGTCATAGCCCGAAGCGCCGAAGGGATGGCATTTACAGAGGCGCCGGACGGTGAGCCATCCCCCCTTCACCGGCCCGTGACGGATCAGCGCGTCGCGCGCATAGTCCGAACAGGTGGGCAGGAACCGGCAGCTCTGGCCGATCAGGGGAGACAGCGTCAGCTTGTAGCACCGATGGGCCGCGCGGACGCCGCGTTCGTAGAGGGACATCGGACCGACGCGGGCCTACTTACGCCGCGCCGGCCAGGCGAGTTCGCGACGCGAGCGCCTGGCGCACCGCCTCCAGAGTCGCCTCGATGGCGACCATGGTCGACTGGTGACGCTGCGGATAGTCGGCCACCTGCTTCAGCAGGCGCAAATCCTCGAACCGGCGGTTCGGACCCTCGCCGCCCGACTTCAGCATGGCGATCATGGCGTCCCGCGCCTCAGCCAATTCGGACTCGGAGGCGCCGATCACCGACTGCCCCAGCACGCCCGCCGCAGCCTGGCCAAGCGCGCAGGCCTTCACGTCCTGGGCGAACTGAGCGACGCACCCGTTGTTGTCCAGCACCACGTCCACGACCGCCTTGGAGCCGCACAGCTTGGCCACGCGCTCCGCCGTGCCCTCAGGCGCGGGGAGCCGCCCGCTGTGCGGCAGGTTGGCCGCCAGCGACAGGATGCGCGCGCTGTAGAGCTCGTCGATCATGCGCGGGAATGTAGGGGGTTCCGAGGGCTGCGGAAAGCGTCAGGCGACCAGCTTCTCGGCCTGGGTCAGGTCGACGCTGACCAACTGACTGACGCCCCGCTCGGGCATGGTCACGCCAAACAGCCGGTCCATCCGGCTCATGGTCACCGGGTTGTGGGTGATGACGATGAAGCGGGTGTCGGTGCGGTTCCGCATCTCGTTCAGCATGCGGCAGAAGCGGTCGACATTGGCGTCGTCCAGCGGCGCGTCCACCTCGTCCAGCACGCAGACGGGCGCGGGATTGGCCAGGAAGACGGCGAAGATCAGGGCGGCGGCCGTCAGCGCCTGCTCGCCGCCGGACATCAGGCTCATCACCGACAGGCGCTTGCCCGGCGGGCAGGCGAAGATCTCCAGCCCCGCCTCCAGCGGGTCGTCGGACTCCACCAGCTTCAGCTCGGCTTGGCCGCCGTCGAACAGGGCTTCGAACAGGACCTTGAAGTTGTCGTTGATGATGTCGAAGGCCGCGATCAGCCGCTCGCGACCTTCCGCGTTCAGCTCGTCAATCCCGTCGCGCAGCTTGGCGATGGCCTGGGTCAGGTCGACCCGCTCGGTGCGCATGGCGTTCAGCCGCTCGGCGTATTCGTCCGCCTCGTCCTCGGCGCGCAGGTTGACGGCGCCCAGCTGCTCCCGTTCGCGCTCCAGCCCGGCCAGCAGGCTTTCGGCGCCGGCGGCGTCGGGTGGGCGGGCGATGGCGTCGTCCGTCAGCTTCTGCGCCAGCTCCTCGGGCGACATCTGCGCCGTGTCCCGGAGCAGGGCCTCGGCGTCCCCCAGTCGGTCGGCCGCGGCCTCGGCGCGAGCCGCCAGCCCGGCGCGGACTTCGCGTGCCTCGGAGGCGCGGCTTTCGGCGGCGCGGGCCGCGCGGTCGGCCTCCTGCGCCTGGGCTTCCGCGACCGCCAGCGCGTCGGCGGCGGCCTTGCGTCGCGTTTCGGCGGCGGTGAGGGTGTCGAGCAGCCTGGACCGCTGCCCGGCGAGGGCGTCAGGAGCCGCCAGAGCGCGCTCCAACTGCTGGGCGGCGGCCTCGGCGTCCTTGTCCAGCTGAGCGATGCGGGTCTGGGCGTCCTTGGCCCGGCCGGACCAGCTGTCTCGCTCGCGGGCGAGGCCTGTCAGCCGCTGCGCCCGGCCGGCGCGCTCGCGCGCCTCGGCGTCCCGATCCGCACGCGCCTGGGCGGCGGCTTGCCGCGCCGCGTCAGCGGCCGACCGCGCGGCGCCGAGTTCGGCGCGCAAGGTGTCCAGGGTCTCGGAGGGTGCGTCCGTCGCGTTGGCGGACTCCAAGGCGGTCTGCGCCTCCGCCACGTCGGCGTCTAGCCGGTTCGCGGCCTCTTCCAGGCTCTGGGCGCGAGCCTCTCGGCGGGCCTGCTCCCGCGCCAGGTTCTCGTGCCGGTCACGCGCGGCGGCGACCGCCTTCTCCGCCTCGAAAGGCGCCCGTCGGGCCGCCTTCAGCGCCTCTTCCGCCGTGCGCAGGGATTCCGTGGCCGCCTTCAAGTCGGACTGCGCCGCTTCCAGCGCCGGGCGCCCCTGATCGATCTCGGCTTCGAGTTCTGACAGCCGCGTGCGCTGCGCGAGGCGGACGGCGGCCGGGCGCGGCGCCTCCGCGCGCTGCACGAACCCGTCCCAGCGCCGCAGGTCGCCGGCCTTGCTGACCAGCCGCGCCCCCGTAGGCAGTGCGGTCGCCAGCCGCTCCAGATCGGCCGCCTCGGCCACGCCGCACCACGACAGCCGGGCGCGCAGGGCGTCCGGCGCCCGAACATGATCGGCCAGAGGCTCCACCCCGTCCGGCCAGACGGGCGGCGACGCCTCTGCGCCCGCCCAGTGTGCCGCCGCCCTCGCGTCCAGAGCCGCGTCCAGATCGTCGCCCAGAGCCGCAGCCAAAGCCGCCTCATAGCCCTTGTCCGCGCTCACCTGCTCCAGCGCGGGCGGATGGTCGCGCCGCGTGGACACCAGCAGGGCCGCGAGCCCCCGCGCCTCGGTCTGCAACCGTCCGAGCCGGTCCTCCAGCGACCGCGCCGTCGTGCGCGCCTCCTGCTCCGCGCGGGCCAAGTCGCCGCGCCGCGTTTCCGCCGCCTCCACGGCCTGGCGAGCGGCCTGCAGCTCCGCCACCGCCTGGTCGAGGGCCGCGCGGGCGCTCGTCAGCTCCGGCGTCTCCAGCGGCCCCAGCGCCTCTCGGTCGCGCCGCGCCTGCTCCAGCTGGGCGGTGACGCGGGCCAGCCGCGCCTCCGTCTCTCGCTTGCGAGCGGTTTCCGCATTGGCGCGGGCCTCGACCGCCGCCAGCGTGCCGGCGACGCGCTCCACCTCCGCATCGGCCGCGCGCCGCGCGTCCTCCGCAGCCTCCAGCGCCGCCTCCAGCTCTGGCGCCCGCTCGGGGGCGGCCGCGATCTCCGCTTCCAGCGCCGCGAGCGTCTCCGCCAGGCGCGCCAGTTCGGCCGACGCGTCCTCCGTCATGGCGCGTTCGCGCTCCAGATCGGCGGCGATGCGGCGCTCTTCGGTCCTCAGCCGCTCCACCTCGGCGCGCGCGGCCTGCTCGGCCATGTCCAGCCGGTCGCGCTCCAGGCTCGCGCGATGCAGAAGGGCGCCGGCGACCGCGTCCTCCTCCCGCGCGGGCTTCAGCCCCTCCTGCGCCTTCAACGCCGCCGTCTGAGCCGCCGAGGCGGCGGTGGTCGCCTCCGCCACCTGGCGGTCGGCGTCGCGCAGAGCCTCGGCCGCGGCCTCCGCCGCCAGCCGCGCGTCGTTCCAGCGGACATAGACCAGAGCCGCCTGGAGCGCCCGGATTTCGGCGGAGATCTTCTTGTACTTCTCGGCCTGTCGCGCCTCCCGCTTCAGACGGGACAGGGTCGTCTCCAGCTCCTTGCCGATGTCGTCCAGCCGCTCGAGATTGGCCTCGGCGGCGCGCAAGCGCAGCTCGGCCTCGTGTCGTCGGGTGTGCAGGCCCGCGACGCCGCCCGCCTCTTCCAGGATGCGGCGGCGGTTCTGAGGCTTGGCGGCGATCAATTCGCTGATCTGCCCCTGGCGCACCAGGGCGGGCGAGTTGGCGCCGGTGGAGGCGTCGGCGAACAGCAGTTGCACGTCCCGCGCCCGCACCTCCTTGCCGTTGATGCGGTAGGTCGAGCCCTGACCCCGGTCGATGCGGCGCGACACCTCCAGCACGGCGGAGTCGGTGAAGGGCTGGGGCGCGCGGCGCGCCGCATTGTCGATGGTCAGGCTGACCTCGGCGAAGGCGCGCGGCGGTCGGCCCGAGGCGCCGGCGAAGATCACGTCCTCCATGCCCTGGCCGCGCATGGCCTTGGCGGAGTTGGCGCCCATGACCCAGCGGAGGCTTTCCAGCACATTGGATTTGCCGCAGCCGTTCGGTCCGACGATGCCGGTGAGGCCGGGCTCGATGAAGACCTCCGTCGGATCGACGAAGGACTTGAAGCCGACGAGCCTCAGCCGCTGGAAGTGCACCGCGCCCCCGCCCGCTGTCCCGTCAGCCGCCCATCAGCGGCCGCCGACGGCGGCGGCGAGGGCGGCGTCGAACTCGGAGAGCGTCCAGGCCTCGAGGGGACGTCCGTTGAGGAAGAAGAAGGGGGTGCCCATCACCCCGTCGGCCTGCGCCTGAGCGTCGCGTCGCTCGGCCGCGGCGATCCCGTTCGCGTCGGCCAGGCAGGCGGAGGCTTCGCTGTCCGAAAGGCCGCCGGCCATGGCGCCGCGACGCAGCCACTTGGCCTCGTCTCGAAGCTCGTGCAGGTCGGCCTGCCCGCCCATCAGGGCGCCCATGACGGCGTCGAACCGGTCTTCCGGGGCGCAACGCGCGAGGACCGAGCCCTTCAGCGCGGACTCGCGAGGGCCGGTGAAGAAGTCGCGAAAGACCACCTTCACCTTGCCCGTCGCCACCCAGCGCTCCTGGATGTGGGGCCAGTCCAACGCGTGCCAGCGGGCGCAGTGACCGCAGGTGGCGGAGACATAGGCCGTCAGCGTCACCGGCGCGCTGGCGCGGCCGACCACGCGGTCACCGGCGCGCGCGCCCGCGACCTGCGCCCAGGTCGGCGCCGCGAAAAGCATCAGGCCCAGCGCCAGCGCCCAGCCGAGGAAGCGTCGGGTCACCGGATCAGCCCTTGGCCAGTTCGGCGTCGATGGCGGCCGACAGGCCGGCCAGCGAGGAGTCCGGCACGCGCTTGCCGTTCACCTCGAAGGTCGGGGTGCTGTTGACGCCTGCGGCCTGGGCGGCGCGGATGCGCTCCTCCATGGACTTGATGGCGGCCTCGTCGGTCACGCACTTCTGGAACTGGTCCTGGGAGACTCCGGCGCCGGCGGCGATGCGCTGCAGGCTGTCCCGGGGCGAGACGCCGGCCTGCCATTCCTTCTGGCTGGCCATGATGGCCTCGACGACCTGGAAGTATTTGTCCTCGCCGGCGCAACGGGCCAGCAGGAAGCCGGCCACGGCCACGTCCTCGGGCGGGGTGGGGAATTCGCGGAAGACGAAGCGCACCTGGTTGGTGTCGATGTATTTGGACTTCAGCTGCGGCCAGACCTGTTCCTGCCAGGCGGCGCAGTGGCCGCAGGTGACTGAGGCGTATTCCACCACCGTCACCTTGGCCCCTTCCGGAGCCCCCTTGCCCATGTCGCCCTTGGCCGAGCTTCCGCCGCCGCCGGAACAGGCGGCCATGGCCATGGCGGCGAGCGCGGCGCCGGTGATGGCCGCACGGCGGCTCATGGCGGCGAAACGGAACTTGTCGGTGCTCATGGGCGCGCCCCTCGTGTTTGACTGGCCAGCATCGCGCGATTCCCAGTGAAGACGCGCGTCATCGATCTTGTCGAGAAGCCACGTGGCGAAGATTTGTCAACGGCGCGTCAGCACGGCTCGGCCCAGGCTGGCCAAGGCGGACCGCAGTCCCACCGGCGCCGAGGACACCGCCGCGTCCAGTTCCGCCTCCTCCGACGCCGACAAGGGCGGCGGCGGAGCCGCCCGGGCGGGGGCGGGTCGTTGCGGCTCCGGGAGCGGCTTCACCGGCCCCTGCGCGATGCGGAGCTTTTCCACCGCCCCGGCGCCAAGGAACAGGTTCACGCGCTGAAGGATGTCCTCGGACTGGTGCTGCACCAGCAGGGCCGCCGGCCCGGCGACGCGCAGCTCCAGCGTGCCGCCCTGACCGCCTCGAGCCTTGGTCAGCTTCTGTGGACGCGTGACCCGCGCCAGCCGCTCGCCGACGATTTCGCGCCAGCGCGGCTCCAGCGCCGAGGCGCCGCGCCCGAACCGCTCGTCGAGATCCTTGATGAGGCCCGTCAGCGCCTTGCCCGCCCGGGGCGCGGGTCGTGGCGCGGGGCGTGTGCGCCGGCGCGCGAGGATATCGCGCGCTTCATCCAGGGAGGGCAGGGGCCGCCGCATGGACGGAAGGATAGATGAGCCGCCGCCGACGGTCACGCGCAAAGCCCGGCCTCGGGGAACCAACAGTCCAGCTCGACCGTCTGGAAGGGAGCAAGGAGCTTCCATGAACCAGACCATCCTCGTCACCGGCGGCGCCGGCTTCATCGGCTCGCATACCTGCAAGGCGCTGTCGAAGGCCGGCTACACGCCGGTGGTGTTCGACGACCTGTCGAACGGCCACGCCGAGGCGGTGCGCTGGGGGCCGATGGTGCGGGGCGACGTGCGGGACGCCGACGCCCTGGGTGCGGCTATGACGCAGTACCGGCCTGCGGCGGTGATCCACTTCGCGGGGCTGATCGAAGTGGGGCGCTCCACCCAGGAGCCGGATGTGTTCTGGGACCATAATCTCAACGGCGTGGCCGCCGTGCTCCAGGCCATGCGCGCGACCGGCGTGGGGCGGATCGTCTTTTCCTCCACCGCGGCCTGCTACGGCCAGCCGCCGGCGGGGTCGCTGGAGCCTCTGTCGGAAGACCTGCCGACCCTGCCGATCAACCCCTACGGCGACTCGAAGCTCGCGGCCGAGCGGCTGATCGCGGCCTCCGCGCGCGCCTATGGGGTGCAGGGGGTGGCGCTGCGCTATTTCAACGCCGCCGGCGCCGATCCGGACCTGGAGATCGGAGAGGCGCACTGGCCGGAAACCCACCTGATCCCGCTGGCGATCGAGGCGGCGCTGGGCGTCGGCAAGCCGCTGACGGTGTTCGGAACCGACTTCCCGACGCCGGACGGCTCCTGCATCCGCGACTACATCCATGTGGCCGACCTGGCGCGGGCCCATGTGCTGGCGCTCGACGCCGATGTGGGCGAGGCCGGCTTCATGGCCATGAACCTGGGCACCGGGCGCGGCGCCTCGGTGAAGGAGGTGGTGGAGGCGGTGGGACGCGCCGTCGGCCGCCCCGTGCCGCACAGCATCGGGCCCCGCCGCGAAGGCGACCCGGCCGCGCTCGTCGCCAATCCGGCTCGCGCCCGGGCCGTGCTGGACTGGAGCCCGCGCTTCACCGACCTGGAGGAGATTGTCCGTCATGCCGTCGCCTGGCGCCAGGCCCCCAGGTTCGGCTTCGACCGGGAGATGGCGGCGGCCTAGAGCGGCTCGGGATCGCCCCTCGGCGCCTCCGCGTTCCCGGGCGATCGCATGACGAAAGAAAAAGGGCGGCGATCTCGCGATCGCCGCCCTCATCCTGGTCAATCAGCGGGGCGTTAGACCACCGCCGCGGTCTCTCCGGCGACCCTACCCGTCTGCAACGGCTGCATCTTGCGGAAGGTGGCCAGGGCCTGACCCACCACCTGGTCCATGTTGTAGTACCGGTAGGTCGCCAGCCGTCCGACGAAGGTGACGTCCGGCCGCGTCATGGCGAGCTGTTCATAGCGCTTGAACAGCGCCTGGTTCTCCGGCCGGGGGATCGGATAGTAGGGATCGCCCTCGGCCGAGGGATACTCATAGGTCACCGTGGTGCGCTGGTTCCGCTGACCCGTCAGGTGCTTGTATTCGGTGATGCGCGTGTAGGGCACGTCCTCGCTGGGATAGTTCACCGTGGCCACCGGCTGGAACTGCTCCATGTCCAGCGTCTCGTGCTGGAAGCGCAGCGAGCGATAGGGCAGGGCGCCGTAGCGGTGATCGAAGAACTCGTCGATCGGACCGGTGAAGATCAGCCGGTCGTAGACGACATCGTCCGCCACCTCCTGATAATCGACGCCCAGTTCGATATCGATGTTCTCATGATCCAGCATGTTCTCGAACATGCGGGTGTAGCCATCCAGCGGCATGGCCTGGAAGCTGTCGGTGAAATAGCGGTCGTCGGTGTTGGTGCGGGTCGGAACGCGCGCGGTCACCGACTTGTCCAGCTCGGACGGGTCCAGCCCCCACTGCTTGCGGGTATAGCCGCGGAAGAAGAGGCGATAGAGCTCCTCGCCGACCGCCGAGATGACCACGTCCTCGGAGGTGCGGATCTTGTCCACGGGCTGGGCGCGGCTCTTCAGGAAGGCCTCGGCCTGCTCGTCGGACTGGAGGTCCAGGCCGTAGAGGGTGTTGATCGTGGTGCGGTTGATCGGGATCGGCACCAGCTTGCCGCTGACGCTGCCCAGGACCCGGTGCTCGTAGGGCCGCCAGCGGGTGAACTTCGACAGATAGGCGAAGATCTCGGCCGAGTTGGTGTGGAAGATGTGCGGGCCGTACTGGTGCATCAGGATGCCGGCCGCGTCGTACTTGTCATAGGCGTTGCCGCCGATGTGCGGGCGGCGGTCGACCAGCAGCACGCGCTCGCCCGACTGCGACGCCAGCCGCTCGGCCAGCACCGATCCGGCGAAGCCCGCCCCCACGATCAGGGTGTCGTAGTGGCTGCGGCGACCGGCGGGGCGCACGGCCGGCGCCGAGACCTTGACCTTCGGAGCCTTGGCGTTGGCCACGCGGTCGATCTGAGCGGTCATGCGCAGGTGCGTCTGGTCCCAGGACAGCTCGGCCAGGGCGCGGTCCACCTCCGCGCGCCAGGCGCCCTCGGGATTGCGAGCCAGGGCGAGGGCGGCGTCACAGGCGGTGATGAAGCCCTCCGCGGTGTCGGCGATGCGGACCGCATCGAGCTCCCCATAATGCCGAACCACATCCTTGATGGGGGTGGAGACCACCGGGCGCCCGCCGGCGAGGTATTCCGGCGTCTTGGTCGGGCTGATGAAGCGGGTGCTCTCGTTGATGGCGAAGGGCATCATCGCCACATCCCAGCCGCCCAGGTAGAGCGGCAGCTCGTCGTACGACTTGCCGCCCAGATAGTGGATGTTGGGACGGCGCGGCAGGTCCGCCTCGCTGATCTTCACCACCGGACCGACCATGACGAACTGATAGTCGGGCCGCGCGTCGGCGGCGGCGGCGATCAGCCCCAGGTCCATCCGCTCGTCGATCACCCCGTAGAAGCCGATGCGCGGACGGGCGATGTCCTTCTGATCCGGCGTCTCGTCCAGAGCTTCGCGCGCCTGGGCGAAATGGTCCCGGTCGACCGACGAGGGGAAGGGGTGGATGTCGTCGTGCAGGTCCTGCTTGGCCTCGTACAGGCTGTAGCCGCCGGTGAAGACCAGGTCGGCCGCCGCCATCAGCTCCTGCTCCAGGATGCGCAGTTCGGGCGGGGCGAAGCGGAAGGCCGACAGCTCGTCCATGCAGTCATAGACGACCGCCGTCGCCTCCACGTGGCGCGACAGCGGGCGCATCATGGGGGTGTAGTACCAGAGCACCGGCCGCTCGATGCGCCAGGCCAGCATGACCTCGTCCAGCAGCTGGCGCAGGACCGCGTCGCGCGCCGGGCCGTCCAGGCCGTGCGGCAGGCGCGGGGTGGCGACGATGACGCCGCTGTCAGGGCAGCAGCGCACGTCCACGCCGGTGCCCTGATTGCCTTCGCAGGCGACCGGCTCCTCGAAGAACATCACCCGACGGTCCTTGGCGAAGCGCGTCATCAGGTGCTGGGGCCGCTGGAAAACGAAGTTCCAGCGCAGGTGCGACAGGCACACGATGGGATCATGTCGGCTTTCCGGATGGGTCAGCTCGATCACGTCCGCAGCCGAAGAAGCCGCCGAAGCGGGCGTGGGGGGAGTGGTCAAGGGAATACGCCTCTCAACAAGCCTGAGCTGTTTCCCAAAGGAACAACCGGGCGATTGGTTCCAAGTGTCAGGAAACACGAAGAAAATGGACGTCCCGCCGCTAATCGGCAGGCGTCAGTGCGCCAAGCTGCGGTCAATCAGCTGGTCTAGAGCTTCACCGATGTCGTTGTCCGCTTCGGGCGGCTCGAACCGCAACCAGGCGCCGGACTCGAAACTCCTCGGCTCGCCCACGAGTTGCAAACCACGGATACGGCAATGTTCGGCCAGGCTGGGCGCCAGGGGATGATCCTGCGGCACCACGATGCCGGCCGGCGCCAGCCGAGGCGTGCGGAAGTCCCGCGTCTCGTCGCCGAAAGGATAGTGGACGCGATCGGACCGTCGCCACCACCCCGTCCCCTGGGCCAGCGGCAGGGTGGTGTCGCCGGTGGTCGCGAGGTCCTTCACCAGCCGCGCCAGGGCCGTCGGCCGCGGGTGGCCCGAAGAGACATCATAGACGCCGGTCTCGTACTTCTGACCCGGTCCCGCCAGCAACCGGTTCCACCCGTGCGCGCCCAGGAGCGACCAGACGGTCACGGCGCGGATATCCACGCCCCGCGCCTTCTGCCGCTGGGCCGAGCGCCAGCACTCCAGCAGCCAGCGCAACTGCTCCTCGCGCGTGCAGCCGATATGGCACTCGGTGATCGCGAGCGGGATGCGGTAGCGTTTCCACAGCGTGTTGAGGCGGCGGCTCCAGCTGATGGGCGTGGGGCTCAGCACGCGCACCGCCTCGACATCGGCATAGGCGATTTCGCCGTTGCCGCCGTGGAAAGCCTCCGGATATCGCTCAAGGCGGTGGTCCAGCAGGCGGTCGCTGGTGGCGTAATAGTTCATGCCGATCACGTCCGGCGGGCAAGGATCGGCGGCTATGGCGTCCAGCCGCCCCGCGTATCCGTAGCGCGCGATCCGCTCATACAGGGGGTGACCGCGATCCAGCCGCCCGGTCAGCAGGTCCCAGGTCAGCAGGCGACGGCGGTTCTCGAACCGGGCTTGGGCGCGGCAGGGCTCCGTCGCGTAGGTGTGGCCGAAATCGTCGGTCTGGATCAGGCGGGCGTGCGGGTTCACGCGCCGGATCGCCTTCATGGCCAGCCGCGTGGCGTCGATCTGGTTCAACAGGGCCAGCCAGCACAGACCCTCGTCCCGAGCGTGCGGATACCAGACGCCGTAAAGAGCGGCGAAACGGGCGGTGGTCAGCGGCTCGTTGACGGGCGTCCAGTCGCCGGCCCAGGGATATCGCTCCGCGACGCGGGCAGCGTGCGCGGCCAGACCCTGGGCGAAGTCGTCGCTGACCAGGCTGGTCCAGGCCGGACCCGAGCCGTGGTGGATTAGGCCGACGATGGGATCGATCCCCAGCTCCCGCAGCCGCGCCATCCGCTGGTCGGCCCAGTCGAAGTCCCACTGTCCGGGGGCGGTCTCCATCCGCTCCCAGAGGAGGGGATAGCGCAGGGTTCGAAGTCCGAGGCCATGGAACAGGTCGAGGTCGTCGATGCGATCGTGGTGGCCGTTGAGGACCAACTGGTCCTTCCACTCGTCGCCCACGCGCGACACGGTGGGCTCGACCCCGCCCCACATCTCCAACCGATGGTCCGACAGCGCCTCGAAGGACACGATGATCACCTACAACCGCACCCGAGCCTGACCTTCGGGCAGGGCCAAAACGCGCGACCTCCCGTTTTGGCGCCGCAAAGCTTGCGGCTGTCGCCTATCCGCTGCTGGGGAACCTCGACGTCTCTGGAACCCGAGCTTGGCCTTACGGAACACCTTGGCTGTTCGGTGGTTGATGCGGCGCTGGACCAGGAGGATCCCCAATGAAGAAATTCGTGCTGCTCGCCGGCGTCGCGACCCTCGCGCTCGCCGCCTGCAACAAGGAAGAGAACACGCCCGCCGCCGTGGACAAGGCGCAGGACGCCGTGGGCGCGGCGGTCGGCCAGGTGGCGGCCGGCGGCCTCGGCAACGACACGGCGGGCATGTATGTGCCGAACGCCGCCATGGGCGACATGTATGAGATCATGGCCGCCGACATCGCCATCCAGCGCTCCAAGAACCCGCAGGTTCTCGAGCTGGCGCGCATGATCAAGGCGGACCACACCGCCGCCTCGAACATGATGAAGCAGTCGGCGCCTCAGGCCGCCCCGGACGTGCAACTCCCCACCTCGCTGGATCAGCGCCGCCAGGGCCTGATCGACAACCTGAGGTCGGCTCCGGCGGAGGCGTTCGACGAAACCTACATCGACCAGCAGATCGCCGCCCACCAGGAGGCGATCACCCTGCATCGCGGCTTCTCGGACAATGAAGGACCCGCCGCTCTGGTCCAGCATGCGACCCAGGTGCTGCCCAAGATCGAGGCCCACCTGCGTCAGGCCCAGCAGATCGACGGCGCTCTGGGGAGTGGGGGCGCCGCCGCCTCGGGCGGAGCGCCCGCCAAGAAGCAGTAGGCGTCTTCCTCATCCGTTGACGTTCCGCAGGCCCGTCTCGTTCGCGAGGCGGGCCTGTTTCTTTGGAGGTTCGGTTTGGCCAGGTTGAAGGTCTTCACATGGTCGGACGGTTTCCATGCCTTCACCGTGGCGGCGACCTCCCGCGCCAGGGCGCTGGAGGCCTGGGGCTTCAGCCGCGATCTTTTCAAGGACGGCTCGGCCAAGGAGGTGACGGACGGGCCGGACATCGAGGCGGCCCTCGCCAGCCCCGGCGAAGTCATCGAGCGCGGCCTGTCGATAGACGTCGGCGAGGTGAAGCCCGCCCGCCGCGCGCCGAAGGCGCGGACGGAGCCCGCCAAGCGAGCGCCCTCGGAGGCCGCCCTCAAGAAGGTCCGGGAGCTGGAGGCCGAGCTGGAACGGCTGGAGGCGACTCGGGCGGCGGAGGCGAACGCCATCGACGAGCGCAGGGCCGCGCTCGCGCGCGAGGCGGAGGCCTTGAAAGTGCGTCACGGCCGCGACCGGGCTCGGCTTCAGGCCCGCCTCGACGCCGCTCGGGCCAAGATCGACGCCTGACCTTCCGGTCAGTGCGGCTTCAGCACCACCTTGGTCCATTCATTGGGATCGCCGTGGAAGTGCTTGTAGCCGGTCGGGGCTTCCTCCAGCGGAAGGCGATGGCTGATCAGATCGGTGGTGTCGACCTTGCCCTCCTGGATCAGGCGCAGCAGCTCCGGGACGTATTTCTGGACATGGGTCTGGCCGGTCTTGATCGTCAGCCCTTTCTGCATGAGGGCTCCTATCGGCAGCTTGTTGCCGATGCCTCCATAGACGCCCGGGATCGACACGCGCCCGCCCTTGCGGCAGGCCATGATGGTCTCGCGCAGGACATGCTGGCGGTCCGTCTCGCCCAGCTTGGCCTCCTGCTTCACGGCGTCCAGCACATTGTCCGGTGAGAAGCCGTGGGCCTCCATGCCGACCGCGTCGATGCAGGCGTCAGGACCGATGCCGGCGGTCATCTCCATCAAGGCCTCGCGCACCTTGACCTCATGGTAGTTCAGCACCTCCGCCCCGTTCTTCTTCGCCAGCTCCAATCGACGGGGCTGGTGGTCGATGGCGATGACGCGACCGGCGCCCTGGAGGAAGCAGCTCTTGATGGTGAACAGGCCGACTGGGCCACAGCCCCAGACCGCCACCGTGTCGCCGGGCTCGATCTGCGCGTTCTCGGCGGCCATCCAGCCGGTCGGGAAGATGTCCGTCAGGAACAGGACCTGCTCGTCCTCCAGACCGTCGGGGACGGCGTGCAGTCCCACATCGGCGTAGGGCACGCGGGCGTATTCCGCCTGGCCGCCAGCGTACCCTCCGGTCATGTGCGAATAGCCGAACAGCCCGGCCATCGGGTAGCCGTAGGCGATCTCCGACATGTCCGCCTTGTCGGCGGGATTGGAGTTGTCGCAGGCCGAGTACTGCTGCTTGCCGCAGAAGAAGCAGGAGCCGCAGGCGATCACGAAGGGCACGATGACCCTCTGGCCGACCTGGACGTTCGTGGCGTCGGATCCGACCTCCACCACCTCGCCCATGAACTCGTGGCCCAGGATGTCGCCGCGGTGCATGCCCGGGATCATGCTGTCGTAGAGGTGAAGGTCCGAACCGCAGATGGCGGTTGAGGTGATCTTCACGATGGCGTCGCGCGGGTTGACGATCTGCGGGTCGGGAACGGTGTCGACGCGGACATCGTGCTTTCCGTGCCAGGTGACGGCGCGCATGGGCTCTCCTTGATCTGGTCAGCCGCGCGGCGCGGCGTCGGGGGCCTTGGAGGTCGGGATCTCGCCCGTCTCCATCAGCTGTTTGAAGCGGCGCAGCTCGCGCCGCGCCTGAACGCGCGGTTCGCGTTGCAGCACCTTGGCCACCACCTTGCCGATGGCGCCGGCCGGCGGGTCGTAGTCGATGAAGACCCGGACCTCCGTGCCGCGCCCGAAGGGGTTGTCCTTGAAGGCGACCCAGCCCTCGTGGTCGATGTCGCTTTCGCGGGTGGAGCGCCAGGCGATCCGCTCGCCGGGAGCGTCCTCCGTGATCTCGGTGACCAGCTCCACGTCGACGCCCAGAGGCCCGGCGATCAGCCAGCTGGTGCGGCCGGACTCGAGCAGCTCCACCGACTTCACGTTCTCCATGAAGCGCGGGAGGTTCTTGAAGTCGCGCCAAAAGTCATAGAGGTCCTGGCGAGGACGGTTGATCATCACCGCCCGAACCGACGGGCTGTCGTGCTCGCCCTCCTGATGCTCGTTCTCCAGGAAGCTCGCCGAGTGAGCGTCGGCGTCGGTCGACATCGGCTGGTGATCGGGCATGGGTTTCTCCGCTCTGGCCATGGAGGCAACCGCGCCGCCGGGCCGCTGTTCCCCGGAACCGTCACCGGAACGGCGTGTTGCTCCGGGTGAGCAGACCAGGAGGCCTAACGATGAGCATGCGCATCTGGGAGGTGGAGGTGGAGAGCGCCGACGGCTCGCGCCGCACGGTCAAGGTGCCTTCCAAGACCGGCGTTCAGGCCTATGACGCCGCCACGCCGCTGCTGAAGCCCGGCGACAAGATCCTGGGCGCCGAGGCCGTGAACGACGCCTATCAGGACACGGACATCGGCCCGCCGGGCAATCAGCACTATCCGGACCGGCCGGTCTGATGGCGCGGCCGGATCAGCCGGAAGGGGTGGGTCCGCCGCTCGGCGACCTGGGGACGGCTCCCATTGAGGAGATGCTGGTGGACGGCCAGGAGGAGGTCTTCGCCCGCTCCGAGTTCGAACAGGGCGCGGTGGAGCACAAGGTCACGGCCGGCGAACGCGAGGAGACGAAGGAATGAGCGAGAGCCTGCAGGACAAGGACGCGCAGTGGCGCGGCCGGCGCGAGAACAGCGCGACGCCGGTGTTCGATCCCGGGCTGTCGCCTCTGGGAACCGATGCGGAAGCGGGCGGCGCCGGCGCTCTGCCGGCCTCTGATCAGACCGCCGGCGGCCAGCCCATGGACACCACGCCCGAGGCCGGCGGCATCGGCGCCCGCCTGACGCCCAAGGTCTGGTACGCCCTCGCCGCCGCGGCCGTGGTGGTGGTGATCATCGCGGCGGTGATGAGTTTCTGACCGCCTTCCCTGCTCCCGGAGGGGAGACGATGGACCCGCTCGGAGCCCTAGCCCTGCCCCCATCGAGGGAGGGGGACCGCCTCAAGCCACCTTCAGCGCTTCGTAGTTGGCCAGGAGGGTCAGCTTGCCGTTCTCGCGGGGGGACATGCGGGCCTTCAGTTCGGGGAAGATCTCCTCCTCCTCCTCGCGGGCATGCTCGACGACCAGATCGCGGAAGGCTTCCAACTTGCCGAGCCATTCGGGAGAGTCGGCGGGCTCAAGCTTCAGGTCGTGGACGAAGGTCTTGATCTCGCCGTGGTCGCCATAGAGCCGCTGGGCGATGTCCTTGTGCTCGCCGTGCATGAGCAGGGGGTAGACGGCGTTCTCCTCGGACAGGCCGTGCTTGGTCAGCGCATAGCCGATCTTCAGGATGGCGGCCTTGCGGCGACCGGCCTGTTTGCTGGTGGTCTTCAGCGTGGCCTCGAACAGGGCCTCGACCATGCGGTGCTCGGCGGCGAGGGCGCGCGTCCAGTCGCCGGCGGCGACGGACGGCGCCTGCATCACGACCTTGCGGGACGCGGCCGCCATGACGCCGAGGCCGAAGCCGGCGGCTCCGATGAGTAGAGGACGGGAGAGGGGGGAGTTCATGAGTCGCAGCCTTCAGCCGGAGGGGGGTGACCCTTGAACCGCCTCAGGCCGCGATCGTTTCCGGCGCCCGAGCCTCAGCGGGTCTCGCCGCGTAGCGCCGCACCATGTCGGCGCAGAACTGGGCGTATTCCTCCGCCACCTGGGGCGGGGAGGTATGGTGCGGCTCGATGCCCCTGTGCTCAGGCGTGAAGCAGAAGGTGACGGTGGTTTCGAACTCCGCCAGCGCTTCCATCTGGCGGTCGAACCAATCCAGCGCCCCCTCGCGGAAGCTGTCGGCCCAGCTGAGGCCGGTGCGGACATGCTTCACGCCCAGGCGGCGGAACCAGGCCACGGCGTCGTCCAGGCGGTGGTCCTGGAAGTGGAACCACTGGCACAGGCCCATCTCCGCCGCATAGGGGGCGTAGGCCTCCACCGCCGGCTTGGGAGAGCCGTCCTCGCGCAGCAGCCCCATATGGAAGTGGCGGTAGTAGCTGGAACCCTCCGCCTCCTTGTGGCGGGTGGTCGCCTCCCAGGTGCGGGGCAGATCGTAGAGGCTGTACCAGTGCACGCGCGGCGCCTGGCCGATCAGCAGCTCCGCCGTCTTCTTCACGCCCCAGGCCTGGACCTCCTCGGAGCCGAAGGAGGAGACGCCGACCTCGGTCACCCACACGGGCTTGTCGGTGACGGCCCGGATCTCCGCCACCTTGGCCGGCCATTCGTCGATGGACCACAGGTTCCAATCCAGCGGGAAGCCGTGCACCGCGACCACGTCCACATGCTCCATCGCGCCCTTGTCCTCCAGGCGGCGGAGGAAGTGCGGGTCGATGGGGCTCATGCCGCCGAGCACGCGGGGCAGGCCTGGCGCGGCCTCGGCGATGGCCTGGCCCGCCAGCTTGGTCATCTCGGCGAACCTGTCCCATTCGGGGTCGATCAGCGGGTCCCAGTGGGACTTGTTGTTCGGCTCGTTCCAGATCTTGACGGCTTCGATCAACGGCTGGCTCCCTGATCTCGGGGTTGGGCGGGATAGACGGCGCCGGCGAAGAGCGGCCGCTCCGACAGACGTCGGCAAACGAAGATCTCGGTCTCCGGATGGTCGACGATCTCGAAGCCCGCGCTGCGCAGCATGGCGGCCGAGCACGCGGCATTGGGCGCCCACCAGTTGGTGGGATCGCCGGCGTAGCCATGCTCGATGAAGTGCAGCTTGGGCCAGGCCGGCTCATCGAACATGTCCTGCTCGAAGAAATCGTAGTCGGCCTGAACGGGGTCCTCCCGCTGCGAGCCGCGCTGCATCGACTGATAGACCAGCAGGTCCGTCGCCGCGTGCTCCCAGATCAGGTCCAGCGCCAGCAGCGGGTGCCGCAGGTGGTAGAGCACGCCCATGAACAGGACGATGTCGAACCGCTCCCCCAGCGCCCCCAGGTCGTAAACGGACAGCTTCCGGAACTCTATGTCCTGGCCCTCGACCTCGGCCGCTAGCCTCGCCTGGGCGAGGTAGCGGTCGTCGAAGTCCACGCCGAGCACCCGGCCCGCGCCCCGGCGCTTCATCTCCAGCGAATAGAAGCCGCCGTTGCACCCGATGTCGAGGACGGACTTCCCCGACAGGTTCTTCGGGAGGGCGTGCTCGAAGCGGCTCCATTTGTTGGCGGGGTAGTCGTGCAGGAAGTGGTCGGGCGCGGTGCGAACGCCCCCCAGGGTCATGTTGTGGAACCAGGGTCCCAGCTCGCGAATGCGGGCCTCCAGCTCTCCCGGCCTCCGCGCTTCCAACGGATGATCAAGCGGCATGCGGGACCTCGTTCAGGCTGTGCAGCTTCAGCCCGCTGTCCGCGGCTACAACCGTGGTGACGGAGCCCGGACTGATCTCGAAAGCCGCGTGCCGCTCGGTCGATAGTCCCAGGATCTGGCAGACCAGCGCCTTGATCACGTCGGCATGGCTGACCGCGACGATGGCGGCCTCCGGATGGGCGTGACGCGCCTCGTCCATGAAGGCGCGCATGCGGGTCTGGACCTCGGCCATGCCTTCGCCGTTGGGCGGCCGAAAGGTCGAGCGGGCCTCGTTCCAGCGCCGCCAATCCGGGAGAATGGCCAGCGCGTCGAAATCGCAGCCGCTCCAGTCGCCGAAGTCGATTTCGTTCAGCGCCTCATGCGTCCGGACGCCCAGGCTGCGCGCGCGGGCGATCGGGGTCGCGGTCTGCTGCGCGCGCTCCAGCGGGCTGGCGTACACGGCCGCCACCGGTTGTGCGCCGAAACGGTTCTTGAGCGCCTCAGCCTGCGTCCTGCCCTCGGCGGTCAGCGACCACCCGGCTTCGCGCCCGCACAGCCGCCTGCCCACCGCCTCCGTCATCCCGTGCCGCACCAGATGAATGACCGTCACGACGCCAGGCGCTGCGCCGGCTGGTCCGTGCCGGCGATGAAGGCCAGCGTCCGCTCATGCGCCTCATGGTCCGTGAACTGTTCGGGCGGGCTCTTCATGAACCAGGACGAAGGGCCGATCAGCGGGCCGCCGACGCCTCGGTCCAGGGCGATCTTGGCGCAGCGCACCGCGTCGATCACCACGCCGGCGGAGTTGGGGCTGTCCCAGACCTCCAGCTTCAGCTCGATGTTCAGCGGCACGTCGCCGAAGGTGGTGCCCTCCAGGCGGATGTGCGCCCACTTCCGGTCCGTCAGCCAGGGCACGTAGTCGGAGGGCCCGACGTGAACGTCGTCGGCCGCCAGCGGCACGTCCAGCTGGCTGGTCACCGCCTGGGTCTTGGAGATCTTCTTGGACTCCAGCCGCTCGCGCTCCAGCATGTTCTTGAAATCGGTGTTGCCGCCAAAGTTCAGCTGATAGGTGCGGTCCAGCCGGACGCCGCGCTCGCGCAGCAGGTTGGCCAGCATGCGGTGCACGATGGTCGCGCCCACCTGGCTCTTGATGTCGTCGCCGACGATCGGCACGCCGCGCTGCGCGAAGCGCTTGGCCCAGTCGGGATTACTGGCGATGAACACGGGGATGCAGTTCACGAAGGCCACCCCCGCCTTCAGCGCCTCGGCCGCGTAAAACTCCGTCGCCGCCTGGGACCCGACCGGCAGGTAGGAGACCAGCACGTCGGTCCTGGTGTCCCACAGGTGCTGGGCCACGTTCACCGGGGGCTCTTCGGACTGTTCGATGTCCCCGGACAGGTAGCGGCCGAGTCCATCCAGCGTCGGCCCACGCGCCACGCGCACGCCCGATGTCCTTGGGCTGGCGAAGCGGACGGTGTTGTTGGGCTTCAGGAAGATGGCTTCCGAAACGTCGCGCCCGACCTTGCCCGCGTGCACGTCAAAGGCCGCCGACACCTCGAGGTCGCCGATGTGATAACCGCCCATCTCGACGTTCATCAGCCCCGGCGGCGGCGGCTCATTGGCCGGGGCGTTCTCGTAGTGGGTGAGCCCCTGAACGAAGGAGGAGGCGCAGTTCCCCAGGCCCACGATGCCGACCCGAAGCCTCTTCCTGCCCATACGCGTGCTCCACGCCCAATCCAGCTTTGCCGGAGGTAAGTAGAAGCTGCTTTGTTTTGTTCCCGATCCGCGGCGACAGCCGCTTAAGGTCAAGCTTATCCTTAAGGCTGGCTTCAGCGGGTGTCGGGTTCCTGACGTAGTCGTCAGTACGCCCCTAGCTTCATCTTCTTCTGGAACCAGTCCCCCAGCGCTTTGTTGTCGGCCCATCAGAACAAGGGGTTGGCATGAGCTATTCTGTCTTTCTCGCAGCAGCGCGCCTCCGTGAGGCCTCAGCGAGAGCGTCGGCGCGATGAGCGATCTGGTCCTGATTACCGGCGGCGCGGGCTTCATCGGTCGTCACCTGGGCAAGGCTCTGCTGGAGCGCGGCTATCGCGTGCGGGCGCTGGACAGTCTGATCGAGCAGGTTCACCCGACCTGCGCCCGCCCCGACGAACTGGATCCCGAGATCGAACTGGTCGTGGGCGACATCCGTGACGACGCCGCCGTGCTGGGCGCCCTGTCCGGCGTCTCCAAGGTGGTCCACCTGGCGGCCGAGGTGGGCGTGGGCCAGAGCATGTACGCGGTCGACCGCTACACCTCGGTCAACGACTACGGCACGGCGGTGCTGTTCCAGCAGCTGATCGACCGGCCGGTGGAGCGCGTGGTCGTCGCCTCCTCCATGAGCATCTACGGCGAAGGCCTGTATCGGACGCGGGATGGCGAGCTGAAGCAGGACATCGTCCGCGGCCCGCGCAATCCGGACGGCAGCTGGGACCCGTTGGACGAGCAGGGCCGACCCCTGATCCCCATCCCCACGCCCGAAACCAAGCAGCCGGGTCTGAAGTCGGTCTACGCCATCAATAAGTTCGTTCAGGAGCGGCTGACGCTGACGCTCTGCGCCCAGTACGGCATGGAAAGCGCCGCGCTGCGCCTCTGGAACATCTATGGGCCGGGCCAGGCGCTGTCGAACCCCTACACCGGCGTGCTGGCCATCTTCGCCTCGCGCGTCGCCAACGGCCAGCCGCCCATGGTGTTCGAGGACGGCCAGCAGCGGCGCGACTTCGTGCACGTGTCGGACGTCGCCCGTGCCTTCCTGCTGGCGCTGGAGAAGCCGGAGGCGAACGGCGAAGTCTTCAATATCGGCTCCGGCGAGGACCGCACCGTCGAGGACGTCGCCCGGCTGCAGGCCGCCTCCATGGGCCGTGAGGATCTGGCGCCCCTGATCACCCAGCAGGCCCGCGCCGGCGACATCCGGCACAACATCCCGGATCTGGCCAAGGCGCGCGACGTGCTCGGCTACCAGGCGCAGCAGGACTTCGGCCGAGGGCTGGAGGAACTGGCCGAATGGGTCGCCCGCCAGGAGGCGGAGGATCGCGTCGCCGAGGCGCGGCGCGAACTGGAGATGCGGGGGCTGGTGGCGTGAGCCGGGTCCTGATCACCGGCGGCGCCGGCTTCATCGGCTCCAACCTCGCGGACCGGCTCGCCGAGGAGGGCTGCGACGTGGCCATCCTCGACACCCTCGCCCGTCCCGGCGTAGAGAAGAACCTGCACTGGCTGCTGCTCAAGCACCGGGGCAAGATCAGCCACCTGACAATCGACGTGCGCGACAGGGAGGCGGTCTGCGCCGCCGTCGCCGGCATGGACGCGGTCTTCCACCTGGCCGCCCAGGTGGCGGTGACCACCAGCCTGGTCGAGCCGCGCGCGGACTTCGAGATCAATCTGCTCGGCACGCTGAACGTGCTGGAGGCGGCGCGCGACCGTGGCACGCCGGTGATCTACGCCTCCACCAACAAGGTGTACGGCGACCTCGGCGATATCCCGCTGGTTCTCGTGGACGAGGCTTGGCGGCCCGACGACGAGCGGCTGCGGGCGCGGGGCGTGGACGAGCGCCGGCCGCTGGACTTCCACACCCCCTACGGCTGCTCCAAGGGCGGGGCGGACCAGTATGTGCTGGACTACGCCCGCAGCTTCCAGGTGCCCGCCGCGGTGCTGCGGATGAGCTGCATCTACGGCCCGCGCCAAATGGGCACGGAGGACCAGGGCTGGGTCGCCCACTTCCTCATCGCCGCCCTGGCGGGCCGTCCCGTCACCCTCTACGGCGACGGACGCCAGGTGCGCGACATCCTGCACGTCGCCGACGCGGTCGAAGCCTATTGGCAGGCCTGGCGCCGCATCGACCAGGTCTCCGGGCGCGCCTTCAACCTCGGCGGGGGCCCCGCCAACGCCGTCAGCCTGCGTCAGCTGATCGCCCACCTGGAGGAGCTGATCGGCGGGCCAGTGGCCGTGACGTACGACGGCTGGCGAGCGGGCGACCAGCGCTACTTCGTCGCCGACGCCGCAGCGGCGCGGGAGGCGCTGGGGCTCGCCCCGCCGATCGGCTGGAGAGAGGGCGTCGCCGACCTTCATCGGTGGCTGACGGAGGAAGGCTCCGCCGTCATCGATCGCCTCGAGACGGTGGCCGCATGAGGGGCGCGCCATCCCACGTGCTGATGACAATCGACGCCGTCGGCGGCGTGTGGACCTACGGGCTGGAGCTGGCTTCGGGGCTCCTCCAGCGGGACGTGGCGGTGACGCTGGCGGTCCTTGGACCCGCGCCGTCCGCCGCTCAGTCCGAAGCCGCCGAGGCCGTCGGCGCCCGCGTGATCGAGACGGGCCTCACCCTCGACTGGATGGAGGAGGATCCTCGGCGACTGGCCGCGTCCGCTCGCCGGATCGCCGCCCTGGCCGAGGAGGTCGAGGCTGACCTCGTCCATCTGAACAGCCCCATCCTCGCGGCGGACGGCGCCTTCGCCCGACCGGTGGTGGGCGTCGCCCATTCCTGTCTCGCCAGCTGGTGGGGCGCGGTGAGAGGCGGGGAGATGCCGGACGGCTTCCGCTGGCGCACCGAGCGGCTGGGGCGGGGCTACGCCGCCTGTGAGAGGGTCATCGCCCCCAGCCGGGCCTTCGCCGAGCGAACGACCGAGCTCTACGGCGTGACGGTGGACGTGGTGCGGAACGGCCGATCTTCCTCTCCGGCGTCTGCCCCCAAGGAGTCGGTTGTGCTGACCTCCGGGCGTCTGTGGGACGCCGGCAAGGACCTGGCGACGCTGGACCGCGCCGCCGCCCGCGTGGGCGGTCGGGTCGAGGCTGCCGGCGCGCTCGTCGGCCCCAACGCCGAGCGGGCCGACTGCCGGTCGGTGCTGGCGCTGGGCTCGCTCGACCGCGCACACCTGGACGACCGGCTAGCGCGAGCCTCCGTCTTCTGCTCCATGGCGCTGTATGAGCCCTTCGGGCTGGGCGTGCTGGAGGCGGCGCAGGCGTCCTGCGCTCTGGTTCTCTCCGACATCCCGACCTTCCGCGAGCTGTGGGACGGCGCGGCGGTGTTCGTGGAGCCCCGCGACGACCAGGCGCTGGCCGCCGTGCTGTCGGACCTCCTGTCCGATCCGGAGCGGGCGGCGCGGCTCGGCGCCCTGGCCGCCCGGCGCGCGAGCCGGTTCAGCGCCCAGGCGATGGTCGAGAACACCCTGGCTGTCTACGCCGAGGCCTTGGCCGGTCGGCCCGCCATGTCGGTGGAGGCGGCCGCGTGAAGGTCGTCTATTTCACCCACTCGCTGGAAAGCTGCTGGAATCACGGCAACGCCCATTTCCTGCGGGGCGTGCTGAGCGAGTTGCAGGCGCGCGGCCACGAGGTGATTGCCTACGAGCCCTTCGACGCCTGGAGCCGCAAGAACCTGACGCTCGATCACGGCGAAGCGGGGCTGGAGCCGTGGCGCCGCGCCTATCCGGACCTGGGCAGCCTCCGCTTCGCCCCCGACCTCGATCTGGATCAGGCGCTGGACGGCGCAGACCTCGTGCTCGTTCACGAGTGGAACGAGCCCCAACTGGTCGCTCGCATAGGGGCGCACCGGAAGCGGGGTGGCCGTTACACCCTGTTGTTCCACGACACCCATCACCGCGCCGTCAGCGAGCCGCACGGGATCAAGGCGTTCGATCTGTCCGGCTACGACGGCGTGCTGGCGTTCGGCGAGACCCTCGCCGAGGTTTACCGCCGCTGGGGCTGGGGCGACCGGGTTTTCGTCTGGCACGAGGCGGCGGACGTGCGCCGCTTCCGCCCGCCAGCCGTGGAAGGGCCTCGCGAGGGGCTGGTGTGGATCGGCAACTGGGGCGACGGCGAGCGCACGGCCGAGCTGGAGCGCTTTCTGTTCGTGCCGGCGCGCGAAGCCGGCTTGGACCTGGACGTCTGGGGCGTGCGCTACCCGCCCGAGGCGCTGCGGATGCTCAAGCAGCATGGGGTGAGCTACCAGGGGTGGCTGGCCAATGCGGCGGCGCCGGAGGTGTTCGCGCGCCACCTCGCCACCGTTCACGTGCCGCGCCGCTTCTACGTTGAGGCTCTCCCCGGCATCCCCACCATCCGGGTGTTCGAGGCGCTGGCCTGTGGGATCCCGCTGGTGTCGGCGCCCTGGACCGACAGCGAGGGTCTGTTCACCCCCGGGGAGGATTTCCTGGTGGCCGCCGACGGCGAGGCCATGACCGCCCAGCTGGCACGGCTGAAGGCCGATCCGGAGCTGCGGCGAGCGGTCGCCGAGCGGGGCCTGCGCACCATCCGCGCGCGCCACACCTGTTCGCATCGCGTGGACGAGCTGCTCGCCGTGGTCGAGCGGCTGCGCGCCCCAATCCTCGAGGTCGCCTGATGCACATCGCCTTCTATGGCTCGTCGCTGCTGTCCGCCTACTGGAACGGAGCCGCCACCTACTATCGGGGCATGCTGGGCGAACTCGCGAAGCGCGGCTGGCGCGTGACCTTCTACGAGCCCGACGCCTTCGACCGGCAGAAGCACCGCGACATCGATCCGCCTGAGTGGGCGGAGGTGGTGGTGTGGGAGAATTCGGCCGAGGCCTGCCGCGAGGTCATGGCTCGCGCGGGGGAAGCGGACGTGGTGGTCAAGGCCTCGGGCGTCGGCGTCTTCGACGACGAGTTGCTGGGCGTGTGGGATCAGGCGGCGCCGGACGCGTTGAAGATCTTCTGGGACGTCGATGCGCCCGCGACGCTCGCCGAACTGAAGGCCGCGCCTGAGCATCCCTTGCGGCTGGCGCTGCCGGGACTCGACTATGTGCTGACCTATGGCGGCGGGCCGCCGGTGATCTCCGCCTACCAGGCGCTGGGCGCGCCGGTCTGCCGCCCGATCTACAATGCGCTGGATCCGTCGACCCACCATCCGGTCGAGCGCGACCCGCGCTTCCAGGTCGATCTGGCGCTGCTCGCCAACCGCCTGCCTGACCGGGAAGCGCGCATCGAGCGCTTCTTCCTGGAGCCCGCCGCCCAGCTGCCGGAGCGGACCTTCCTGCTCGGCGGCAACGGCTGGGAGGACAAACCCATATCGGAAAACGTCCGGCGGCTCGGTCACGTCGGCACCGGCGAGCACAACGCCTTCAACTGTTCGCCGCTGGCGGTGCTGAACGTGGCGCGGGACTCCATGGCCGAGGTCGGCTTCTCGCCAGCGACCCGAGTGTTCGAGGCGACCGGCGCCGGCGCCTGCCTGATCACCGACGCCTGGGAAGGCATCGAGCAGTTCCTGGAGCCGGATCAGGAGGTGCTGGTCGCGCGCGACGGCCAGGATGTGGCCGAGCACCTGCGCACGCTGACGCCCGAGCGCGCACGCGCCATCGGCGAGGCGGCGCGAGCCCGGATCATAGCCGAGCACACCTACGCCCGTCGCGCCGTCGAGGCCGACGCCCTGTTCCGCACCGCCCTGGCCGCCAAGCGCGAAAGAACCGCCGCATGAAGCTCGTCGTCCTGGGCCTGACCCTGTCCTCCTCCTGGGGCAACGGCCACGCCGTCACCTATCGCGCATTGCTGAAGGCCTTCGCCGCCCGGGGTCATGAGGTGGTGTTTCTTGAGCGGGAAACGCCCTGGTATGCCGGTCACCGGGACCTCCAGGAGCCGGAGTACGCGCGGCTGGAGTTCTACGGGTCCGTCGACCACCTGGAGCGGTTCTCGGGCGAAGTGGCTTCGGCCGACGCCGTGCTGGTCGGGTCCTATACGCCCGACGGGGTGGAGGTCGGCCGTTGGGCGCGCCGCACGGCCAAGGGGCCGGTCGCCTTCTACGACATCGACACGCCCGTGACCCTGGCCAAGCTGGAACGCGGCGATTTCGAGTACCTGCGTCCCGATCAGATCGCCGATTACGACGCCTATTTCTCGTTTACCGGGGGACCGACCCTGGAGACGCTGGAGCGACGCTACGGCTCGCCGGCGGCGCGCGCGCTGTACTGCTCCGCCGATGTGGAGGCCTATCGACCGGTGGAGGCCGAGCCGCGCTGGGACCTTTCCTATCTCGGCACCTACTCCGACGACCGCCAGCCGACGCTGGAGAAGCTGCTGATAGAGCCGGCGCGCCGCCTGCCGCACCTGCGTTTCGTGGTGGCGGGGCCGCAGTATCCCGACACGATCCGATGGCCGGAGAATGTGGAGCGCATCGACCACCTGCCGCCGGCGGAGCACCCGGCCTTCTACGCCGCCAGCCGCTTCACGCTGAACGTCACGCGCCAGGATATGGTGGCCGCGGGCTGGTCCCCGTCGATCCGGCTCTTCGAGGCAGGGGCGTGCGGGACGCCGATCATCTCCGACATCTGGCCCGGCCTCGAGACCCTGCTTGAGCCTGGCCGGGAGATCGTGCTGGCGCCGGGGTCCGAGGCGGTGATCGCCGCCCTCTCCAAGCTGGAGCCGGAGGTGAAGGCGATCGGCGAGGCTGGCCGCCGGCGCATCCTCGCGGCTCACACCCCCGCCCACCGCGCCGAGACGCTGGAAGGCGAACTTCTCGCCGCGATGAGCCGAAAGCGCGCCTCGGCGCGTTCGCCTCATGCGGGGACCAAGGAAACCAAGGTCAAGGAGGTGCGCGTGAAGGTTCGATCGGGTGCGCAGCAGAGGGTGCTGGTCGCCGGCGCCGCGGGCTTCCTGGGCTCTCACCTCTGCGACCGTCTGCTGGCCGAGGGACATCAGGTCGTCGGGCTGGACAATCTCCAGACCGGGAACCTCGACAATCTGGAGGCGGCGCTTCGCAAGCCGAACTTCGAGTTCGTGCGCGCCGACATCGTCGAGCCCCTGCCCAGCCGCTTGACGCACCGCCGCTTCGACCGCGTCTACAATCTGGCCTGCGCCGCCAGCCCGCCCCAGTATCAGGCCGATCCGGAGCACACCCTCCTGACCTGCGTGCTGGGGGTGCGCCACCTGCTGCAACTGGCGGAGGCGTCCGGCGCGCGCTTCCTGCTGACCTCGACCAGCGAGGTGTACGGCGATCCGGACGTGCACCCGCAGCCGGAGACCTATCGCGGCAACGTCAATCCGACCGGCCCCAGGGCCTGCTACGACGAGGGCAAGCGGGCGGCCGAGACCCTCACCTTCGATTACGACCGGGCGGGTCGCGGGGAGGTGCGGGTGGCGCGCATCTTCAACACCTATGGCCCGCGCCTGTCGGCGGAGGACGGGCGGGTGGTGTCGAATCTGGTCAGTCAGGCGCTGGCTGAGGAGGGCATCACCGTCTTCGGCGACGGCGGCCAGACCCGCTCCTTCTGCTACGTCGATGACATGATCGGCGGCTTGATGGCCCTGATGGAGTACGACGGACCACAGCCGGGGCCGATCAACCTCGGCAATCCCGTCGAGCTGACGGTGAACGAGCTCGTCGGTCTGGTCCTCGACCTCACCGGCTCCTCGTCCAGTGTCGTGCACCGCCCGCTGCCGGTCGACGACCCCAAGCGTCGGCGCCCGGACATCGCCAAGGCCGATCAGGTGCTGGACTGGCGCCCGACCACGCCGCTGGAGGAGGGCCTGCGCCGCACCATCGACTGGTTCGACGCGCAGGGCCGCCTGCCGAACCGCCAACTCCAAGAGGTGGAAGCGCCGACCGCGCTTTTGGCTTGACGCATGGGCGGGGCGACGACGGACCGCCCGCATCCGCATGGCCCGACGGTGGCGTCGGCGCCGGGCGACCTGGCCACCATTCTCCGGCGCAACATCGAGGCGATGCGCGCCCGGCGCGAGGCCGAGGCCAAGGCCGCGCCGCTGGGCGACCGGATCGCGCAACGGATCACAGACTTCACCGGCAGCCTGTGGTTCGTCTACCTGCACCTGATTCTGTTCGGGGGCTGGATCGTGTGGAACCTGTGGGGGCCGCGGCCCCTGCGGTTCGATCCGTCCTTCGTGACCCTCGCCATGGCGGCGTCGGTGGAAGCGATCTTCCTCTCCACCTTCGTCCTGATCAGTCAGAACCGCATCGCGCGTCTGGAGGACCGCCGGTCGGAGCTGGACCTGCAGATCAACCTCTTGGCCGAGCACGAGATCACCCGGCTGATCGCCCTCACGTCGCGTATCGCCGAGCACGTCGGCGTGCCGGCGGAAGACCCCGAAATCCATGAGCTCAAGCGCGACGTGGCCCCCGACGCCGTGCTCGACCGCATTGTCCAGACCGAGGAGACGCCATGACGGACACGCTTGTCCGCCCCCAAACCATGCAGGCCGCGGTGGTCGTCAGCCCCGGCGTGGCCGAACTGCGCGAGGTCGCGCGCCCGGAGCCCGGGCCGGGGCAGGTGCGGGTGCGGCTGGAGGGCTGCGGCGTCTGCGCCTCCAATCTGACGCCTTGGGCGGGGCCCGAGTGGATGAGCTTTCCCACCGACGCGGGCGGGCTGGGCCATGAGGGCTGGGGCGAGGTCGACGCGGTGGGGGATGGCGTCACCGCCGTCAGGGTCGGCCAGCGCGTCGCCACCCTCTCCGGCAGGAGCTACGCCCAGTTCGACCTCGCCGAGGAGGCGCAGGTCGTGCCCCTGCCGCCCGAGCTGGACGGCCGGCCCTTCCCCGGCGAGCCCTTCGGCTGCGCCATGAACATCTTCCGCCGCGCCGAGGTGAAGGCGGGGCAGACGGTGGCGATCGTCGGCGTCGGCTTCCTCGGCGCCATTCTGACCAAGCTGGCTAGCGACGCCGGAGCACGGGTGATCGCCATCTCGCGCCGCGCCTTCTCGCTCGATCTGGCGAGGGAGATGGGCGCGGCCGAGGTCATCCCGATGGAGGACCACTACGGCGTCATCGGCCGCGTTTCCGAGCTGACGGGCGGGCGCTTCTGCAACGTGGTGATCGAGGCCGTCGGCAAGCAGTGGCCGCTGGACCTCGCGGCCGAACTGACGGCGGAGCGCGGGCGGCTGGTCATCGCGGGCTATCACCAGGACGGGCCGCGCCAGATCAACATGCAGCTGTGGAACTGGCGGGGGCTGGATGTCATCAACGCCCACGAGCGTGATCCGGCGGTCTACGCCCAGGGCGTGCGCGAGGCGGTGGAGGCGGTGCGCGCCGGGCGGCTGCCGCTGGAACGGTTGCTCACCCACACCTATCGCCTGGACCAGCTCGGCGAGGCGCTGGACGCCACCCGCGACCGGCCGGACGGTTTCCTGAAGGCGGTCGTGCTTACGTCATGACCGACACATTGATGAAGTCGCCGGCGTCCGTCGCCCTGAAGAAGCCGCGCCTGGGCTTTCTGGGCGTGGGCTGGATCGGCCGCCACCGCATGGAGGCCATGCTGGCGACAGGTCGCGTCGAGGCCGCGGCGGTCGTCGATCCGTCCGACCAGAATGCGGAGGACGCCTTGGCGCTCGATCCGACGGCGGAGCGCGTCGGGTCGTTCGAGGAGATGCTGAGCCTGGGACTGGACGGCGTGGTGATCGCTACCCCCAGCGCCCTTCACGCCGAACAGTCCATCCAGGCGCTGGAGGCCGGCCTGGCCGTCTTCTGCCAGAAGCCGCTGGGGCGTTCGGAGGCGGAGGTGCGGGCGGTGGTCGACTGCGCCCGCGAGGCCGACCGCCTCCTGGCCGTCGACCTGTCCTACCGCTTCACCGAAGGCATGCGGCGCATCCGCGACCTGACGGCGGGCGGGAGTCTCGGCCAGATTTTCGGCGTCGATCTGACGTTTCACAACGCCTACGGCCCCGACAAGCCCTGGTTCTACGATCCGCGCCTGTCGGGCGGCGGCTGCGTCATGGACCTGGGCGTGCACATGGTCGACCTGGCGCTCTGGGCGCTGGACTGGCCGGAGGTCGTGGACGTCCAGGCCCGGCTGTTCGCCAAGGGCCGCCCTCTGGAGGATCAGGAGGCGTGCGAGGACTACGCCGTGGCGACCCTGACGCTCGCCTCCGGCGCGGCGGTTCGGGTCGCCTGCTCCTGGGGGCTGGCGGCGGGCAAGGACGCGGAGATCGGCGCGGCCTTCTACGGCTCCGAAGGCGGGGCCGTTCTCCGCAACGTCGACGGCTCCTTCTACGACTTCACAGCCGAGCGGACCTCCGGCCAGCGCAGCGAACGCCTGTGCTCACCGCCCGACGCCTGGGGCGGGCGAGCGGCCGCCGACTGGGCGCGCCGCCTGGCGGACGGACAGGGCCATGACCCGGACACCGATCGGCTCGTCGAGGTCGCCCGGGTCCTCGATCGGATCTATGGCCGCCGACCCTAGTGGGTCCCGCCGTCCCGGCGACCGCTGACGATGTCCTTGTTCGCCTGAACCGTCTTGCGACCCTGGCCGAAGTCGGCGTCGGTGGAGCGGGGCCGCTCGCGGCGGTCGGCGCCCTGATAGACCTGTTCGCCGTCCAGCGGATCGCCGTCGCCCGCGTAGTCGCTCATCTCCCCCGCCGCGGGCGGGGCGAGCGTCGAGTCCTGAACATCGGAGGCGGCGTAGGCGCGAGGCTCCGGATGGGCGGCGGCGTTCTGCTCCGCGCCTCGATCATTAGGCGCGCCGGACGGCGTGGCCGCGTTCTGGTCGGTGGCCTGGGGAGAGGAGGTGTTCTGATGGGGCATGGAGGTCTCCTTCACCGCCTTCAACCCGCGGCCTCGGTCACCCGTTCCGGGAACCGAAGCCGCCGGAGAGCCGTAAACCTCCGGCATAAGGGAGAGACCTCGCCGTGGCCGCGCCAGAACCGAAGAACCGGAACATTCTCCTCGCCGTGGGCGCCATCGTGGTGGTGTTCCTGATCTGGGGCGCTTGGACCTGGGGCAACTGGGGCGATGCGGGCGACGGCGTCGACGACAGCCCCGCCGCGCCGGTTCAGCCCGCGACCCTTCCGTCCGGCGAGGCCGAGGCGGTCGCCGCCGCGCCCGCCAACAACGCGCCGGCCGACGCGTCAGGAGACGCGGCCGAAGGCGACCGCACTGTCACGCGCGAGCCTGCCCGCCCGTAAGTCGCTCATTTGAAAAACGGAACCTTACGGCTCCGCTTGCGTTGCGCCTCATTACAGGGGAGGCGTGGCTTGTGGGACGTGCGGGCCTGATCATGCGAACTTGGGTGTCGGCTGCGGCCTTGGCCGCGCTTTGGGCGTGGGCGGGAGCGGCTCAGGCTCTCCCGGAGGACGAGGCGGTGGTCACCGCCCAGGGACAGGGCGGCGTGGACGGTCCCGAGGATCTCGCGCGTCTGTCCCTCGAAGAACTGGCGCAGGTGGAGATCACCTCGGTTTCCTTGCGCGGCGAGCCGCTGGCCGGAGCGGCGGCGGCGGTGTTCGTCATCACGCCCGAAGACATCCGCCGCTCGGGCGCTCTGTCGCTGCCCGAGGTGCTCCGGCTCGCCCCCAATCTGAACGTCCAGCGCATCAACGCCTCGGACTATGCGATCACGGCGCGCGGCTTCAACGGCTACGAGCAGTCCAACAAGCTGTTGGTGCTGATAGACGGCCGCAGCGTCTACTCCACCCTGCACTCCGGCGTCTTCTGGGAGCACCTGGGCGTGGTGCTGGAGGACGTCGAGCGGATCGAGGTGATCAGCGGCCCCGGCGGCGCCCTGTACGGCGCCAATGCGGTGAACAGCGTCATCAACATCATCACCAAGAGCGCGCTGGATACGCGCGGCCCGGCGCTCTCGGCGACCTACGGGACGGATGACAAGGTGCTGTCGCTGCGACACGGCGGGTCGCTGGGGGATCACGGCGCCTGGCGGGTTTGGGCCACCGGCTTCGAACGGGAAAACACTCGGCTGGTGACCGGCGCCTCGGCCAGGGACGAGTCTGACGGCGGGCGCCTGGGCTTCCGCGCCGACTGGGCGGGCGGCCGCGACAACTGGACGGTCCAGGGGGACGTCTACGAGCATCAGGTCGCGAGCGGCGAACCGATGAGCACCGCTGACGTCTCCGGCGGCTTCCTTCAGCTGGGGTGGAGCCGCGACCTCCAGAATGGCGGCCGGCTGGAAGGCCACATCTATCGGGCGCTGGACTGGCGCGAGTTCCCGCTGTCCAACGAGCGCCGCGCTCAGACCGACGTTCGCCTGCAGCACACCGTCGGCTTCGGGGCCCATACGATCGTCTGGGGCGGCAACTATCGCTGGAACAAGAGCCGGCTGACGAGCGCGATCGGCGTCGGCCTGAACCCGGTGGAGCGCGACATCACCCTGGGGGCGCTCTTCGCCCAGGACCAGTGGGCGATCACGCCCAATCTGACGCTGACCCTCGGCGCCAAGCTGGAGGACGACAGCTTCACCGGCACCGCATTCCTGCCGTCCGCGCGGGTCGCCTGGCGGCCGGGCGGAAACGACCTGATCTGGGCGGCCGTGTCACGCGCGGTGCGGACGCCGTCGCGCATCGAGCGTGACCTCAGCTTCCCCGGGTTCCTCGAACCGGCCAACTTCCAGTCGGAGGAGCTGACCGCCTATGAGGTCGGCTACCGGGCGCGGCCGAACGACCGCCTCAACTTCTCCGTTTCGCTCTTCCACAACGAGTATGACAAGTTGCGGACCGTGAGCCTCCAGCCGGGCGGCCTGCCGCCGCTCAACTTCACGAACCGGGGCGGCGGAAGCGCCTGGGGCGGCGAGGCGTGGGGAAGCCTGGAGGTGAACCCGCGCTGGCGCCTGAAGGCCGGGGCCTCGTATCTTGACAAGGACCTGAGCAGCCCGCCGCCGCCGGCCGACATCACGGGTCTGGTTTCGCAAGGCTTCGACCCCGACAACCAGCTGTTCCTGGCGTCGGAGGCCCAGCTGACGGACCGTGTCGAGTTCGATCTGCGCCTGCGACGCCAGGGCGATCTGCAGCCGGCGGGCCTGGACGCCTATACGGAAGCGGACGCGCGGCTGTCCTACCGGCTGCGGCCGGAGGTGGAGCTGGCACTGGTCGGCTCGAACCTGCTGAACGACTATCATGTGGAGACCGGCGAGCCGGTGCGACGACGTCAGATCGCGCGCAGCGTTTCGCTGCAGCTTCGCGCGGGGTTCTAGGGTCGTGGGCGGCCGGGGGCGTCTTGGACTGGTGGCGATGCTGGCTCTCAGCTGGCTGCTGTCCGCCGCCCAGACGTTCGGGCAGAGCCTCGAATACCCGGTCAAGGCCAACTATCTGGTCCGCTTCGCCGCCTTCGTGGAGTGGCCTCAGGCCGCCTTCGGCTCCCCGCAGGCGCCCCTGCGCATCTGCGTGGTCGGGCGTGATCCCTTCGGCCGCCAGCTGGACCAGCTCGCCGGAGCCCAGGTCGCCCACGGACGACGGATGGTGGTGCACAGGCCCGACAGCCAGGCGGCGCTCGCGGGGTGCCACATCGCCTACGCCGGAGCGGGCGTTTCGGCGGAATGGCTGGACGGCATGGCGCGCCAGCCGGGCTTGCTGCTGGTCACCGACGGCGGCGCCCGCCGCGGCTGCGTCCACTTCGTCATCGTGCAGAATCGGGTGCGCTTCATCATCGACCAGGCCGCGGGCGCGCGGTCCGGGCTGACCATCTCCTCCCGGCTGCTCAGCTTGGGGCTGCAGCCCGGGGCCACACGATGAACTGGGGCCGCGAAACCCGGCGCCAGGGACCCACCCTGGCGCTCGTACTTCTTCTCGTGCTGCTCGCCGCCGGAGTGGTCGTGGCTGTGCTTGGGGAGCGGGGCGCTCGGGCCGAGATGGCCCGCGAGGCCGGCGCTCAGGGTGATCTGCTGGCGTCCGCGGTTTCGGGCGCCCTGGCCTTCGACGACCGCGCGGCGGCCCAGGACTATGTCGACGCCGTTCAGGTCAACCCCAACGTCCTCGCCGCCGCCATCTACGACTCTCAGGATCGCATGGTCGCGGCCTTCTCCCGGGAGGGCGAGCCGACCCCCCCTGTGGCTCAACGCAAGACGCGTCACGCGACCCTGTTCGAGAATCGGCGGCTGATCGTGGTGCGGCCGGTCGAGCAGGGCGGCCAGTATCTCGGAACGGCGCGTCTGCGGCTGAGGGAGACGCCCGCGGCCCAGCGCTTCACGCGATACGCGGGCCTGATGTTGGTGCTGGCGCTGGCCGCGTTGGTCGTGGCCGTGCTGGCCATAGCGCAGAGCGCCCTCCGCCGCGCCAACGCCGAACTCGCCAGCCGCGCCACCGAGCTGGAGGACAAGAACGCCGAACTTCACCTGCAGATGGCCGAGCGTGAACGCGCCGAGGAGGCCTTGCGGCAGAGCCAGAAGATGGAAGCGCTCGGCCGCCTGGTCGGCGGCATCGCCCACGACTTCAACAATCTCCTGATGGTCGCCTCCTCGGCCGTCGATCTGCTGGATCGCACGGAAGACCCCGCTCGCCGCAAGAAGCTGACCGACGGCGTGCGCCAGGCCGTGGATCGTGGCTCCGGCCTCACCCGGCAGCTGCTGGCCTTCTCCCGCCGCGCGCCGCTCAAGACCGCCGTGATCGACCCGGCCCGGCAGATCGAGGGGCTCCGCATCCTCCTCGAACGCTCCCTGCGGGAGGATATTCGCGTCGAGCTGCGCTTCGACGCGCCCCTGTGGCCGATCGAGATCGACGTGGGGGAGCTGGAGCTCGCCCTGATCAATCTGGCGGTGAACGCGCGCGACGCCATGCCGAACGGCGGCGTGCTGACCATAAGCGGCGAAAACCGACCGGGTGAGGACGGCGCCGCGGACCTGGTGTGCATCAAGGTGGCCGACACGGGCACGGGCATGGAGCCCGAGGTGCTGGCGCGGGTGTTCGAACCCTTCTTCACCACCAAGGAAGTGGGTCGCGGCACAGGGCTCGGCCTGTCGCAGGTCTACGGCTTCACTCGCTCCTCCGGCGGCGTCGCCCATGTGAATTCGGAAGTGGGACGGGGCACCACCTTCACCCTGTGCCTCCCCGCCGCCGACAAGCCCCTGACCGAGGCGGTGGCTCCTACGGAGCTTCGCGGCGCGCCGGGCTCCGGACGGGTGCTCCTGGTGGAGGACGACGACGCCGTGGCGGAGGGCGTGGGCCAGATGCTGAACGACCTCGGATACAGCTTCATGAGGGCTCCGACGGCCGCTCAGGGCCTGGAGATGCTGAACGGCGCCGGGGGATTCGACCTCGTCTTGTCGGACATGGTCATGCCCGGACCGATGGACGGTCTGGCCCTGGCTCGCGCCATCCGGGAGAAGCGCCCCGACCAGCCGGTCATGCTGTCCACCGGCTTCAGCGAGGCGGCCGAGGCCGCGCGGGCCAGCGGCTTTCCGCTGTTGCAGAAGCCGTATCGGTTGGAGGAACTGTCGAACGCCCTGCGCGAAGCCCTGCACAGGCCCGCCTGAGGGCGGACGTTCGACTTCGCAAAGCTCAGCTATGTCGGGAACGTCCCGGCGATTCGCGCCTTCTCCGCTTCAGCAGGAGGACGTGGCATGGGCATGGTCGATCAGGTGATTCGCGACTTCCCTCGGCGAGGCGAGCCGGAGAAGGATCAGGTCGCCCGCATACGCGCCCTGTTGGCGCGCGCGGAGGAAGACGGCATGAGCGACGGGGAGATCGTCGACCGCATCTCCGCCATCCTCGGCGCCCGCGTCAGCCCCGAAAGCCGCAGCATCTATCAGAAGCCGCTGGGCTGACGGGTCAGGACCGCGCCCACGGCCGCGATGCGCTCCGCCTCGCGGTAAACGGATCGGCGCAGGCTGGAGCCGAACACGTCTGGGTCGATCTCCTCGTAGCTAAGGGTCGCGCCTGCCTGTCCCGCGATCTCTTCGAGCCCCGACAGAACCAGATCCTCGCCGTCGACCACCGCAGCGCCGGTGTAGAGGACGAAGCGCCCGCCCGCATCAAGCCGCCTCAGGGCGTCCCGCGCCCATTCCAGGGACAGGGCGGCGCCGAGGCGGTCGCCTCCGTCCCGATAGGTCGGCCCGCCCGCGTCGGCGATATAGGGCGGATTGGCGATGATGAGGTCCAGCCCCTCGGGCGCCGGCTCGAGCCCGGCCCCTTCCAGCCAGCCCACCTCCAGGCCCGCGTGCTTGCCGTTGGCTCGCGCGAGTCGCAGCGCCTGCCCATTCGGATCGCTGCCAAACACCTCCGCGGAGGGGTTCAGGGCCTTGAGCGCCAGGGCGCCCACCCCCGCGCCCGTGCCGAGGTCGAGGGCGCGGCTGAATTCCGGCCGCTCCCGCAGTTCGGCCTTCAGGAAGCGCACGAAGCGATAGCTGTCGGGTCCGAGGAAGACCGCGTCGCTTCCCGCGCCGGGAGCAGAGTGGAGGTGCGGCCGCTCCTCCACCGTCGAGACTCGCACCGTGGCGTGAAGCCCCTGCGGCGCGCGTCGCACCGCGTCGGCCCGGCGCAGGAGACCCAGCAACTGGGCGTCCAGGTCCGTCTCCTGAAAGGGCAGGCTCCAGCCGAAGATGTCCCGCAGGTTCCCGGCCCGCGCCGTGTCGCGGCGACCGGCCACGAGGGAGCGGGTGGACGGCGTCGGCGTGATGAAGCGATAGCTCCGCGCCTCCAGGGCGGCGAGCAGATCGACGAACGCCGCGTCGTCGCTCAAGCGGCGCTCTGCTTGGACCGCGTGCCCCACAGGTGGTCGCGGTAGGCGTCGTAACAGGCGGCGCCCGCCATCAGCCGCATCACCGCGCCTTCCGCCAGGCTCCGCATCGTTTCGGGCCGGGTCTCGGCGAGGGGGCGCAGCACCTCCGCGTTCCAGGTGCGGGAGTGCTCGACGTCCAAGGTGGCGTGCAGGGCGTAGTATTTCCGTTCCGGCCCGACCCCGAGCCGCTTGAGGCCGGCGGCCACGTGCTCGGCCCGCCACGGGGCCGTGAGCTCCACCGCGCCGAGCCCGCCGAGGGCGTGATAGGCGTAGCGTCGCGTGGTGGAGAAGGCGACCAGCACATTGCCCAGCGCCAGCGACGGCCAGACGGTGGCTTGGATCGTCGGCTTCAGATCGAGGCTGTCGGCCAGCCGCGCCAGCATCGGCCCGTGCATGCCGCCCTCGTGGCCCCGGCCCATCTCATCCCAGTAGTTGCGGGCGAGCTCCAGTTTCGGCCGCGCCGGCATCTTCACCTGGGCGTAGGCCACCAGATCCTCAAAGCCAGCCTCGCCGGCCACTTCCTGCAGCAGGAACCAGCGCATCTCCTCCAGAGTCGCCTCTTCCGCGAGCCAGGGGAACAGCGGGTCGTTCTCGCCGGGGCCGCGTCCCTTCAGAGCCTCGAACCAGGCGACGAAGGCGTCCGGATCGCGCTCCGGCAGGTCGACGAGCCAGGGCTGAGCCTCGGCCCTCATCCGCTCGATCACCGCGCCCTCCACCAGCACCATCTCCGCGTCCTCGCGCGCGTCGGCCTCCCAGCCGGCGTAGGGCGTGGAGGGTTCCAGCCGACGGTGGTTCCATCGGGCGAGGCGACGATGAAGAGCGGCCGGGTCGGTCGGCTGACCGGCCGGCGACAGGGAGACTACGGAAGTCATGGAAGCGGCGTCCGTCGAGGGGAGGGGACTGCCGCGAATACGCTTAAGCCAAGCGAGGGTTCCGAACGGCCGCGGTTTCCACAAGCCAACCCTCTGTTCTTTTGTCGCAATCCCGTCATTGGAACCCGCTCTTCCGGCCGAGCATTTCCGGGGCTCGAAAGGGCGTTCCGATGAACATGCAAGGATTTCGCTGGACCCTCCGCCCCGAAGGGGACGGATGGTTCTGGCAGGCCGTGGCGCGAGCCGACAAACGCCTGGTCGCGCAGGGCCACGCGCGGGACCGAGCCGTCGCCGCCGCCTGTCTGGTCCGGGCCATCAGCCGCGGCGCGGCCGATGACCTCCATCACCCGATCGCCGCATGACCAGCGCCGACGTGCCGGACCGGCCCATGAGGGTCCTGGAGCGTGGGGTGTTCCGCGGCCCGCACGTCTATGGGCTGCGGCCCATGGTGCGCGTGATGCTGGACCTCGGGCGCATGGAGGCCTGGCCGACCGACCGACTGGACGGGTTCACGGACCAGTTGCTGGCCGCGCTCCCCGGCCTCCAGCGACACCACTGCTCGCTCGGCCATCCCGGGGGCTTCGTGGAGCGCCTGCGCGAAGGCACCTGGTTGGGTCATGTGGTGGAGCATGTCGCCTTGGAGCTTCAGGCGCTTGCGCGTGCTCGCGACGTGTCGCGGGGCAAGACCCGCTCGGTGAAGGACCGCCCCGGCGTCTATAACATCCTGTGCGCCTTCGAGGACGAGGAGCAGGCCTTCGCGGCCGTGCGTCTCGCGCTTCAGATCGTGAACGGCCTGCTGCCCGAACACCTTCAGGGCGTGGAGCGCCTCGACGCCGCCTACGCCAATCCGCGCATTCGCGACCTGGACCGCGCCACCACCTGCCAGGCGGCGGTGGGAATCGTGAAGGACATCGGCCGCCGCAACGGCTTCGGCCCCTCCACCGGCGCCATCGTCGAGGCGGCTCGACGGAGGGGCGTGCCGGTCGCCCGCCTGAACGAGCAGAGCCTGGTTCAGCTCGGCTGGGGCTCGAAGCAGCGTCTGATCCGCGCCAGCGTCACCGGGCGCACCGGCCTGATCGCGGCGGAGCTCGCCGGCAACAAGGCCGAGGCCAAGGCGCTGCTGGACAGCGTCGGCATTCCGGTCGCCCGCGGCGTCGTCGTCTCCACGGTCGAGGAGGCGCTGAAGGCGGCCGAGAAGTTGAAGCGGCCCCTGGTCATCAAGCCGCTGGACGGCAACCACGGCCGGGGCGTCACCGTCGGACTGGTGTCGGAGGACGAGATCCGTCACGCCTTCGACCTGGCCAAGCCCCACGGCCGCAGGGTCATCCTGGAAGAGCAGCTGCCCGGGCGTGACCACCGGGTCCTTGTGGTGGACGGCCGGATCATCGCCGTGGCCGAGCGCGTCCCGCCGCACGTGGTGGGCGACGGCCGAAGCACGATCGGCCAGCTGGTGGAGGCGGTGAACGCCGATCCGCGCCGGGGGTCGGGCCATGAGAATGTGCTGACCGCCATCAGGCTGGACGAGGCGGCGCTGGCCTGTCTGGCGAGCCAGAACCTGACGCCCGGCAGCGTGCCCGACGCGGGCCGTACGGTGCTGATCAAGACCACGGCCAACCTGTCGGCGGGGGGCACGGCCGTCGATCGCACCGACGTCATCCACCCGGACAACGCGGCGATCTGCCGTCGCGCCGCCTTGCAGCTCGGGCTCGACGTGGCCGGCATCGATCTGCTCTGCCCCGACATCACGCGGTCTGTGCGCGAGACGGGCGGCGGCATCGTCGAGGTCAACGCCGCGCCCGGCCTTCGCATGCATCTGCAGCCGTCGGAAGGTCTGCCTCGCGACGTCGGCGAGCCCATCGTGCGCAGCCTGTTTCCGCGCGGCTCGGGCCGGATCCCCGTGCTGGCCGTCACCGGCACCAACGGCAAATCCACCACCGGCCGAATGGTCGCTCACATCCTGAAGGCGCAGGGGATGTGCGTGGGCCTGACCAACACCTCGGGCGTCTACATCGGCGAGGAGCGGGCCTGGGCCGGCGACGCCTCCGGGCCGAGGAGCGCCCGCATGGTGCTGAACGACGCCTCGGTGGATGTGGCGGTGCTGGAGTGCGCCCGTGGCGGCATCCTGCGCGAGGGCCTGGCCTTCGACCGCTGCGACGTGGGCGCCGTCCTGAACATCCAGCCGGACCACCTGGGCCTGAAGGGCGTGAACACGCTGGAGGACCTCGCCACGGTGAAGTCCGTGGTGGTGGAGGCGGTCTCGCGTCGCGGCGTCAGCGTGCTGAACGCCGACGACCCTCAGACCATCCGCATGGCGCGCTGGGCGGGAGGCCGGGTCTGCTGGTTCTCCATGCGGGGCGGACATCAGACGCCCGGGGTTCTGATGCGCCACATCGCGGAGGGCGGCATGGCCATCCTTCACGACGCCGAGACCGACGAGATCACGCTCCACGACCGGGGCGAGGTCTTCGCCATGGGCTTGGCCGCCGACATCCCGGCGACGCTGGGCGGCCAGGCTCTGTTCAACGTCCAGAACGCCATGGCGGCGGCCGCCATGGCCTACGGCGTGGGCGTGGCTCCCCAGCGGGTGCGCGAGGCCCTGACCAGCTTCCGCTCCTCGTTCGAGCAGAACCCCGGCCGCCTGAATGTGCATGACGACCACGGCTTCCGCGTCATTCTCGACTACGCGCACAACCCGGAGGGTCTGCGCGCGCTGGGAAGGATGGTGAAGGCCATAACCCCGCCGGAGCAGCGCTCCATCGCCATGATCTCCATCCCCGGCGACCGTCGGGACGAGGACATCCGCGCCATGGGCGAGGTCGCGTCGGAGTTTTTCGACCAGCTGGTCTTTCGCGAGAGCCCGGACACGCGTGGGCGCAAGGAGGGCGAGATCGGCCGTTTGATGAGCGAAGGGGCGCGGCGCGCGGACTGCGAGCCCTCGCGGTTTCGGACGGTGCTGAGCGAAGAGGAGGCCGCCGTAGCCTGTCTCGACATGGCCCGGCCAGGCGATGTGGTCGTGCTGACGCCAACTCAGGTCGAGCGGGTCTGGAAGCTGGTTCAGGACCATCGGCCCAAGTTCCAGCCGACCCTGGACGCGCTGGCCGACGACAGGCCCGGAATGGGCGCCCGGCATGGCTGAGCGCGGGCCCCTCATCATCATCGGCGGGCACGAGGACAAGGACGGCGACCGCACCATCCTGGGGGAGGTGGCGCGCCGCCTGGGCGGCGGGCGGCTGGTGGTCGCCACGGTCGCCTCGCACAAGCCCGAAGGCTATTTCGAAGCCTATCAACAGGCCTTCGGCGCGCTGGGCGTTACCGACCTCGCGGAGCTCTATGTCCAGGAGCGGGCCGAGGCCCAGGACGAGGAGACGCTGAGGGTGCTCGACGGCGCCGCCGGCGTCTTCTTCACCGGCGGGGACCAGCTGCGCATCTCGTCCCAGATCGGCGACACGCCCATCGAGCGCCGCGTGCGGGAATTGCACAACTCCGGCCGGGTCATCGCCGGCACCTCGGCCGGCGCGGCGGTGATGAGCGAGACCATGCTGGTCAAGGGACCCAGCGCCGAAAGCTACCGGATCGGCGAGCTGCACATGGCGCCGGGCCTGGGCCTGGTCCGCGACGTCATCATCGACCAGCACTTCGCGGAGCGCGGGCGCTATGGGCGGCTGCTGGGCGCCGTGGCGCACAATCCCCGGCTGCTCGGCGTCGGGGTGGACGAGGACACCGCCATCCTGGTGGAAGGCGACCGCTTCCGCGTGATCGGGCGGGCGGCCGTCTATGTCGTCGACGGCGAGCACGTGGGTCATTCCAACATCGCCGAGGCCGATGCGGACCAGCCCCTCTCCATGTTCGACGTGCGCATGCACGTGCTGGCGGCAGGAGACGACTTCGATCTCAAGACGCGGCGGCCAGAGGCCGTGCGGGCTCGTTAACCGACATTCGGGGTTAACGCCGGAACCGCGCCGCTTAGGCCGCATTCGCCTCCTGGGAGAACTTTCGGGAGGCTTCAGATGTTCAAGACAATTCGCACCGCCGCCGTCGCCATCGTCGCAGGGGGCGCCGCCTTCGCCCTGACGCCCGGAGGCACGCCCGACGCGCCGCGCCTGACGCGTTCGGCCGTGGCGCTGACCCAGGAGCTCACGCCCTGCCAGCAAAGCTGCCAGCAGCAGTACGAAGCCAGCATTGCGGCGTGCTGGACCAGCATCCCCGACGGCACGAGCTACAGCACCCTGCTGCGCCAGATGTGCTTCCAGAACGCCCAGACGCAGCTGAACAGCTGCTATCAGAACTGCGGCGGCTGAGCCGGTTTCGGCGTAACGCCGGTTGACATTTCGGCGTCGCTAGCCTCATCCCCCATGAGTCGAGGGGGGTGAGGCGGTGCTGGGTTCTGCGTTCAAGCCGATGGTGTGCCGACACGAGTGGTCGTGGTCGGAGCGGCGTCAGGTCGACCGCTGTCACAAGTGCGGCAAGCTCAAGCCCGAGACGCAACCGGCCGAAACCCCTGCGCCCGCGGTCGAGCGGGCGCACATCGCGACCGCTCAGCCGCCGCTCTCGCGGGAGGACCGGCTGCGGGGCCATCTCGACGCCCTCGCGGCGGGCCGGGCCCTGACTCGAGTGCAGACGCTCGAAACGGTTCTCGCGCTCATCGAGGACATGCAGAGCAGCGATCCCCTGTTGTCCGGTCCCACGGCCGCGACCTACTACGCCATGCTGCACGAGGAGCTTAAGGGGCCGCGGGCCCTGGCCAGCTAGGGCCGCGCGCGCCGCGACCTCGCCGATCGGCCGCTGGGGAGAGGGAAGTTGCTGATCGTCGCGGCCATAGCGCTCTACGTGCTCGCCCAGATCGGCGTGGCGGTCTGGGCCGGACGCCGCACGCGGGGCCAGGCCGACTATCTGGTGGCGGGCCGGAATCTGGGGCCGGCGCTGGTGGCCATGTCCCTGTTCGCCACCTGGTTCGGCGCGGAGACCGTGATGGGCGCCTCGGCCGCCGTGGCGCAGGGCGGCCTGTCCCAGGCGCGGGCCGAGCCGTTCGGCTATGCGCTCTGCCTGCTCCTCATGAGCCTGTTCGTCGCCGGGAGGCTCAGGGCCGGCGGCTATCTGACACTCGGAGACTTCTTCCGCGAGCGGTTCGGCCCGGCCAGCGAAACTCTGGCGGTGGCCGTCAACGTCGCCTCGGCCGTGACCTGGGCGGCGGCGCAGATGACGGCGCTGGCCGTGATCGTCTCCAGCCTGACCGACCTGCCGGTGCAACTGACGCTCGCGGGCGCCGCGGTGCTGGTGATCGGCTACACCGCCGCCGGCGGGCTGATGGGCGACGTGATCACCGACCTGATCCAGGGCGGGGTGCTGATCGTCGGCCTTCTGATCCTGCTCGTCGCCGTGGTCATGAGGGCCGGCGGAGCGGGAGAAGCCGCCGCCCTGGTGGATCCGGCGGCGCTCAGCCTGATCGCGCCGGGCGAGAGCGCGCTGGCCCGGCTCGACGCCTGGGCCGTGCCGGTGCTGGGCTCCCTGGTGACGGTGGAGGCGGTTGGCCGCTTTCTCGGGGCGCGCTCGACTCGCGCGGCGCAGGTCGGCGCCCTGGGAGGCGCGGGCCTCTACCTGCTCGTCGGCCTGATCCCCCTGCTGATCGGCTTGATCGGCGGCCGCTTGGGGCTGGTCCAGGGCGCGGGCGAACAGTTCCTGCCCGTCCTCGCCCAGCAGCTGCTGCCCCCGGTCCTGATGGTCGTGCTGATCGGCGCGCTCCTCTCGGCGGTGCTGTCCACGGTGGACTCGAACATCCTCGCGGCGTCCGGCCTGCTGACCCGAAACGTGGTGGAGCGGTTGAGGCCCGAAACGGACGAGCGGACCCGGCTGCTGACGACACGGCTGGTCACCGTCTTATGCGGTCTGGTCGCCTGGGGCGTGGCGACCCTCGGGGAGAGCATCTACAGTCTGGTGGAGTGGACCTCCGCGCTCGGCACCTCGGGGGTGCTGGTGGCGTTCCTGTTCGGCGCCTGGAGCCGGCTGGGCGACGGGCGGGCGTGCGTCGCCGCCATCGTGGCCGGACTCGCGTGCAACGGAGCGACCATGCTGCTGCCGGCGCTGCAAGGTCGGGACGAGACGCCGGGCGCCTTTCTTCTCTCCATCGCGGTGTCGCTGGCCGCCTACCTGCTGGCGTCGACTCGGGGCAGACGACGGTCGGCTGCGGCTCCGGCGCCGCTTTAGGCCGGAGCGTCGTGAGGCTATGATGCGGCCATGACGCTCGCGCTCCACGTGCTGGTCTTCCTCGCCGTCTTCGTTGGCATGGAGGGGTTCGCCTGGGCCATGCATCGCTACGTCATGCACGGCCCGCTCTGGGTCTGGCACAAGAGCCACCATGAGCCCCGCCACGGCGCCTGGGAGCTGAACGACCTGTTCGCCGTCGTCTTCGCCCTGCCGGCCATGCTCTTCATCTGGCTGGGCACCTTGGCTCCGGAGGGGAACAGCTGGTTCCTGCCGGTGGGCCTGGGCATTACGGCCTACGGCTTCGTCTACTTCCTGTTCCACGACGGTCTGGTGCACCGGCGCTTTCCGCTGCCGTTCAGGGGCCGGGGCCCGTTCTGGACGCCGCGCATCCAGGCGCACCGCATCCACCACGCCGTGGGAACCAAGGACGGCTGCGTCTCCTTCGGCTTTCTATGGGTTCAGCCCGCTCGCGCGCTCAAGGCTGAGCTCATTCAGAAGCGCGCCGCCGCCTCGTCCAGCAGCGGCGCCTGAGCCAGCGCCTTCAGGTCTGCGGAGCCCGTGCAGAAGCAGGCCAGCCGCAGCTGGGCGGTCACGGTCTCGATATGATCCACCACGGCCTCGGTGGAGCGGGTCGCCGCCTCCAGAAGCCCGGCGGCCTGCCCCACGACGGTCGCGCCGAGCCGAATGGCGCGCGCGGCGTCCAGCCCGTCCTTGATCCCGCCCGAGCCGATCACCTCCACCCCCGGCGCGTGACGGCGCACGTTCAGGATGGAGCGGGCGGTCGGCACCCCCCAGCCGGCGAAGGCTTCGGCCACCGCCCGGGTGCGCGGCTCCAGCCCGCGCGCGCCCTCCACCAGCCCCCAGTTGGTGCCGCCTGAGCCGGCCACGTCGATGGCCGCCACGCCGCACCCGCTCAGTCGCTCGGCCGTGTGCGTGGAAATCCCGGCGCCTGTCTCCTTCACCACAAGCCGCCCCGGGAACGCCTCGGCCACCGCAGCTATGGCGTCCGCCACACCGCGCCAGTCCCGGTCCCCGCCCTCCTGCACCGCCTCCTGCAGCGAGTTAAGATGAAGGATCAGGGCGTCGGCGCCGATCATCTCCACCGCGCGGCGGGCCTCGTCCAGACCGAAGCCCTTCACGAACTGCACCGCGCCCAGGTTGGCGAGGAGAGGGACCGTCGGTGCCCGCGCCCGAAGCTCCCGACCCAACCCCTCGGCGCCTCCGGTTTCCAGCGCCACGCGCTGGGAGCCGACCGCCAGGGCGACGCCCAGCGCCTCGGCCGCCTCCGCCAGACGCAGGTTGATGTCCGCGGCCCGGCTCGGCCCGCCGGTCATGGAGCTGATCAGGAAGGGCGCCTTCAGCGGCAGGCCGAGCAGCGAGGCCGACAGGTCGATGGCGGCCAAGTCCAACTCGGGCAGGGCCTGGTGCTCAAACCGCACCGCCTCCAGACCGGTCGAACCCGCGCCGGCGCCTCGCCCCGCCAGCACATGATCGATGTGCTCGTCCTTGCGCTTCAGGATGTCGGGCAGGTGGTCGGTCATGGGCGTGGCGAACTCAGACCCGTGTCCACAGGGCCGGCCGCTCCGGCGCCGGACCGAGATGATCCAGCGTCTTGGCGCCCAGCACCGTCCCGGCCGCCAGCGTCACTTGCCACAGCTTGTCCGGGCGACTGACGGAGGCCCGACTGTCCCAGGCGGCCGCGCCGCGCCGCGCCACAATGCGACCGATCTGCCGATAGACCCGCCTGGCCGTGGCGATCGCCCAGGCCGAGCGCATGTCGAGGTCCTTCAGCCCCCAGCGCGCGGAGTCGTAGTAGGTCTCCGCCACCGCCAGCAGGCGCTTCGTCACGGAGGCGACACCCGCTCGGTGCGTCAGGTCGGCGACCTGGTGACGCGGCACGCCCGCCTCGTCGAGCCAGAGCCCCGGCAGATAGACTCGCCCGCCGCGCGCGTCCTCCACCACGTCCCGGGCGATGTTGGTCAGCTGAAACGCCAGACCCAGATCCTGGGCCCGGCGCAGCACCTCCCGTTCGCGCACGCCCATGATGCGCGCCATCATCACGCCGACCACGCCCGCGACATGCCAGGCGTAGTCCAGCAGGTCCTCCAGCGTCTCATAGGCGCGGCCGTCCACATCCATGGCGAAGCCTTCCAGCAGCGCCAGGGGCTCGCGCGCCGGGACGTCGTGCCTAAGCGCCACCCGCTGGAAGGCTTCGAACACCGGGTCGTCCATCCGTTCGCCGCGCAGGGCGGCGTCGGTGCGCGCCTTGAGTTCCTCCAGCTTGGCGCCCGCCAGCGCGGGGTCCAGCCCCACCGCGCCGTGGCCCAGCACCTGGCCGTCTACCTCGTCGTCGCAGTGGCGGCACCAGGCGTAGAGCATCCAGGCGTCTTCCCGGAGCCGGGACGGGAAGAGGCGCGAGGCGGCCGAAAAGCTCCGCGAGCCCTGGGTGATCAGGTCGCGGCTGTTTTGCAGGACCGCGTCGCTCACTCCGCCGCCTCCAGCCGGGGCGAGAGGCCCGCATCCTCGACCATCAGCCCTGCGGTCGCCTTGGCCGAGCCGATCACGCCGGGCACCCCCGCGCCGGGATGGGAGCCTGCCCCTACGAAGTAGAGGTTGGGGATCCGGTCGTCGCGGTTGTGCACCCGGAAATAGGCGCTTTGGGTCAGGATCGGCTCCAGCGAGAAGGCCGAGCCCTGATGGGCGTTCAGCTCGCTCTTGAAGTCCGCCGGGGTGAAGATGCGGCTGGTGACCAGATCGCCTGTCAGGCCGGGGATGTAGCGCTCCTCCAGATACTGGAAGATGCGGTCGCGATACTTGGGCCCCTCGACAGACCAGTCGATGTCGGCGGAACCCAGGTGCGGGACGGGCGCGAGCACATAGAAGGCGTCGCAGCCCTCCGGCGCCAGGGCCGGGTCGGTCCGCGTCGGGGCGTGCAGATAAAGGGAGAAGTCCTCCGGCAGCTCGGGGCCCTTGAAGATCTCGCCGATCAGCTCGCGATAGCGTGGGCCGAACAGCACGGTGTGATGGCGGATGTCCTCGTGCCGTCGCTTCAGCCCGAAGTAGATGACGAACAGGCTCATGGAGTGGCGCGCCTTGGCGAGCCGGGCGCCCTCCTGCTCCCCGCGCGGATCGTGGCCGAGCAGCTTCCTGTAGGTGTGCACCACGTCGGCGTTCGACGCGACCATGTCGAAAGCCAGCGTCTCCCCGTTCACCACCACGCCCGTGCAGCGGCCCTCGGCGGTGGTGATCCGCTCCACGCCGCTGGCCAGACGCACTTCGCCGCCGAGGTCCTCCAGCAATCTGACCATGCCCCGCACCAGGGCGCCCGTGCCGCCGCGCGGGAACCACACCCCCCAACGCCGCTCCAGCGCGTGTATCAGGGCGTAGATGGACGAGGTGGCGAAGGGGTTTCCGCCCACCAGCAGGGAGTGGAAGCTGAACGCCTGGCGCAGGTGCTCCTCAGCGATGAAGCTGGCCACCTTGTCGTAGACCGAGCGCCAGGCCTGGAGCTTCATCAGCTGGGGCGCGGCCTTCACCATGCTGGCGAAGTCGAGGAAGGGAACGGCTCCGAGCTTCAGATAGCCCTCGGCCAGCAGCTCTTCCGAGTAGCGCAGGAAGCGGCGGTAGCCCTCGACGTCCTTCGGCGACACGGCCGCGATCTGGCGGTCCAGCTCGGCCTGGTCGTTGACATAGTCGAAGACGAAGCCGTCCTCCCACTGCAGCCGGTAGAAGGGCGAGACGGGCAGCAGCTCGACATAATCCGACAGCTTGCGACCGGAGAGGGCGAACAGCTCCTCCAGCGCCGAGGGATCGGTGATGACGGTGGGGCCGGCGTCGAAGGTGAAGCCCGCGTCCTGATAGACATAGGCCCGGCCGCCGGGCTTGTCCCGGTTCTCGAAGACGGTGGTCCGGATCCCCGCCGACTGCAGGCGTATGGCCAGCGCCAGTCCCCCGAACCCCGAGCCGATCACCGCAGCAGTCGTCACGCACGTCTCCGTTCCGGCACGCAGCTCAGCGCCGCGGCCACAGATACGGGCGGCTTGCCCGAGATGATGCGCAGCTTGTCGACCAAGGTCGATTTCGCCGCATAGAACCGCTCGATCAGCGGTTCCGGCAAGCGATAGAAGCGCTGCATGACGCGCCAGCGACGATCGGGCGCGGCGGCCCTGAACAGCATGCGGTTCAGCAGGCGGTAGAAGCCGCGCCTGCGCCAGAGGCTGACGGAGTGCTCGCGGATCGCCTCGGCGACCGAGCGCTGGTCCAAGCGCGGCAAGGCCGCGATCCGCTCCGCCAGCCGGGCCGCGTCCGGCAGGGAGTAGCCGGTGGTGGGGTGAAACAGGGCGGCGCGCAGGCCAGATTGCGCCGTCTCGCCCCGCGCCGCCCAGTAGGCGTCGATGTCGCCCTCCAGCGCCACGGGCAGCACGCCTTCCTCCTCGCGGAGCACCTCGGCGATGCGCCAACTCTGCGCTGCGGCGTACGCCGCGATCCCATGCCGATACGCGTCCCGGTCCAGCGCGGGGCCATCCGTGTAACGGGTGTCCTCGATCAGGCATGTATGGGCGTCGAACGGCAGGACGTAGAGGAAGCGATAGCCGTCCGCCTGACCGACCGTGGCGTCCATCACGATGGGCTGGGAGAGGCCGTGGGGCTCGGTCAGCCGCACCTCCTGGCCGACGAACTTCTGCCAGCCCAGCACGAGCTCGGGCGAGGGAAGGGGGCCGCGCCCGTCGACGACGACATCCCCCGCCACCGCGCGCCCGTCCGACAGGGTGACACGTGTCGGCTCCACTCCGGCCACCGCCGCGTTCAGGGTCAGACGCTCGCCGAGCCGCTGGCGCAGGACCTGGTCGAACCGCTCCGCCGTGACGCTGCGATAGCCGGTGCGTAGAGCGCGCTGAAGGCCCGGAAACCTCACGTCGTAACCGTTCCAGCGTCGGGCGATCAGGGGCTCGACCAGGGCGGCTTCGGAAGGCGTCAGGTCGGAGGCGAAGAAGGACCAGGTGTGGGCGCCGCCCAGGCGATCCGCGCCCTCCAGCACGGTGATCCGCACCTCCGGCCGCGCCTTCATCAGCTTCAGCGCGATCAGCCCATTGGCGAGCCCGCCCCCGACCAGGATCAGCCGAGGCCCGTCCGTCGGCTGGGGAGAGCCCGGGAGCATGCGGCGGGTGTGGCACGGCCAAGGTGCAGCGGCAACCGCGGCGCGCTTCATCAACCCTCCGGCTGCTGGCGGAGAGTTTCTGACGCCCGTGACGCATTGACCTGGCTGCCGAACCGCCGATGCTGGACGGGCATGCTGCTTGGCGTCCTCACCACCACGCTCGCGCTGACGGCGATCATCGGCTTGCGCTACCTGCTGGTGGCGTGGCTGGCGCATCGGCTGCTGTGGAGCCGGTCCGCAAAAGCGCGGCGGCTGAGCCGGCGTGATCCGGAGCGCGCCGCCATGCGACGCGAACTCATCGCCTCGCTCGTCTCCTCGCCCATCTACGCGCTTCCGGCGGCGTTGATCATCGAGCTGTGGAAGCGAGGCGGCACGGCCCTGTACTCGGACTTGGCGGCCTATCCGCCCTGGTGGCTGCCGGTCAGCTTCCTGATCTATCTCGTGGCCCAGGACGCCTTCTATTACTGGCTCCACCGCCTGCTGCATCACCCCAGCGTCTTCCCTTGGGCGCATCGCGAGCACCACCGCTCCAACGACCCCACGGCCTACGCCTCCTTCGCCTTCGATCCGGCGGAGGCGGCGCTGACCGCATGGTTTCTGCCTGCGCTCGCGCTCTTCATCCCGCTCCATGTCGGCGTCGCGTTGCTGCTGCTCGCGACCATGACGGCGGCGGCGGTGGTCAACCACGCGGGCAAGGAGATCTGGCCGAAACGCTGGCTGGAGCGGGCTCCGCTGAGGTGGCTGATCACCGCCACCCACCACGACGCGCACCACAAGCGCTACCGTTCGAACTACGGCCTCTACTTTCGCTACTGGGACCAGTGGATGGGCACGGAAGCGGAACCGCAGGGCGTGAGGAAGGTTGGCTAGGCGACACTCACCAGAGGAGAGTTCGCATGGCCATTGATCGTGATCGCAGCGAAGGCGCCGCCCGTCAGACCGGCGGCAAGCTCAAGGAAGCCGCCGGCAAGCTGACCGGCGACGAGAAGCTGAAGGCCGAGGGCCGCGCCGACAAGATGGGCGGCAAGGTCCAGAACGCCGTCGGCGGCATCAAGGACTCGCTGAAGGACAAGCGGCACTAGCCGTCAGTCATTGCCGCCGATCCGGAAGCCTATGCCCGGGTCCTTGATCTCGCGGCCGTTCTGATCGCGGCAGACCTCGGTCCAGGCCATGCCGCCTTCGCGGCGCGCCTGAGGCCGCGTCTCGCAGGACCGCATCTCGGGCGAGGGCGACGTCGGCCCTGGACGCTCGCGGGGCGCGCAGATCGGCTGATAGCTTCCCGGCGCCTCGTCCTGGCGGCACTCCTGGAGGGCCGGGCCGCGCATGGAGGCTGGCAGCCCATCGCCGAGGTGCGCGGCGAGCGTGGTCCGCACCCGGGCCTCGCAGGCGCCCAGCGACTCGGTCTTGCGCACCAGCGGACTGCACTCGGCCCGCTCGTAACCCAGCGGGTCCTCCAGCGCCCAGGCGGGAACGGCGGGCAGCGCCGGAGCGGACACCGCCGCCGGCTCGTTCCAGACCACCGGCGCCGGCTGAGCCTGCTGGATCACGGCTGTCAGTACGAGCGCGGCGAGCATGGCGGTCTCCTCCCAGGACGCGGCAGCCTAGCACAGCTACTTCGCCAGCGCGCGCATGGCCCGATCCAGGCCGTCCAGGGTCAAGGGATACATCCGGTCGTCGATGACCGCGCGGATCAGTCCGACCGAGGCGGTGTAGCTCCAGTATCGCTCGGCCACAGGATTCAACCAGGCGACGCGATCCCACTGCTCGGTCGCCCGCTTCAACCAGACCGCGCCCGCCTCTTCGTTCCAGTGCTCGACCGAGCCTCCGGGCATGGTGACCTCGTACGGGCTCATGGTGGCGTCGCCGACGAAGATCGCGCGCCAGTCGCCGGGGTACTTGTTCAGCACCTCCCAGGTCGGCGTCTTCTCCGTGTGCCGCCGACGGTTGTCCTTCCACACGCCCTCGTACAGGCAGTTGTGGAAGTAGAAGAATTCCAGGTGCTTGAACTCGGTGCGGGCGGCCGAGAACAACTCCTCGCAGAGCTTCACATGCGCGTCCATGGAGCCGCCGATGTCGAGGAACAGCAGCACCTTGATCGTGTTGCGCCGCTCAGGCCGCATGCGGATGTCCAGCCAGCCTTGGCGCGCCGTGCCGTCGATGGTGCCGTCGATGTCCAGTTCCTCCGCCGCGCCCTGCCGCGCGAAGCGGCGCAGGCGGCGGAGCGCCACCTTGATGTTGCGGGTGCCGAGTTCGACCTGGTCGTCCAGGTTCCGGTACTCACGCTTCTCCCAGACCTTGACCGCGCGGCCCTGACGCCCAGGTCCCCCGATGCGCACCCCCTCGGGGTTGTAGCCGCCGTGGCCGAAGGGGCTGGTCCCGCCCGTGCCGATCCACTTCGACCCACCCTGGTGCCGGCCCTTCTGCTCCTCGAGCCGCTGCTTCAGCGTCTCCATCAGCTTGTCGAAGCCCCCCAACGCTTCGATTTGCGCCTTCTCCTCGTCCGACAGGTATTTCTCTGTCAGCAGCCGCAGCCAATCTTCCGGGATGTCCGTGGTCAGGTCCTCGCCCGCGGCCACGGTCTCGACACCCTCGAACACCTTGCCGAACACCTGGTCGAAGCGGTCGTAGTGCTTCTCGTCCTTAACCAGGACGGCGCGCGACAGGTGGTAGAAGTCTTCGACCCGGCCGCCGGCCACGCCCCGGTCCATGGCCTCCATCAGGTGCAGCCACTCCTTCATGGAGACCGGCACCCGCGCGTCTCGCAGGGCTGTGAAGAAGGGAAGGAGCATCAGAGGCTCGCCAACGCATCTGAGAGCGCGGGAATGTCCTGACCCGCGATTGCCCAAAGCACGCTGAAGTTGGCGGAGCCGTAGTCGTGAGCCAGACGATGGCGAAGACTGACCATCCCACGCCAGTCGATGTCCGGAAGCTTCGACTTCAGATCGGACGACAGGTGGTTGGCGGCCTCTCCGATCAGGAGCAGGCGAAACGCCGTGGCGTCCCGCCGGAGAGGATCGGCCTCGAAATCCGCCTGGGTCAACCCGCCGATGTAAGTTGCGATCAGGGCGACTGAGTGCCGTATGTCGATGATGAGGCTCAGGTCAGACGACAACAGCGTCCCTCATCACCATCTCCCTTAGGATGGGGTTACGCAGACCGTCTGAGGTCAAGAGATCGACGCTCAGCCCAAGCGAGTCCTGTATGTCCTCCGCGAGACTGTAGAATCGCAGACCCAGCGGCTTTGAGAGGTCCACCAACAGGTCCACGTCGCTGTCCGGCCCCGCCTCGTCGCGCGCGTAGCTGCCGAAAAGGCGCACGTTGACGATTCCCTGCTCCTCGAGCCAGGGCTTCAGCGCGCGCAGCTTCTCCAGCAGTTCGTCGCGGGTCATGGGGCGGAAGATAGCGCGTCCGGCGCCCCGCTGAAACCAGAGGTCAGCGCCATCAGCCGGCCGGCGTCCCGCGGCGCGGCGCAGCCGATGTCGTTGTCGAAGTAGGTGAAGACGTCGCCGTCGGTTCGCCACCCCGCGATGAGCTCAGCCCAGTCCGCCAGCGTCTCCTCCGGGTAGCGACCGAAGTAGCGGCCGCCGGGGCCATGACCGCGCAGGTACACGAAATCGGCCGTGACCTCGAAGGGCGCTGGAGCATGGTGATGATCGGACAGGCACAGGGCGACATTCGCCTCCCTCAGCCTGGCGAACACCGCCGGATCGTACCAGCTGGGGTGACGAAACTCGACGGCATGCCGCCGACCGGGGTTCAGCGCCCGCAGAAGGCCGTCCAGGCGTTCGTCGTCTCGCTTCAGGTTCGGCGGCAACTGGAACAGGATCGGGCCCGCCTTGGCGCCCAGCCCATCCACCCGGCCGTACATGAAGGCCAGCGGCTCCTCCGGCTCCTTCAGCCGCTTCAGATGGGTGATGAAGCGCGACGCCTTCCACGCGAAGACGAAGTCGTCCGGCGTCTGCTCGCGCCAGCCAGCCACCGTCCCCTGGTTCGGCATGCGGTAGAAGGAGGCGTTGATCTCCAGGGTCGCGTAGCGCCGGCTGATCCACGACAGCCGCTCCTTGGCCTTCACCTCCTTGGGGAAAATGGGGCCGACCCATTCCTTGTAGACCCAGCCGGAGGTTCCGATCCGCACGTCTCCCATGCGGAGGAAAGCGGATGCGGAGCGCCGCCGTTCCGGGGTCAGCCGCGCCGCAGGATAAACTCGTGGTCAAGCCAGGAGCCTACGGGATAGTCGTACTCTCCGGCCTTTTCGAAGCCGTGGGCGGTGTAGAGCTTCTGGGCCTTCAGATTGCCGCTCCAGACGCCGATCCACAGCGGCCCGTCGGTGTTCCGCTCCATCCAGTCCAGCGACAGCGCCAGCAGGCGGGAGCCGAGGCCGAGGCCCTGAGCTTCCTTGGCGACATAGAGGCGCTTCAGCTCGGAATGGCTGGGGCGCGCTTCGGGATGGGGCAGGCCGTTCGGCCCGACTTGCGCGAAGGCCAGAGCCTGACCGTCGCGCTCGGCGATCCACCAGGCCTGGTGCGGGTTGTTCAGGTGCGCCTTAGTCGCCTCGACGCCGAGGCTGCTTTCCAGAAACGCCGCCAGGTCTTCGGCGGGGTAGGGGATTCCGAAGCCATGGACGAAGGTGTCCATGAAGGTGCGCGCGCCCAGCGCCGACAGCGCTTCGGCGTCGGCGGGCGTGGCTGGGCGGATCAAGGGCTCGCTCATGGGGCGGCTCTAGCGAGCGGGCTGGCGAGCCGCAACGCACACGCTATGGTCCGGGCCATGTCCGTCGCCCTGTTCACCCATCCCGACATGATCGAGCACCGGCCGGGCGAGGGACATCCGGAGCGGCCCGAGCGGCTGCGCGCCGTGCTCGACTGCATCGAAGACTCGGGACTCTCCCTGGAGCGCCGCGCGGCCACGGAAGCCGCTGTCGAGGACCTCCGCCTGGTCCACCCGGCCGACTATGTGGAGCGCATCCTCGTGGCCGGTCCGACGACAGGGCTCAGCATGCTGGACGCCGACACCCTCCTGTCGCCCGGCAGCGTGCGCGCGGCGCGGCTGTCGGCCGGGGCGGCCGTGGACGCCGTTCGAGCCCTGGCGGCGGGTGAGACGAACCGGGCCTTCGCCGCCGTGCGCCCGCCGGGCCACCATGCCGAGCCCGACCGCGCCATGGGCTTCTGCCTGTTCTCCAACGTCGCCGTGGCCGCGCGCGTGGCCCAGAGCGCGGGGATGAGCAGGGTCGCCGTGATCGATTTCGACGTGCACCACGGCAACGGCACCCAGGCGGCGTTCGAGCACGACTCCAGCCTGTTCCTGGGCTCCATTCACCAGATGCCGCTCTATCCGGGCACGGGCGCGGCGAGCGAGACGGGCGTCGGCAACATCGTCAACACGCCCGTGCCGCCCCACGCCAGCCGCGAGAGCTGGCGCGCCACCTTCGCCGACGGCCTGATGCCAGCGCTGGAGGGCTTCGCGCCCGACCTGATCCTGATCTCCGCCGGCTTCGACGCCCACCGGCGCGATCCCCTGGCGCATCAGAGCCTGGAGGCGGAGGACTTCGCCTGGGCGACCCGCGCCGTGCTGGAGGTCGCGCGCCAGACATGCGGCGGAAGGGTTGCGGCCTCCCTGGAGGGCGGTTACGACCTAGAAGGACTCGGCCGCTCGGTCGTCGCTTGCCTCAAGGCCTTGGGGGAGGACTGAGGGACTGGAGGAGGGCTGATTCCGTGCCGATGAACCCGTCCCGCCCCTGATGGCCTGGTCGAGCTTGGTAGACGACGTCTCAGACAGACCCACGGCGACACCCGCTCCCGCACGGCCCCGCGCCGTCGCGGCGCGACCGGGAGCGATCATTCTCGCCCGCCACGGCGAGCCGGCGCTCAGCCGCAAATGCCTGATCACCGCGCGGCAGTACGGCGACTGGTGGGCGAAGTACGAGGTGGGCGGCCTGCGCGCCGGACAGACGCCGCCGCCGGAGCTGGTCGCCGTCGCCGCGGGCGCGGGCGCCATCTACGCCTCCACCCGGCAGCGCGCCCGGGAGACCGCCGCCGCCGTCGCCGCCGGCAAGGAGGTGATGGAGGACGCCTTGTTCATCGAGGCGCCGCTGCCGCCCCCCGCACTGCCCGACTGGATCAAGCTGTCGCCGCGCTGGTGGGGCGTGGTGTCGCGGTTCTGGTGGCACCTGTCGGACCGCCACCATCAGCAGGAGACCCGCGCCGAGGCCGAGGTCCGCGCCGAACGCGCCGCCCAGTCCCTGATCGCCCGTGCCGAACAGGGCTGCGACGTGCTGGTCCTCGCCCACGGCTATTTCAACCACATGGTCGGCAAGCGGCTGAAGGCGGACGGCTGGCGTCTGGTCCACAACCAGGGCTTCAAATACTGGAGCCAGCGCCGCTACGAGAAGCGGTGAGCGGCGCGACGGTTGAACCGCTCCGTTCGCCCCTCTAGGTTCGCGCGCCATGACCGACGCCCCCGCCGTTCCGGCCGACCTTTCCTTCGAAGACGCGCTCGCCCGCCTGGAGCAGATCGTTCAACGGCTCGAGTCCGGCTCCGCGCCGCTGGAGGAGTCCATCACCCTCTATGAGGAGGGGGCGCGGTTGAAACAGCACTGCGAGGCGCGGCTGAAGGACGCCCAGCTGCGGGTCGAGCGGATCGTGGTCGGCGCCGACGGTCAGGCCAAGGGCGTCGAACCGGCCGAGTTCGGCTGATGGGCGAGCCGTCGCCCCAGATCACCTTCGACGAGTTCATGAAGGTCGATATCCGGGTGGGCCAGGTGATCAAGGCCGAGCCCTTTCCCGAGGCGCGCAAGCCCGCGTACAGGCTGACCATCGACTTCGGCCCGGAGATCGGCACGAAGAGCTCATCGGCCCAGATCACCCACCACTACACGCTGGACCAGCTTCACGGGCGCAAGGTCGCCGCCGTGGTCAACTTCCCGCCGCGCCAGATCGGCCCCTTCATGAGCGAGGTGCTGACCCTGGGCTTTCCCGATGCGGAGGGCCGGGTGGTGCTGGTTGGCGTCGATCGCGACGTCCCTGTGGGCGGGAGGCTGTTTTGAGCCTGATCGCGGCCAACTCTCCCGAACAGGCGGTGATCGATCGGGTGGCCGAGGTCGCCGACCTCATCACCGTCGCCCTGGACGAACTGCTGCCCCGCGCGGAGGGGCCGGAAAGCCGACTGACGGAAGCCATGCGCTATGCGGCGCTGGGCCCCGGCAAGCGCCTGCGCCCCTTCTTCGCCATGGAGGCGGCCAAGCTGTTCGACATCGAGGAGCGGCCGGTGCTGCGCGCGGCCTGCGCCCTGGAATGCGTGCACGCCTATTCGCTGGTGCACGACGACCTGCCGTGCATGGACGACGACGACATGCGCAGGGGCCGGCCCACGCTGCACCGCGCCTATGACGAGGCCACCGCCGTGCTGGCCGGCGACGCGCTGCAGACCGCCGCCTTCGACATCCTGCTGCATGAGGACACCCACGAGGACGCCGAAGTCCGTTGCGAACTGGCGCGACGGCTTTCGCTGTCCTCCGGCGCGCGGGGCATGGCGGGCGGCCAGATGATCGACCTTCTTGGCGTTCGTGACGACCTGGGCGGCGTCGCCCGCATGCAGCGGCTGAAGACCGGCGCCCTGTTCACCTACGCGTTCGAGATCCCGCTGATCATCGCCGGCGCGGGGGAGCCGCACCGCAACGCCCTGATCAGCTTCTCCAACGACATCGGCCTGGCCTACCAGATCGTCGATGACCTGCTGGATGTCGAGGGCGACGAGGACATCCTGGGTAAGGCCGCCGGCGGCAAGGACGCGGCGGCGGGCAAGACCAATTTCGTCACCCTGCTGGGGGTGGAGGCGGCGCGACAGAGGGTCGCGCACCTGGCGGATCAAGCCCGCGCGCACCTGGAGGGCTTCGGCCAGGACGCCGAAATCCTCAAGGCCAGCGTGGACTTCGTGCTAAGGCGCAAGTCCTGAACCGAACTTCCGACGTATCTGTCGGCTGAACCACCGATCCAGGTCCTTGATGCCCGAGACTCCTATCCTCGACACTGTCGTCTGGCCGGCCGATTTCCGGGGCTTCGACATCCCCCAGCTGAAACGGCTGGCCGAGGACGTGCGCACCGAGGTGATCGACGCCGTGTCCGTCACCGGAGGCCACCTGGGGTCGGCCTTGGGCGTGGTCGAGCTGACCGTCGCACTGCACCACGTGTTCGAGACGCCCCGGGACATCCTGATCTGGGACGTCGGTCACCAGTGCTATCCGCACAAGATCGTCACGGGTCGCCGCGACCGCATCCGCACCCTGCGCCAGGGCGGCGGCCTGTCGGGCTTCACCAAGCGGTCGGAAAGCGAATACGACCCCTTCGGCGCGGCCCACGCCTCCACCTCCATCTCGGCGGCGCTGGGTTTCTGCGCCGCGCGGGACCAGAAGGGCGACGCGAACAAGGTCGTGGCCGTGATCGGCGACGGCTCCATGTCGGCGGGCATGGCCTATGAGGCCATGAACAACGCCGCCGAGACCACCAAACAGCTGATGGTGGTGCTAAACGACAACGACATGTCCATCGCGCCGCCGGTGGGGGGCATGAGCGCCTATCTGGCCAAGCTTGTGTCGGGCGGCGCCTATCAGAACTTCCGCCGCTTCGGGAAATCGGTGGCCGAGCACCTGCCGCGCCCCTTCCGTGACGCCGCCAAGAAGGCCGAGGAATACGCCCGCGGCATGGTGACCGGCGGCACCTTCTTCGAGGAGCTGGGCTTCTACTACATCGGGCCGATCGACGGCCACGACATGGAGACCCTGGTCCCCATCCTCAAGAACGCCGCCGAGATCAACGACCGCCCGGTCCTGGTCCACGTGGTGACGCAGAAGGGCAAGGGCTACGCGCCGGCCGAGAGCTCGGCGGACAAGTATCATGGCGTGGCCAAGTTCGACGTGGTCTCGGGTCAGCAGGCCAAGGCGGTGTCCAACGCGCCCAGCTACACTAAGGTGTTCGGGACCGAACTGATCAAGCGGGCGAAGATCGATCCGACCGTCGTCGCCATCACCGCCGCCATGCCGTCGGGCACCGGTCTCGACCTGTTCGGCCAGGCCTTCCCCGAGCGGACCTTCGACGTGGGGATCGCCGAGCAGCATGCCGTGACCTTCGCGGCCGGCCTGGCGGCGGACGGCATGAAGCCGGTCTGCGCCATCTATTCGACCTTCCTCCAGCGCGGCTACGACCAGGTGGTCCACGACGTGGCCATCCAGGGCCTGCCGGTGCGCTTCGCCATGGACCGCGCGGGCCTGGTGGGCGCGGACGGCGCCACCCACGCCGGCAGCTTCGACATCGGCTACATGGGCGCCCTGCCCGGCATGGTGCTGATGGCTGCGGCCGACGAGGCGGAGCTGGCCGCCATGATCGCCACCAGTCTTCAGATCGACGATCGGCCCTCGGCCTTCCGCTATCCGCGCGGCGACGGCGTGGGCGTGGAGATCCCCGAGCTCGCGGCGCCGCTGGAGATCGGCAAGGCGCGGGTGGTCCGCGAGGGAACGGCGGTGGCCATCCTGTCGCTCGGCACACGCCTGCAGGAAGCGATCAAGGCCGCCGACATGCTGGCCGCGCGCGGGGTCTCGGCCACGGTCGCCGACGCCCGCTTCGCCAAACCGCTCGACGAAGAGCTGATCCTTCGCCTCGCTCGCGAGCACGAGGCCCTGATCACGGTGGAGGAGGGGGCCATGGGCGGCTTCGGCGCCTTCGTGCTCCAGCTTCTGGCCGAAAAGGGCGCGCTGGACCGGGGGCTGAAGGTCCGCACCCTGCACCTGCCCGACGTTTTCCAGGACCAGGACAAGCCGGAAGCCATGTACGACCAGGCCGGCCTGAACGCCCAGCATATCGCGGCGAGGGCGCTGGAGGCGCTCGGGATCGAGCAGGCGCGGGCGGCGCGCGCCTAGCTGTTCCGGGCCCGCCCTAGCTCAGCTTGTGGCTCGATAGGGAAGCCTCGCTTGCCTTCGCCGTCTCAAGAGAGGAGAGCGGCCGCTCTCCTGCGCCGAGGCTGATCTTGTTCCCACGTCCTTCCGCCGCCGTGCTCGTCGTCTTCGGGGTGATCGCCTGTGCGTTCATCTGGGGCACGACCTGGTACGCCATCACGCTTCAGCTGGGGACGGTCGATCCCATCGCCTCCATCACCTGGCGTTTCGGCCTGGCCTCGGTGGTGCTGTTCGCCCTGTGCCTGATCACGCGCAGGCCGATGAAGCTGCCCAAGGGGGCGCACCTGGCGGCGGCGGGGCAGGGGCTCTTCACCTTCGCGATCGACTACGCCTTCGTCTATTGGGCCGAGGAGCGCATCGCCTCGGCCGTGGTCGCGGTGCTGTTCGCCGGCCTGGCCTTCCTGAACCTGTTCCTGTTCCGGTGGGTGCTGGGCCAGCCGGCCGCGCGCTCGGCCTGGATCGGCGCCTTCCTGGGTCTGGTCGGCGTGGGCGTGCTGTCGGCCTCCGAGCTGCTGAAGGCGGAGCTGGCGCCCACCGCCGCCCTGGGTCTGACCTTCGCCATCATCGCCGTGCTGGGGGCTGGCGTCGGCAATCTGTTCGCCTGGAAGGGTCAGCAGACGGGCGTGCTGGTCATCCCCCAGACGGCCTGGTCCATGGCCTACGGCACCGGCTTCCTCGTGATCTACGGCCTTATCACGGGCGTGGATTGGCAGGTGGAGAACACGCCCGCCTACTGGCTCTCCCTGCTCCACCTCAGCCTGTTCGGCTCAGTCGTCGCCTTCCTGATCTACTTCTGGCTGGCCCGGTCGCGCGGCTATGCGCTCGCCAGCTACATCTCCGCCCTGACCCCGCCCATCGCTATGCTGGTCAGCGTGCTGTTCGAGGGCGCCCGGTTCGGCGTAGGCGCTCTCCTCGGCCTCGGGCTAGTGCTGGCCGGCCAGGCCCTGCTGATCCGCGCGCCCAAGCCGGGCGGCCGCGACTTGACTAAACCGGCGGGGGAGCCGACCTAGCGCGCCTCGCATTTTCAGGCTCCGCATGTCCGTCAAGGTCCGTTTCGCGCCGTCCCCCACGGGCCGGCTCCACGTCGGCAACGTCCGCACCGCCCTCGTCAACTGGCTGTTCGCCAAGGGCCAGGGCGGCCAGTTCGTGCTGCGCATCGACGACACCGACCTGGCCCGTTCCACGCCCGAGTTCGAGCAGGGCATCGAGGACGACCTCCGCTGGCTCGGCCTGGTCTGGGACGAGCGCCACAATCAGTCCAAGCGCTTCGACCGCTACGCCGAGGCGGCCGAGCGGCTGAAGGCCGCCGGGCGTCTGTACGCCTGCTACGAGACGGCCGAAGAGCTGGATCGCCGCCGCAAGGTCCAGCTGTCGCGCGGGCTCCCGCCCATTTACGACCGCGCCGCGCTACAGCTGACCGACGCCGACCGCGCGGCGTTGGAGGCCGAGGGCCGCCGCCCGCACTGGCGCTTCAAGCTGGAGGGCAAGCGTGTCGCCTGGGAGGACCTGTCGCGCGGCCATCAGGAGGTGGACACCGCCTCCATGTCCGATCCGGTGCTGATCCGCGAGGACGGCCTCTACCTCTACACCCTGCCGTCGGTGGTGGACGACATCGACATGGGCATCACCCATGTGATCCGGGGCGAGGATCACGTCACCAACACGGGCGCCCAGATCGAGATCTTCGAGGCGCTGGGAGGACCGACCCCCGGCTTCGCCCATATGCCGCTGCTGGTCGGCGCCGACGGCCAGGCCCTGTCCAAGCGGCTGGGCTCGCTCTCCGTCGCCGAGATGCGCGGCGGGGGCTATGAGCCGATCGCCATCACCAGCCACTTAGGCAAGATCGGCACCTCGGACGCGCTGGAGATCGCGGCGGACCTGCAGACGCTCGGCCACGGCTTCAGCTTCGACAAGATGGGCCGTGCGCCCGCGCGCTACGATACGGCGGACCTGGACCGGCTGAACGCCCAGGCGCTGCACGCCATGGGCTATCCTACGGCGCAGCCGCGCCTTCAGGCGCTGGACTGCGACCTGGGGGAGGCGTTTTGGGAGGCGGTGCGCCCCAACCTGACCCGCTTCTCTGACGTCCAGCCGCTCGCCCAGGTGGTCACCGGACCGGTGGAGCCCGTGATCGAGGACCCCGCCTTCACGGCCGCCGCGCTCGAGGTGCTGCCGCAGGTGATCGACGCCGGCGCCTGGTCCGCCTGGACCAACGCGGTCAAGGAGCGGACCGGCGCCAAGGGCAAGGCTCTGTTCATGCCGCTGCGCCTGGCGGTGACGGGCCAGCCGCACGGGCCCGACATGGCAGCGCTGGCGCCGCTGATCGGGCGGGAGAAGATCGAGCGCCGGCTGAGGGGCGAGGCGGCCTGAGCGGCCGCCCCGCCTCACTCGATCAGGCGTTGCAGGCGGCCAGCTGATCGGCCGACAGCGCCTCGCCCTTCCAGGTGAAGGCGGACACCTTGCCGAGGCGCGCCACGACGCGGCGGCAGGCGCGGGCGGCGGGTTGCTCCGTCCCGCCCGAGGCGACGCAGGCCTGCGCCTCGCAGCGCCAAGCGGCGCCGTCGATGATCACGCGCGAGGACGCGGCGGGCGACTGCAGCGTCAGGCTGGAGCCGTTCGGAGCGCCGGCCACGGCCGGGGCGGCGGCGAACAGGGCGGCGGCGATAAGCAGGACACGCATGGGGAGGTCTCCTCGTCAAAGGGCTTGAGCGCCCGACGAGCGGCAGGAGTCCGTTTTTTTGGAAAACTGTCAAGCGGCTTTCAGGGTGATCGCCGCAATCAGCTTACCGATGATTACTTATCGTTGATCATGTTGCAACCGCGGCACAGCTTGCGGGTCCGCCAGAGCCTCCATCACGCCCTCGACGCTGTCGCGCACCGCCCAGGCCTCCATGAAGCTGGGCGGGGTCATGCCGGTGTCGACGGAGTGTTGCATCAGGGCGAAGAAGCTGTCCCAGAAGCCGTCGGAGTTCAGGAAGATCACGGGCTTGGCGTGCAGATCCAGCCGCTTCCAGGACAGCACCTCCACCACTTCCTCGAAGGTGCCGACGCCGCCCGGCAGCACCACGAAGGCGTCGGACTGATCGTACATGATGGTCTTGCGCTCATGCATGGAGGTGACGACCACCGTCTCCACATCGTCGAACAACCGTTCGCGGCTGCGCAGGAAGGCGGGCATGACGCCCAGCACGCGACCACCGGCTTCGTGAGCGCCCCGCGCCGCCGCGCCCATCAGCCCGACGCCGCCGCCGCCATAGACAAGCCGCCAGCCGGCTCGCGCCGCAGCGGCGCCGAAAGCCGCCGACTCGGCGATGTACTCAGGCGCGGCGCGTTCGGACGAGCCGCAGAACAGGCAGACGGAACGCCCCTCGAAGGGCTGGATGAAGACGTCGCTCATGAGGCCTCTAGGAGAGCGGGATGGGGGAGACAGGGGCGCAAGCGCCGGGCTATCTGTCGTGGTTCCTATAGACCGGATGTGATCCGATGAAACGGCGCCATTTGGCCTTGGCCCTCCTCGCCCTCGCGGCCTGCGGCGAGGATCGGCGGGCCGCCGCGCCTGCCGCAGCTCAACCCGCCGCCCGCAGCTGGGTCGCTCCGCCTCGCCTCGACACAGTGGGGCGGGGCGACGGCGGCTCCCTGATCTTCCAGGGCCGGGCCGAGCGCGGGGCGCGGATCGCCCTGCGGGATCCTTCGGGAGCGGCCTTCGCCACCTCCGCCGACGATCAGGGCCGCTTCGAACTGCGCATGGCCGCGCCCCAAGCCGATCTCCTGCTGACGCCGGAGGTTCAGTTGGGGCAGGAGGCGTCGCCCTCGCCGGAACGCCTCCTGGTTCTCGCCGGCGGCGCGGGGCCGGTCGCCCTGGTCTCCCCGGGCGCGCCGGCCCGACGGCTGGACAGGCCGGGGCCGCTGGCGTCGGTGGACAGCGACGGTCAGGGCCTGCTCCTGTCCGGGGCGGCCCAGCCGCACGAAGTGATCATGGTGACGGTCGACGGACAGGCCTTCCAGACCCGCGCTGACAGCGCCGGCCGCTGGCTGGTGTCGGGGCCGGAAGCGGCGGCGGCGGATGTTCAGGTCGGCGGGCGAATCTACGCCTACCCCGGTCCTGTCGGCGGATCGGCCGCGTCGCGGGCGGGGCAGGGCTGGGCCGTCGCCTGGACCGCTCCGGACGGCGCCCGCCAATGGACCTGGCTGCCTGATTGAGGTCGTTAGTGTCCCGTTAACCAAACCGGTTCACCTATGCCGCCGTTCTCCTTCTTCGAGGACACCCACCATCACCGAACGACTTTCGCCGGACGCGCCCCTTCGCGTCCGGCTTTTTTACGCCTCAGGTCCCGCGAGGCTTGGCGCGGGCGGTCGGCTGGGCGTCGGCGGGGTTCTCCGGCCAGGGGTGCCGGGGGTAGCGCCCGCGCATCTCCGCCCTCACCGCCGCCCAGCTCCCGGCCCAGAAGCCGGGCAGATCGCGGGTGACCTGCACAGGCCGGCGTGCGGGCGACAGCAGGGACAGAGTGAGGGGCGTGCGGCCGCCTCCGACCGTGGGGTGGATTTTCACCCCGAACAGCTCCTGAACGCGTATTTCGACCCGCGGCCCGCCCTCCGCTCCGTAGTCGATGGCGACCGACCCCAGCGGCGTCGTCAGCCGTGCGGGCGCCAGCTCGTCCAGGTGACGCGCGAGGTCCCAGGGGATCAGCGTCCGCAGCCCGCCTTCCAGCGCCGTGTCGCTGATCCGCTCCAGCGCCTGGACCTCATCCAGCAGCGGCCACAGCCAGGTCTCTCGGGCCCGCAGCAGCCCCGCCTCCGAGACGTCCGGCCACGCCTCGTCGAGATCGTGCAGATAGGCGAGGCGGGCGCGCAGGGCTTCTGAGCGCTCGCCCCAGCGCAGGGCCGCGAGCCCATCGCGATCCACCTCGTCCTTCAGCGCACGCGCCACGGCCGCGCCGTCCGGCGGTCCGACGACCCGCTCCTCCACGACGATGGCGCCGAGCCGAACCTGCCGCTTGATCACCAGCCGGCCGGACGGCTCCCGCGCGAGCCGCTCTTGGGTTTCATGGCGGTGACGCAGCGCCTCGGGGTCCACCGGCGCCGCCAGCCGAACCCGGTCGCGAGCGTCCCCGCCGCCGAGCTCCGCGACCGCCAGCCACGGCTCCCGCGCCAGCGACTCCGTGGGATCGAGGAAGGCGCCGCGCCCGGAGGCGAGCAGCAGTTCGCCCGGCTTGCCGCGCGCCTTGCCCACGCGCTCCGGAAAGGCCTCGGCCAGCAGCACACCCACATCCGCCGACCCGCCCGATCCGCCTCCCGCGGTCCTCGCCCACCGCTGGGCCAGGGTCTCGGCGTCCCGCGCGCGGGGGGAGCGATCTCGCGTCAACGCTTCCAGCCGCTCGCGCACATCGATCGACGAGCCTCCCAGACCCGGCTCGCTGAGCACCGCCGCCAGCCTCGCCCCGGTCAGGGCGTCGCCGACGTCCGAGGCGAAACAGACCATGTGCGCCAGGCGCGGCGCCAGAGGCGTGCGCGTCAGTCGCCGCCCATGGGACGTCAGCTCGCCGCGCGCGCCCAGCGCGCCGAGCCGCTCCAGCACCTTTCGGGCCTCCGCGAAGGCGCCCGCCGGCGGCGGATCGAGCAGGGTCAGACCTCCAGCCGACTTCGCTCCCCAACGCGCCAGGTCCAGCGCGAAGGCGGTCAGGTCGGCTTCAAGGATCTCCGGCCGCTGGTGAGGGACCAGCCCCCGCGTCTGCTCCTCGTCCCACAGGCGGTAACAGACGCCCGGCTCGGTGCGCCCGGCGCGCCCCCGCCTCTGCTCGGCCGACGAGCGGCTGACCCGCACGGTGGCGAGACGCGTCAGCCCGCTCGACGGCTCGAATTTGGGCACGCGGGACAGTCCCGAGTCGATCACCACCCGCACGCCCTGGATCGTCAGGCTGGTCTCGGCCACGGAGGTGGCCAGCACGACCTTGCGGCGGCCGGGAGAGGCGGGTTCGATCGCCCGGTCCTGCTCGCCCTTGTCCAGCGCGCCGTAGAGCGGGGCCAGGTCGACGACGGGGTCGCGAAGCCGCTCCTTCAGCCGCTGAGCCGTGCGATGGATCTCGCCCTGGCCGGGCAAGAAGACCAGCACCGAGCCGGTCTCCGCGCTCAGCGCCTCCAGCACGGCGCGGGCGACGGCGTCTTCCAGCCGCTCGGCCGGGTTGCGGCCGAGATAGCGCGTTTCGACCGGGAACATCCGCCCCTGGGCCTCGATCACCGGCGCGCCGTTGAGCAGGCGCGACACGCCGGCGGTGTCGAGCGTCGCCGACATGACGAGGAGGCGAAGCTCGTCTCGGAGCAGTTGCTGGCTCTCGCGCGCGAAGGCCAGCCCCAGGTCCGCATCGAGGCTGCGCTCGTGAAACTCGTCGAACAGCACCGCGCCCACGCCCTCCAGCGCGGGGTCGTCGAGGATCATGCGGGTGAACACCCCCTCGGTGATCACCTCGATCCGGGTCTTCGGGCCGATGCGGCTCTGCAGCCGGGTGCGGTAGCCCACGGTTTGGCCGGGCTTTTCCCCCAGGGTGGCGGCCATGCGGTCGGCCGCCGCCCGCGCCGCCAGCCTGCGGGGCTCCAGCACCAGGACCTTGCGGCCGCCGAGCCAGGCCTGGTCCAGCAGGGCCAGGGGAACGACCGTGGTCTTGCCCGCGCCCGGCGGGGCGGCCAGCACGGCCGTGTTTCCGCTCGCCAAGGCGGCCTTCAGCGGCTCCAGAACGGCGTGGATGGGCAGCATGGCTGCGCTGTAGCCGCAACGCCGCCGGTCACGGAAGCGTCGCTGGCTGTTCACCGGACGGAAACCGCGTTGCCAGCCCGACGAAGCGCCGCTAGCGTCCCCGCCCAACAGCAACCCGCTGCCCGCTCGGGGGAGGAAAACAACATGTGGCGCGTCAAGTCGCTAGACGCCATCTTGGCTACGGCCGAGAAGAAATCGCTTCATCGCTCGCTAGGTCCGGTTCAGCTGACCTTGCTCGGCATCGGGGCCATCATCGGCACCGGCATCTTCGTGCTGACCGCCGCCGCCGCCCAGAAGGCCGGCCCCGGCATGATGTGGAGCTTCGTGATCGCCGGCGCCGTCTGCGCCGTGGCGGCGCTGTGCTACTCTGAACTGGCTTCGATGGCGCCGGTGTCGGGCTCTGCCTACACCTACACCTATGCGGTGATGGGCGAACTGCTGGCCTGGTGCGTCGGCTGGGCGCTTATCCTGGAATACGCCGTGGCCGCCTCCGCCGTGTCGGTGGGCTGGTCCGGCTATGTGCTCGGCCTGATCGAGAACGCGCTCGGCTTCGACTGGCCGGACATGCTCCAGGCAGGCCCCGCCTGGTCGATGAACGGTTTCATGCCCTCGGCGGACTTCTCGGCCGGCGTGGTCAACATCCCGGCCATCATCGTGGCCCTGGCCGTGACCCTGCTGCTGATGATCGGTACGACCGAGTCGGCGCGCTTCAACGCCGTTCTGGTGGTGATCAAGGTCGCCGCCCTAACGGCGTTCGTGGTTCTGACCCTTCCCATCCTGAAGGCTGAGAACCTGACGCCCTTCGCGCCGAACGGCCTGTTCGGGTCGTCCTCGGGCATGGGCATCGTCGGCGCCGCCGCCTCGATCTTCTTCGCCTACGTCGGCTTCGACGCGGTTTCGACGGCGGCCGAAGAGACCAAGAACCCGCAGCGCAACGTCCCCATCGGCCTGATCGGCTCGCTGGCCATCTGCACCATCTTCTACCTGCTGGTGGCGGTCGGCGCGGTGGGCGCGATCGGCGCCCAACCGGTGGTCGGCGCGGCCGGCGAAGCGGTTCAGCCGGGCTCCCCCGCCTTCACCGCGGCCTGCGCGCTCGCGGAGAACGCCAACAGGCTGGTCTGTTCCAACGAGGCCCTGGCTCACGTGCTGCGCGAGATCGGCCAACCGGCTGTCGGCAACATGCTCGGCACCGCGGCCATGATCGCCCTGCCGTCGGTCATCCTGATGATGATCTTCGGCCAGACCCGCATCTTCTTCGTGATGGCCCGCGACGGCCTGCTGCCGCAGAGCTTCGCCAAGGTTCACCCGAAGTGGAAGACGCCCTACATCGTGACCCTCTTCACCGGTTGCGCCGTGGCCGTCGCCGCCGCCCTGTTCCCCGTGGGTCAGCTGGCGGACATCTCCAACTCCGGCACCCTGTTCGCCTTCTTCATGGTGTCCATCGCCGTGCTGATCCTGCGGGTGAAGGAGCCGAACCGCCGCCGTCCGTTCAAGACGCCGCTCGTCTGGATCATGGCCCCGCTGTCGGCCGCCGGCTGCGCCTTCCTGTTCTGGAACCTGCCGCACGACGCCAAGATGGTGCTGCCGATCTGGGGCGCGATCGGCCTGGTCGTCTACCTGCTCTACGGCGTCCGCAAGAGCCACGTCGGCCGTGGTCTGGTCGAGGTGCACGAGGCGGACTCCGACCTGCCGCCGCCGCCGGCGACGACCTGATCGGTTCGAAGTCCTACGAAGGAGAAGGCCCGGGAGCGATCCCGGGCCTTTTCTCTTGGCCGGCGCTGATGGACGACAAGGCCGATTGGCTTTAGAGCGCCGGGCGAACCTATGCGGATGTGGCGGAACTGGTAGACGCACTGGATTTAGGTTCCAGCGCCGCGAGGCGTGGAGGTTCGAGTCCTCTCATCCGCACCATCCTGCTTCGCTCCTGATGGAGCTTCGCAGGACGAGCCCTGCGCCACGGGGCGAGCCAAGGCGGACCTGCCAGATCTTCGATGAAGGCCCGACGCTCTCACCCACTGCATCCAAAACGTTCTTGCTTTGTTCCGCTTCGGGCGCCATGTTCAGCCCATGGCTTCCCTGGCGGTGAAAGGACGCGGCGCGCGATCGAACGCCTCGGGGCGATACGAGCCGGAGACGACGGAGGCGTTCGATGACGGATGGACGGATGAAGATGCGGCGGCCCCTCCGCTCCGCACCACCCTCACGCCGGAGCGCGCCCGCACCATCATCGCCAGGAACACCAGCCCCGACGTGGGCTTCGACCGCTCCATCAACCCCTACAAGGGCTGCGAACATGGCTGCATCTACTGCTACGCCCGTCCGTCCCATGCCTACATGGGCCTATCCCCGGGCCTGGATTTCGAGAGCCGGCTCTTCTTCAAGCCCGAGGCCGCGCGTCTGCTGGAGCAGGAGCTCAGCGCGCCTCGATACGTCCCACGCCGCATCCACATAGGCGGCAACACCGACCCCTATCAGCCGGTGGAGCGGGAGCAGCGGATCACGCGCGGCGTGCTCGAGGTGCTGAGGCGGTTCAACCACCCCTTCAGCATCATCACCAAGTCCCAGCTGATCACCCGGGACGCCGACATCCTGGGGCCGATGGGCAAGGCGAGGCTGGCGACCGCCTTCGTTTCCATCACGACGCTCGACCGCGGACTGGCGCGCGCCATGGAGCCCCGGGCCTCCACACCGCAGAAGCGACTCGACGCCATCGCCCGCCTGGCGGACGCGGGGGTGCCGGTAGGCGTGGGCTTCGCGCCGGTGATCCCGGGCCTGAACGACCACGAGCTGGAAGCGGTGCTGGAGGCCGCGGCCAAGGCCGGCGCTATGACGGCCATGTATGTCACCCTCCGCCTGCCGCTGGAGATCAAGGACCTGTTCCGCGAGTGGCTGACCGACGCCTATCCGGACCGGGCCGCCCGGGTCATGTCCCTGGTCCGCCAGACGCGCGGCGGCAAGGACTACGATCCCGAGTGGGCCACGCGGATGAAGGGCGCCGGCCCGGTCGCCGACCTGATCGCCGCCCGCTTCAAGGCGGCGGTGAAACGCTACGGTTTGGAGGGCGAGCGCCACGACCTAGACCTGACGCAGTTCCGCGTGCCGAACGACGCCCGCAAGCAGATGGATCTGTTCGCCTGAGCACCCGCCGGGCGGTCCCTCCGTCGAATTGGCTGGATCGATTTTCGTGCGCCTCCCGCCGGACCATGGATCCGGGTGGAGCCGCAGGCGGCTCGTCGTGCTAGGCTGGCGCCCTCGGATGGAGCGACCATGCTGAAGCGATTGAGATCGGCCGCAGCGGCCTTTGCGGCCCTCCTGCTGGCGGGCTGCGTCTCGGTGGCGGTGGAGGAGACATCCTTCTTCTGGCCCGACAGCCGGGTCCGGGCGGAGGGCGTGGTGCTCGGCGCCAATCCGCCGCCGGTTGGCGCTGAGACCCTGTCGCTTCGCTACGCTGGCGGTCCCGTGGGCGCGTCCCTGATTCGCGCCCAGGGCGCGGAGCGGCCGCTGATCCTGTTCTGCGGCGGCAACCTGTTTCGCCGCGCCAGCGCCGGCGGATCGGCGGCCGCGAAGCTGCTGCCCTTCGGCGACGTGTTGATGTGGGACTACCCCGGCTATGGCGGGACGGCCGGTGAAGCCACCCTGTCGGCCTTCCGCGCCGCCGGTGAAGTGGTGGCCGCCGAGGCGCGCGCCCGCGCCGACCGCGAGGGTCGCCGCCTGATCCTCTGGGGGCATTCACTGGGCGGCGTGGTCTGCGCCCAAGGAGCCGCGATGGCGCGCCCCGACGCCCTGGTGCTGGAGGCCACCACGCCCAGCGCTGCGGCGGTCGTGGACGACGAGGCCGGCATATGGCGGCCCCTGGTGCGCGTGACCCTCTCGCCCGATCTCGCCGCCGCCAGCATCCCCCAAGCCCTGCGCGGCTACGGCGGCAAGGTGGTGGTGCTGGAGGCCGGGCGCGACCAGACCCTGTCGCCGCGCCTCAGCCGGCGGCTCGAACGCGAGCTGAAGGCGCAGGGGGTCAGGGTCGAGAGGCTGGTCTTCCCTCAGGCCGAACACAACGACATCGGCCGGCAGCCGGATTTCCAATCGCGCCTGGCGAACGCTCTCGCCTCTTCCCGGAACTGATCCCGTGCTTCTCGATCGTCGCCTGCTCCTCGCCGGGGGCGTCTCGGCCGCCCTCGCCATTCCCGCGCGCGCTCAGGACAGCGTCGTCGAAGCCGCCGTGGAGGTCACCGATCACCGCGTGGCGCTGCCGGCCCAGATGAACGGTCGAGGTCCCTTCCGGCTGGTGATCGACACGGGTGCGGAGCTCTCCGGGATCCGGCAGGCGGTGGCGGACACGCTGGGGCTCCGGCCGCAACGCCAGGTGCGCCTGAACGGCCGACCCTTCCCGCTCTACGCCATAGACGAACTGGTGCTCGGCGGCGCCGTCAGACAGAGCCGCGCCGGCTTCTTCGGGCTGGGCGAGGCGCCCGGGCTGGGCGGCGACGGCTTGGCGGCCGCCGGCTTGATCACCAGCCTGGATTCGGAGCTGCTGTTCGAGGCCCAGCGCTGGCGGCTGCATCCCTCCGGCCTGGCGGACGTCAGCCGGTACACGGCCGTCGCGGCTCGGCTGGAGCAGCCTCGCGCCGCCGGGCTTTCGGCCCGTCCCCATGGCCGGGTGGACGTCGGCGGGATCGAATTGGACACGGTCTGGGACACGGGCGCGCCCCACGCGCTGTCCGTCCCGCAAGACGTCGCCGCCCGCCTCGGCCTCATGCAGCCGGACCGGCCCTACGCCCTCATGCCCAGCCGCGGCATCCATGGTCCGGCCAGCAGGCCCGCCCGCCTGTTCGCCGCTCCTCCCATCCGCGTGGGCGAGCAGGTGTTCGAGGGCGTACGCGCCATTGTCCGCATGGACGACGCCACCGCCGGCGCCGCCATTCTCGGCTTTCCTGTCCTGCGCTGTCTCGACCTGGCCATCGCCAGGGGCGGCGCATTCATCGGCGTTCGCCGCAACGCCCTCAGGCCGGTGGGCATGCCCTATTCGCTGGCGGGCGTCTGGGTCGACGACTATCGCGGCGGCGTCAGGGTCAGTGAGGTGGGCGTCGGCTCGCCGGGCGCCGAGGCCGGACTGCGCCCGGGCGATGTGATCACCAACCTGGGCGCCTTCTCCTCGGCGCTGGCGGCGCTGCGCGGTCCGGCCGGAACGGCTCTGCCCGTGACCTGGACGCGAGGCGGGCAGACCCTGTCGGCCACCTTGCGGCTGCGGGACTATCTCAGCGCCTGAAGACGCCCACCAGCTCGACGTGGGCTGACCATAGAAACTGGTCCACAGGCGTGACCCGCTCCAGCCGGAAGCCTGACTCGATCAGCACGCGCGCGTCCCGGGCGAAGGTGGTGGGATTGCAGGACACGCCCACCACCACCTCCGCGCGGCTGTCGGCGACCTGGCGTGTCTGCTCGGCTGCGCCCGCCCGGGGCGGATCAAAGACCACGGCGTCGCAGCCCTTCAGGTCATGGGGCGAGAAGGGTCGACGGAACAGGTCGCGCGCCTCCGCCGTGATGGGCTTCAGGCCTGCCGCGCTGCGCACTCCGGCCCTCAGCGCCGCCACCGCCGCCGCCGCGCCGTCCGCCGCCAGCACGGGCGCGACCTCCGCCAAGGGAAAGGTGAAGGTCCCCGCGCCACAGAACAGGTCCGCGACCTTGCGGGCGCCGCGAACCGCGTCCACGGCCCGCTCCACCATGGCCGCCTCCGCCTGCGGCACGGCCTGAAGGAAGCCCCCGGGCGGCAGGGGCACGCTGGCCCGCCCGAAGCGGACCAGCGGCTGGCGGGCCATCACCAGCGGCTCTCCCGCCAGGCTCAGACGCGCGAGATCGGCCTCGGCCGCCGCCGCGATGGCCTGCATCCTCCGGTCGGCCGACAGCCCGCCGGAACGCCGCTCCACCCCCGTGACGTCCACATCCAGCCCGGTCAGCGTCAGCGTCACGTGCAGCGTCGGGGCGCTCTTGGGGTGCTCCAGAAAGGGCGCCGCCACCTTGGCCAGCTGGGGGAGGGCCGCGACCAGCCGAGGGTCGGCCACCGGGCACTCGCGGATCTCCACCAGCCGCCAGGAGCGGCGCGCCTTGAACCCGAGGATGCTCCGTCCGTCCGCGCCTCTCCGGGCGTGCAGCGCCAGCCTCCGCCGGGCGCCTGGCGGCACCGCGATCGTGGGCTCCACCTCCGTCTCGATCCGCTCGCGAGCCAGGGCCAGCCGCACCTGCTCGCGCTTCCAGCCCAGGTACGGCGCCATCGCCCAGTGCTGCAGCGAACAGCCGCCGCAGTCGCCGTAGTTGGGCGAGACGGGCGCGACGCGGTCACGGCTCGGCTCCAGCAGGGTCCAGCGCTCGGCTCGCCCCTCGCGCACCTCCGTATCGATCCGTTCGCCCGGCAAGGTGAGGGGGGCGAAGACCGGGCCGGAGGGCGTTTCCGCGACGCCGTCCCCTCGGCCGCCGACGCGCTGGATGGTGAGGATCTCCGTCATTGGCCGCTTGTGCGGCTCCCCGCGCGCGCGGGCAAGTGAACGAAGATGAACGACCCGCTCAACGACCGTTCAGCTTGGCGCGGCTATTCCTCGTCGCCACAGGGGGCCGAGCGATCGGACCTGATAAAAGGCACATCGGGAGTTCGATCATGATCAAGTTCTTGGGCAAGGGTGCCCTGGTCGCGGGCGCGCTGGCGGCGGTGGCGCTGCCGGGCTCGGCTTCGGCCCAGTCCTACGGCCAGCCCTCCGGCTATGGCTACGACCAGCGCGGCTACGACGCCTGCACCCGCCAGGAGCGCGAACAGCAGACGGCCGGCGGGCTGATCGGCGCCACCATCGGCGCCATCGCCGGGTCGCAGATCGCGTCGCGCGGGGTGCGCACCGAGGGCTCGGTCCTCGGGGGTGTGGTCGGGGCCGCGATCGGCTCCTCCATCGGCCGCGACAACGCCGCCTGCGGCACGACGGATCGGGGCTACGGCGCCTACGGCCGCCGCTACGACGACGCCTACAGCCGCCCCTACGGCTACGACTACGGCGGGTACGACCGTCGCTATGAGCGCCGCGACTATGACCGCCGCTATGAGCGCGAGCGGAACTACGACTACGGCCGCGCCGACGACCGCGTCCGTGACTATCAGGACGCGGATCAGTGCCGCCTGGCCGAGAGCCGCATCAGCCTTCCCGACGGCCGCGAGGAAGTGCGCTACGTCCGCACCTGCCCCGACGCCCAGGGCCGCTATCGCGTCGTCGACTAATCCAGCCCCCCTGTCGGTCGACGACGTGACGGAGCCGCCGGAAGCCCCCAGCTTCCGGCGGTTTTCCTATGGGGCGAGATGGGCCCAGAGCAGGAACTCCTGGTTGCCGTCGCCGCCGGCGATCGGGCTCTCGGCGGTGGCCTGAACGCTCCAGCCGACGGCGGCGAGCCAGGCGGAGACCCGCGCAAGCGCAGCCTGCCGCAGCTCAGGATCTCGCACGATCCCGCCTCGGCCGACATCAGCGCGCCGCTCCATCTCGAACTGCGGCTTGACCAGGGTGATCAGGTCCGCGCCGGGACCGGCGAGCGCCAAGGGCGTCGGCAAGACCTTGGCCAAGCCGATGAAGCTGGCGTCGCAGACGATCAGCTCCAGCGGCTCCGGGATCAGGACAGGGGAGAGGTCCCGCGCGTCCATCCGTTCGAGGTTCGTCACCCGCGGATCGGCCGCGATGCGCGGGTGCAGCTGACCTGATCCCACGTCCACGGCGTAGACACGGGCGGCCCCGCGCTCCAGCAGCACCTCGGTGAACCCCCCCGTCGACGCCCCCACATCCAGCGCGGTCCGGTCTTCGACCGGCACGGGCCAGAGGGTCAGGGCGTGATCCAGCTTGAGCGCGCCTCGCCCGACGAAGCGGTGCGCCGGGGTCAGCGTCAGCGCGGCGTCCTCCGCCACCGCCTGGGACGCCGACCGCGCGGGAACTCCGTCAACGGTCACCCCGTCCGCCTCGATCGCCGCCCGCGCCTTGGCCCGGCTCTCCGCGAGGCCGCGCTGCACCAGCAGTTGGTCGAGCCTCAACGTCCTTCCCCCGCATGGGGGGAAGGGGCGCTCACCCGATCTCCGTCAGCTTCGCCAGCGCCGCCTCGAGCTTGGCCTTGCCGGCCTCCGCTTCGGCCAGCTTGGCGCGCTGTTCCTCCACCACCTCGGGCGCGGCGCGGGCGACGAAGTTCTCGTTGCCCAGCTTCTTCATCACGTGGGCGATGTCGCTGTCGAAGGCGGCGATCTCCTTCTCCAGCCGCACGCGCTCGGCGGACGGGTCGATGATGCCGGAAAGACCCAGCGCCGCCGTCGCGCCCCGGCTGACCAGGGTCACGGCGCCGTCGGGCGCCGCGTCGGCGACCGCGAGGGTGGAGACCCGCGCGAGCGTCTGAAGCAGAGCCTCGTGCCGCTCCACCAGCGCCCGCGTCGCCCGGTCCGGCGCGACGAAGGTGAGGCTCGGCTTGGCCGACGGCGGCACGTTCATCTCGCCACGCAGCTGACGAATCTCGGTGACCAGGTCGACAAGCCAGCCGATCTCGGCCTCGGCTTCAGCGTCCACGAAGCCGTCCGGCAGCTCCGGCCAGCGGGCGCCGAGCAGGAGCTCGGTCTCCTCGCGGGGGGCCCCGGCCTTGCCGAGCTCGGCCCACAGCTCCTCGGTGATGAAGGGCATGACGGGGTGGAGCAGCTTGCAGGTCTGGTCCAGCACCCAGGCGGTGGTCGCCCGCGTCTCGGCCCGCGCCGCCTCGTCGGACCCACTGAACACCGGCTTGGCCAGCTCCAGATACCAGTCGCACAGCACGTTCCAGATGAAACGATAGAGGGCGTGGGCCGCCTCGTCGAAGCGGCCGCCCTCCAGCGCCGCCGAGACCTGTCGCTCGCACCGCACCAGCTCGCCCCGAATCCAGCGGTTCAGCGGCTGCTGCAAGGCCGCCGGAACGAAGTCGGCCACGCGCTCGCAGCCATTCATCTGGCTGAAGCGGGCGGCGTTCCACAGCTTGGTGCCGAAGTTGCGATAGCCCTCGATCCGCTGTTTCGACAGCTTGATGTCGCGCGTGCCCGACAGAATGGCCATGGTGAAGCGCAAGGGGTCGGCGCCCAGCTCGTCGATGATGCCGAGGGGGTCGATGACGTTCCCCTTGGACTTGCTCATCTTCTGGCCCTTCTCGTCGCGGACCAGGCCGTTGATGATGACCCGCCTGAACGGGACCTCGCCCATGAAGTGCAGGCCCATCATCATCATCCTGGCGACCCAGAAGAAGATGATGTCCGCCGCCGTGACCAGGTCCGAGGTCGGATAAAACCGCTTCAGGTCCTCCGTCTCGTCGGGCCAGCCCATGGTCGAGAAGGGCCAGAGCGCGGAGGAGAACCAGGTGTCGAGAACGTCCTCGTCCTGGGTCAGAGGCTTATCCCCCGCCTGCGCGCGCGCCTCTGCTTCCGTCTCGGCGACGTAGATCTTGCCGTCGGCGTCGTACCAGGCCGGGATGCGGTGGCCCCACCACAGCTGGCGGCTGATGCACCAGGGCTCGATGTTTCGCAGCCATTCGAAGTAGATCTTGGAATAGCTGGCGGGCTCGAAGGTGGTGTCGCCGGTCTCCACCGCCTTGATCGCCGGCTGGGCCATTGTCTTGGCGTCGACGTACCACTGGTCCGTCAGCCAAGGCTCAATGACCACGCCCGAGCGGTCGCCGTGCGGGACCACGTGCCTGGTCTTCTCGATCTCCTTGAGCCAGCCCTCTTCCTCGGCGCGGGCGACGATGGCCTTGCGGGCGGCGAAGCGATCCAGGCCCTCGTACTCAGAAGGCACGTCCGGCGTGTCGGCGGCGGTGATGCGGCCGAAGGCGTCCATGACGTTGAGCGCCTGGAGCCCCGCCCGCTTGCCCACGCCGAAGTCGTTGAAGTCGTGGGCGGGCGTGATCTTCACGGCGCCCGAGCCCTTGGTCGGGTCGGCGTAGTCGTCGGCGACGATGGGGATGCGGCGGCCGGTGATGGGCAGGATCACGGACTTGCCGACCAGCGCTGCATACCGCGCGTCCTCCGGGTGCACGGCCACGCCGGTGTCGCCCAGCATGGTCTCGGGCCGGGTGGTGGCGACGACGATGTGGTCGCGGGTTTCCCACTCGGTCGGATTGCCCGCCTCGTCGAAGGCGACCGGGTGCTCGTAAGTCACACCATCGGCCAAGGGATAGGCGAAGTGCCAGTAGTGGCCGTCGACCTCGCGCTGCTCGACCTCCAGGTCCGAGATGGCGGTCTGGAAATGCGGGTCCCAGTTCACCAGCCGCTTGTCGCGGTAGATCAGCCCGTCCTTGTACAGCTGGACGAAGACCTTGCGCACCGCCGCCGACAGACCCTCGTCCAGGGTGAAGCGCTCGCGCGACCAGTCGCAGCTGGCGCCGAGCCGCCGCAGCTGGCGCACGATGGTCCCGCCGGACTCCGCCTTCCAATCCCAGACCTTGGCCACGAAGGCGTCGCGGCCCATGCTCCGCCGGTCCTGATTGCCCGCCGCCGCCAGCTGGCGCTCGACCACCATCTGGGTGGCGATGCCGGCGTGGTCCGTGCCGGGCAGCCACAGAGCCGCCTTGCCCCGCATGCGGTGATAGCGGGTCAGGATGTCCTGCAGGGTGTTGTTCAGCGCGTGGCCGATGTGCAGGCTGCCCGTCACGTTCGGCGGCGGGATGACGATCGAATAGGCCTCGGCCGCACCATCCGTGCGGGGCGCGAACAGGCCGCTCTCCTCCCACTGGGCGTAGAGGCGCGGCTCGGCGGCCTTGGGGTCGAAGGTCTTCTCTAGCATTCGGGTGTTTCCGGAAAAGGAAAGGGCGGCTCCGCCGGAGCCGCCCTCGTCCGTTTAGTTTGGGCAGGTGCGAAGGGCTAGCCGGCGGTGCGGGCGATGCGTTCCACTTCCTTGCGTACCTGAGCCTCGACGATCGCCGGCAGGTTCTGGTCCAGCCAATCCTTCAGCATCGGGCGGAGCAGCGAGCGCGCCAGCTCGTCGATGGTGGGGCCGCCGCCGGTATAGGTTTCGGTGGGCTCGGGCTTCCTGAGCGCGGCGGTCAGCCCGGCGAAGGCGGAGGCGGCGCTGGCCGAGGCGCTGTCGCCCACCAGGCTGTCGTAGTCGGGCGCGGAAGCGGGGCGGGTGTCCATGACAGGCTCAGGCGCGTGGAAGCTGGTGGGGAAGGGCTCGGGCTCGTCGGCCGTGTGGACGTCCAGGTCGCCGATGCTTTCGGCGGCCGCGTTCTGATAGGTCGGCGTCTCGTAACGGTCGGTCAGCTCCAGCACGTCGTCCTCGACCTGGGCGGGCTCCTCGAACGACGGCGAGGTGTCCATCAGCGCGGGCGACACCTCCGGCTCCGGCTCGGCAGCAGGTTGAACGGCGGCGGCCTGCGGCGTCTCCGCCGGGGCGTCGTCCTCGGAGATGATCCGGCGAATGGAGGCCAGGATCTCCTCCATCGTCGGTTCTTGCGCGGTCGTGTCGGTCATGGCTCAACCCTGGAGGAAAGGGGCTCGTCCGTTCGTCGCATCAAGACGCCGGTTAATCAACGACCGTTTTTCGCCTGTGAGGTTAACAGGCGACGCCGTTAATCGCGCGGCGCGGTCCTGACCACCTCGCCCTTCAGCTGGGTGTCGATCGGCGCGTCGGGTGCGTCCTGGGCCGGGCGGATGGCGGGCGCGGCGACGCGGTCCAGCGTTTCGACCAGGCCGTCCCACGGCAGGGCGCCACGATCGCGGACGCGATTGTAATTGGCCGCCGGGTCGTAGGTCTCGATGGTCGGGTCCAGATTGACTCCGCCCAGGCGACCCATGGCCGACAGCAGGTTGGCCTGGGCCACGTATTCGTTGCGGCGAGCGTTGGCGAGCAGCACCTCGGCGTTGCGCAGCTCCAGCTCCTGGTTCAGCACGTCGAGCGTGGTGCGCAGGCCGACCTGGGCCTCCTGACGCACGCCCTCGGCGGCGACGCGGGCCGCGCGGGTGCTTTCTTCGCCGGCTTCCAGCGAGGCGCGGGCGGAGATCACCTGGGCGAAGGCCGAGGAGACCTGCTGCAGCACCTGACGGCGCGCGCCCTCGACTCCGATCTGGGCGGCGTTGGAGCGCTCCAGGGCCGCGGCGACGCGCGAGGCGTTCAGCCCGCCGGTGAACAGCGGCACCGAGACCGAGGCGGTGGTGCGGAAGCTCTGCGCGTCGAGGTCCGGGTTGGTCAGGCTGTTGGACGTGCCGCCGTAGGAGGAGGTCAGGCGCACGGACGGCCGGTATTCAGCCCGGGCTTGGGCGACCGCCGCCTCGGCGGCCTGAAGATTGAACGCGGCGCCGAGGACATTGGGGTTCTCGGCCAGGCCGGTGTCGAGCGCCTGCTCGAAATCCGTAGGGACGCCCGGCAGGGCGGGCATGGGGGCGAGGTCGCCGGGCGACTGGCCCACCACGGCGGCGTAGGCCGCGCGGCTGACGGACAGCTGGGCCTGGGCGTTGGCGAGGTCGGCCTCCGACTGCGCCAGGCGCGCCTCGGACTGAGCCACGTCGGTGCGGGTGATCTCTCCCACCTCGAAGCGGGCGCTGCTCTCCTCAAGCTGGCGCTGGAGCACCTTGATGTTCTCCTGGCGGATGCGGAGGATCTCCACGTCGCGGATCACGTCGGCATAGGCCTGGATGACGGAGGCCAGCACCGTCTGCTCGATGTCGCGCAGGTCCTCGCGGCCGGCCCGGATCTGGGCTTCGGCGGCGGTGATGCCGTGCGCCACGCGCCCGCCCGTGTACAGGTTCTGCGACAGGCTGAGCCCGACGCTCGCGGACGTCTCGTCGGAACTGTCGACGCCCTGCACCTTGGTGAAGCTGTAGCCGGTCGAGCCGGTGGCGTCGATCGTCGGGCGCAGGCCGACGCGGGCCTGGACGATGTTCTCGTCGAGCGCCCGCTGATTGGCGCGTTGCGCCAGAAGCGTGGGGTTCGTCCGGTAGGCGAGGGCGATCGCCTCCTGCAAGGTCTCGGCCCAGGCGGGCGCGGAGAGACCCATGCTGAGAGCGACGGCGGCCACCGTGGCCAGAACGCGCGAGCGAAGCACCATGACGTATCCCTGCTGGCGCCGTCTCGGACGCCCCCGACTGTCGCGGTAAGTGGGTGAAGGCTTCACCCCGCGCCAGTTAAGTTTTTTTCACTCCGTCCGACCGTTGCGCGTCAAGCGTGGCGGTCAGAAGGCGAATGTAGGCTTCGGCTCCAATTCCGCCAGAACCGGCGGTGCGGAGTCGAACAGTTCGCGTCGCGAGAAGCCGTGTTCGCCGCGCACGACGATCAGCGCCTTGCCGACCGGCCCGCGCCGCTCCACGAACACGGCGCGCCCGCCGATCCGCAGCGCATCCAGCCACCCCTGTGGCCGGATGGGCAGCGCCCCCTCGCTGGCGATCAGGTCCCAGTCGGAACCGTGGGGCTGGTCGAGCGGAGCCTGAACCACGGTCACGCCCGCTTCCTCCAGCACCGGACGAGAGAGCGCCAGGGCGTCCTCGCTGGACTCCTGGGCCGTCACCTCCAGCCCCATGCGTTTCAGAACCGCGGCGGCGTAAGCGCCAGCGATGGCCAGTGCGCGCTCTCCGGGCTGGGCCTCGGCGGCCATCAGCAGCTTGGCCACGTCGCGCGGCAGCATCAGCTGGCGGCCGGGGACCATCTCCGGCTCCAGGTCGGCGTAGGCGGCGAAGGCGCGGTCGGGCTTGAGGAAGCGCTCGCGCGGCACGGCGAGCAGCGCCGCCTGGAGAGCCCGGTCGGTGACGTCGTTCACCCGCACCTGAGAATCCACCATGGCCTTGCGCGCGGCGGCGAAATCCATCTGCTGAACAAGCCCCTTCGGAAAACTGGCGCGCTTATAGGTCCCTGCGTTGCGGGGGACAATGCGATCTGATAGCGAACGCCCCTCGCGATGGCGCGGGGTCCCTCAGATGGCCCCCACGGCCTGATGGCGGAGTGGTTACGCAGCGGACTGCAAATCCGTGTACGCCGGTTCGATTCCGGCTCAGGCCTCCATCGCGACCTCAGCCTTGAACCGAAGCCGTCAGGCTACAGGCGCGGTGACCCAGCCGATGGCCGAGGCGGCGCCGACGGCGGCCACCACGACGGCGACGACGATGGCCGCGCGCAGATTGCGATTGAGATAGTCGAAAAAGCCCAACATGGCCCTGCCTCCCCAGACGGACGCATTTCACGCACAACCGCTGCCGTTCAGCAAGGTCAACAAAGGGTTAACCGGCTAACGAATCGGTGATCGCCGATCAGTCACGGCCGCGCGCGCGGGTGAAATGATGCAGGGCGATGGCGCCCGCGGTCGCGACGTTCAGGGAATCGAACCCGCCGGACATGGGAATGGCCAGACCCTTGCAGCGGGAGATGATCTCCGGCGGCAGGCCGGGGCCCTCACTCCCCAGCAGGAGCGCCACCCGCCCGCCCGCTGAGGCGAGGTGCAGCGGCTCGGAAGCGGAAGGCGTAAGGGCGATGGCTTCGAAGCCTTGGGTCTCCAGCGCATCCGCCAGGACCGAGAGCGGGGCCGGCGCGGCTTGGGGCGTGCGCAGCACCGCGCCGACGGAGACGCGAATGGCCTTGCGATAGAAAGGGTCGCAGCACCGGTCGTCCAGCAGCACCGCCGCCGCGCCGAAGGCCGCCGCGCTTCTAAAGATGCCGCCCATGTTGTCGTGGTTGCCGACGCCGCCGACCACGACCACCACGCCTTGCGACGGCAGGGACGCCAGGAGGTCCGCCGCCTCCGGCGCCTCCGGCTTTCGGCCCAACGCCAGCATGCCCCTGTGAAGGTGGAAGCCGGCGATACCGTCCAGCACCGCTTGGCCGGCCACTAGAACAGGAGTGTCAGGCAGGGCGGCGATCACGTCCGCCATGCGCTCCAGCCGGTTCTCGGCGAGCAGCAGGGCCTCCGTGCTGCACCGGGACGCCGGCGACGCCAGGACGCGGATCACCACCTCGCCCTCCGCGATGAACAGCCCTTCGCGCCCGGTGAGGTCGCGCTCCTTCACGGCGCGAAACGGAGCCACGCGGGGATCGTCGGGGCGGTCGATGCGGATCAGGGGCATGGGGCGTCACCCCATACGATTTCCCGTTGCTTTGGCGAAGCGGCCGCTGCTATAGCGCCCGCCTTCCGAGCGACTGTTCCGCGGTAGCTCAGTGGTAGAGCAGCCGACTGTTAATCGGCTGGTCGTAGGTTCGAATCCTACCCGCGGAGCCACTCGCCCTCTCGGGCTTCCTGACAATCCGGACGATCAGGCCGTGCGGTTCAGCGCGAAGGCGCGCCCGTCCGCCGCCGCCGCCTGGCCCGAGGCTCCATAGCCGGCCGGGGACCCACGCTGGGCGGCCGCTTCCTGAGCGATGGTGCGGACCAGACCCTCGGAGATGGTGCGCGCCGCCTCCACCGCCGACGCGTGCTGGACCAGCACCGCCTCGAAAGCCTGCGTCAGCCTGGCCAGCGCCTGCCGTTCGCCGACAGGGGCTGCCGCCAGCACGGCGGGAGCCGCCTTAAGCTGGGCCGACTCCCGACGGTAGAGCCCGGCGAGATCCTGGGTCTCCTGCAGCCCCGGCAGCACGTCCTGAGGGCGACGCTCCTGGAACGCCTTGAGCTCGAACGACAGCCGTTCGGTCAGGCGGCGGGTCAGGTCGGCGAGTTGCCGGACGCGAGCCTGAGCATTGAGGGTCTGGATCGGGTCGGGGCTCACGCGCGCGCCTCCTGCAGACGGATCATCTCGGCCATCACGCGATCCGCGAGGCCGACGCCGCCGGCGCGGGATACCTGCTTGGCCATGGCCTCGACCTGGAAGCCGCGCCAGGTCTCCTCCGCCGAACCGCCGCCGAACGGAGCCTCGGTCGAGAGGCCCTCGAACATGGGCTTGAGCATCTGGGCGAGAAAGGAGGCTTCGAAAGCCTGCGCCGTCTCGCGCATGCGGGCTCTGTCTCCCTCCCCCTCTGCGGGAAGGGACGACGGCGAAGCCGTCAGGGAAGGAGAGGCGACCAGCGGCGTCATCACATCACCTCGATGTCAGCCTGGAGGGCGCCGGCCGCCTTGATGGCCTGCAAGATGCTGATCATGTCGCGGGGGCTCACGCCTAGAGCGTTGAGGCCGTTCACGAGGTCCGAGAGCGATGCCCCGCCGCCGACCATGCGCATCTGGCGGCCGAGCTCCTCCTCGACCGAGACGCTGGACTGCGGCACGACCACCGTCTCGCCGCCGCGGCTGAAAGGCTGGGGCTGGCTGACGGCCGGCGTTTCCTGCACAGAGACGGTCAGATTGCCCTGGGCGATGGCGACCCGGCTGACCCGGACGGCGTCGCCCATGACGATAACGCCGTTGACCTCGTCCACGATCACCTTGGCGGGCGCGTCCACGGCGACAGGCAGGTTCTCGATGCGGCTGATGAAGCCGGCCATGCCCTGGCCCTGAGGCGCGCGAATCGCCACCACCGTGCCGTTCTCGGCGTACGCGGTCTGGGGGTGGGTGGCGTTGATCGCCGCGGCGATGCGCTGGGCGGTCGTGAAGTCCGGATTGCGCAGCGTCAGGCGCACGATGGGCTGGGCGGACAGGTCGAAGCCCGTCTCCCGCTCGACGACAGCCCCTGAGGCGATGCGGCCTGCGGTCGGCACCCCGCGCGTCACCGACGAACCGGAGGCGCCGGAGGCCGAGACGGCGCCGGTCTGCACCGACCCTTGCGCCACCGCATAGACCTCGCCGTCCGCGCCCTGCAGCCCGGTGACCAGGAGCGTGCCGCCCAACAGGCTCTTGGCGTCGCCCATGGAGGAGACGTTCACATCGACCCGGGATCCCGGCGTGGCGAACGGCGGCAGCTCCGCCGTCACCATGACGGCGGCGATGTTCTTGGTGTTGGCGTTGGCGTCGCGGATGTTGACCCCGAGCCGCTCGGCCATGCCTTCCAGGCTCTGGCGGGTGAAGGGGCTGTTGCGCAAGGAGTCGCCGGTCCCGTTCAAGCCCACCACAAGGCCGTAGCCGACCAGCTGGTTGGAGCGGACGCCCTCCACGGAGGCGATGTCCTTGATGCGGGACTGGGCCGCGACGGGTCCGGCGGCGCCGAGCAGGGCGGCGCAGGCGAGGGCGGCGGCGAGCAGTTTCTGCATGGCGAACGCGTCCTGACGGATACTGAACTCGAGCCGCTGCGAGTTATGTGCCGAAAGAAAAAGCCAGCGGGATCAATCGCCGAGGTCGATCGCCTCGCGTGTCGGCGGCAGGTTTTGCCTAGCCGTTAACCAAAAGGTGAGGGTGCGGAGGCCACGGTCGGGCATGATCCGGAGAAGGTCCCCATGAAGGTCGCCGGTCCGTCCGCCCCATCCCCTCAGCTGAGCCGAGCCGGCGCGCGCGCGGGGGACGGGTTCTCCGTCGGCCAAGGCTCCGGAGCCCCCGCGACGGCGGCGCCCGCCCAGGCGACGCCCGCCGCCGGCGTATCCAGCGTGTCCGCCCTCATGGCCTTGCAGGGCGTGGAGGACGCCACCGAACGCCGCCGCCGCGCGGTCCGGCGAGGATCGGGTCTGCTGGATCGCCTGGACGAGCTCAAGCTGGCGCTGCTCGGGGGAGAGGACGGAGCGGCCACGCTGGATCGTCTCGCCCGCACCCTCAAGGAGGCCCGCCCCGACGAGGGGCATGATGGGCTCAAGGCGGTGATCGACCAGATCGACCTTCGCGCCGCGGTGGAGTTGGCGAAGGCCGATCTACGCCGCAGTGCAGCATAAACTTCTAAAAAGAAGGCGGAAAACGCTGATCAGTGATGAAGAAATGTCACGGTTCAGGCTTTCGGTGGTGCTTTGCCGATCACGGACACGCGAGGGGCGTTGCCGCGACTCCGCGCCATCCATATAGGCATGGCTCGCGCCACAGGGGGGCGTGAAAGACGGGCTTCGGGTGCCATGAGCGCTTTGGCTGTTATGTATGAGCCGCCGGTCGAATACCGACCCAGCGACGACGAGCCGTTCATGAACGAGCGGCAGCTGGCCTATTTCAAGGCCAAGCTCCTGCTTTGGAAGGAAGAGATCCTCCGCGAGTCGCGCGGGACGGTCGTCAACCTCAAGGCCGAGACCGAGAACCATCCGGATCTGGTGGATCGCGCCTCGTCCGAAAGCGACCGGGCGCTCGAGCTGCGCACCCGCGACCGCCAGCGCAAGCTGATCTCCAAGATCGACGAAGCCCTGCGGCGGATCGAGGACGGCTCTTACGGCTACTGCGAGGAGACGGGCGAGCCCATCAGCCTCGGCCGGCTGGAAGCGCGGCCGACGGCGACCCTGTCCGTGGAAGCTCAGGAGCGGCACGAGCGCCGCGAGCGCGTCCACCGCGACGACTGAGGCGGTTCAGCGGAACCAGCCGGAGCGCTTTGTCTTCTTGGCGGCGACTGCGGCGGCCTGCCTTTCCTCACCCGTGGTCGCCTGGGCGGCCAGCTCTCGTCGCTTCTTCTCGGCCGCCACTCGCCGCGCCGCGATCAGCGCGATCAGCCCGTATTTGGTCTTGGGAGCGTGGCCGCCCACCCTCAGTCCTCCCGCTTGTGCCCATCCAGCCGCCGCTGGTCCCGGGCCCGCTCCACATCGGCCGCCCGCTTCTCGAGCTTGGTGCGGCCGTGGACCAGTCGATTCCCGGCCGCAGCCGCCTTCTTCGCCTCGGCGGCACGGGCCTTGCGCGCCCTGTTCAGGTTGACGATCTCGCCCACGGGCGCCTCCAGCCTGGCTGAAACCCGAAACACCTTCCGACGGTTTCCACGGGGAGCACAACCCCGGAGCTGATCATGGTCGATCTGACCACCTTGCGCGAAGACATGGAAGTGGTGGGCCGCGACGGCCTGCACGTGGGCGAGATCGACCATGTCGAGGATTCAGGCGAGATCAAGCTGAAGGCCAAGGACTCGGAGGTCCAGGCCGAGACCGGCGTCGGCCGCGAGCACCACCACTTCATTCCGGTGGACTGGGTCGAGCGCGTGGACTCCAACGCCAATCGCGCCGAACTGAACCTCACCCGCGACGAAGCCGAAGCCCGCTGGCGCCACGAACACTGAGCTGATTCATGGCTCCATCAGCACGTCCAGCATCATCTCCCGCCGCAGCAGGAAGTTGCGCGTGACCTGATAGTGGTCGGTGTCCTCAAAGGCGATGCGGTCCACCCCGTGCTCGGACACCTGGTAGATCCAGGCGTGGGGGTAGCCGAGAATGATGGGCGAGTGGGTGGCGATGATCAGCTGAGAGCGGGCCAGCACCAGCTCGTGCAGCTTGGCGATAAAGCTGAGCTGCCGGCTGGGCGAAAGCGCCGCCTCTGGCTCGTCTAGGATGTAGAGGCCGTCGCCGATGAAGCGGTTCTCGAACAGGGCGAAGAAGCTCTCGCCGTGAGACTGCTCGTGCAGCTTGCGCGCGCCGAAGCGAGAGGCGCCACGCTCCTCGAGATAGCTGGCCACGTTGAAGAAGCTCTCTGCGCGGAGGAAGAAGCCGTCCTGCAGCCGATCAGAGGACCTTACCGGCCTGACGAACTGATGGAGCGGGGAGTGGGACGGCCTGGTGCCGAAGTTGTGCTCGCGGCCGCCACCCTCCGGATTGAAGCCCCAAGCCACCGCCAGCGCCTCAATCAGGGTCGACTTGCCCGAGCCGTTCTCACCAACCAGGAAGGTGACGTTCGGGTGGAATTCAAGCGTATGCAGGGTCCGCACCGCCGGCAGGTTGAACGGGTAAACCGCCTCGTCCCAACCCTCCCGCCGGATGAACTGCGCCTTGATCCAGTAGGGGCGGGTGAGGGCGGTCATCGGGTCAGAAGCCGGTGAACAGCCGATCTAGCGCGCGGCGAATTTCCAGTTCAAAGGCGCCTAGGGAGCCGGCTGACTTGCGAAGTTCTCGTTTTCGGATTGCGGCCATGCCGGTGAGGCTGAGCTTGTAAGGCTCTCCATCGACCTCCACCGGAAGGTCGAAGTCGCTCGGCGCCAGGAGCGATCCCAGGGCGAGCGGGGCGACGATCACCTCCTCCAGATCGAAGAGGAGGTGCGAAGACAGGACCACCACATAGGGCGCTCCGCCCCGCATGCGGACGGCAGGGTTCTCGTAGACGTCGAACTGCCTCAACTACCACGACCGGTAGTGATCGGAGAGAAGTCCATGCTCCGCCACGAAATCGTTGTGCTGACGGATCGCGTCCGCATTTTCTGCAGCCCAGCGCCGCGCGCGCGCTTCGGCTGCGGCCGGATCGATCTTCTGTAGTTGAAGTCGCAGGTCGCGCTCACCCAATCCGGTGACGGGAACGCCCAGCCGACGCGCCTCCTCGAGCAACTCCGGATCGATGCCGATGTTCAGGTCGACCTTGCCCATATCGGCAGCCTAGCAGATCAGCCCGGCGAGATCATCTTCTCCGGGCGCACCCACTCGTCGAATTCCTCGTTCGTCAGATAGCCGCCGCCCACCGCTTCCTCGCGGAGGGTGGTGCCGTTCTTGTGGGCGGTCTTGGCGATCTTGGCGCAGGCGTCGTAGCCCAGCTTGCCGTTCAGCGCGGTCACGAGCATCAGGCTGTTCTCCAGCCCGCGCTGGATGTTGTCCACGCGCGGCTCGATGCCGACCACGCAGTTGTCGGTGAAGCTGACCGCCGCGTCCGCCAGCAGCCGCACCGACTGCAGGAAGTTGTAGGCCATCACCGGGTTGTAGACGTTCAGTTCGAAATGACCCTGGCTGCCCGCGAAGGTCAGGGCGGCATGATTCCCGAACACCTGGACGCAGACCTGGGTCAGGGCCTCGCACTGGGTCGGGTTCACCTTGCCCGGCATGATGGAGGAGCCGGGCTCGTTCTCCGGCAGGGCCAGTTCGCCGAGGCCGGCGCGGGGGCCGGAGCCCAGGAAGCGGATGTCGTTGGCGATCTTGAACAGCGACGCGGCCACCGTGTTGATCGCGCCGTGGCTCATGACCATGGCGTCGTGGGCGGCGAGCGCCTCGAACTTGTTGGGGGCGGAGGTGAAGGGCAGGCCGGTGATCTGGGCGATCTTGTCGGCCACGCCTTCCGCGAAGCCGACCGGCGCGTTCAGCCCCGTGCCCACCGCCGTGCCGCCCTGAGCCAGCTGCATCAGGTCGGGCAGGGTGCTCTCGATCCGCTCGACGCCCTTGGCGACCTGCTGGACATAGGCCGAGAACTCCTGACCCAGCGTCAGCGGCGTGGCGTCCTGGGTGTGGGTGCGGCCGATCTTGATGATCGACATCCAGGCCTGGGCCTTGTCGTTCAGAGCGTTCCGAAGCTTGGCCAGAGCCGGCAGCAGTCGGTGCACGACCTCTTCGGCGCAGGCGATGTGCATGGCCGTGGGATAGGTGTCGTTGGACGACTGGCTCATGTTGACATGGTCGTTGGGGTGGACCGGCGCCTTGGAGCCCATCTCGCCGCCCAGCATCTCGATCGCCCGGTTCGAGATCACCTCGTTGGCGTTCATGTTCGACTGGGTGCCCGAGCCCGTCTGCCAGACCACCAATGGGAAGTGGTCGTTCAGCTTGCCCTCGATGACCTCGTCGGCCGCCCGCACGATGGCCTGGCCGAGGGTCGGGTCCAGTCGGCCCAGCGCCATGTTGGTCTCGGCCGCGGCGCGCTTGACGATGCCCAGCGCCCGCACGATCGGCAGGGGCTGCTTCTCCCAGCCGATCCTGAAGTTGCCCAGCGACCGCTGCGCCTGGGCCCCCCAGTAGCGGTCCGCCGCCACCTCGATGGGGCCGAAGGTGTCGGTTTCGGTGCGGTGGGCCGGGCGTGCGGTGTCGGTCACGGACAAGTCTCTTCAGGAGCGGACGGATCGGGCGGGGTCTCTACCACGCGACGCCCGGCGAACAAGGCGGCCTCCCCTGGAGCGAGCGGCGGTTCTGTCGCGCGGCGCCCCGAAATGCTACCGGCAGCCGATGACAGCGGGCTGGATCGGAACAGGAAAGGTCAGGGCGCGGGAGACGCGCGAGGGCGTGGAGATCACCATTGAGGGACTCACGACCCAGGCCAAATACTACAAGCCCCTCTGCTACGAGTTCTTCCGCAAGGACTGGAAAGGCTCGCGCCCCTCCTACGGCGACTACACGGTCGAGATCGTGATGGAGCACATCGGCGAGCCGCCGTGGATCGACCTGGACAACCTGGCCAAGGCGCTGTTGGACGCCATCAAGGGGTATCTGTTCCACGACGATCGGCAGGTGGCGCGCCTGCTCGTCGAGCGGCGGGAGGGCGAGCGGGAGCGGATCACCATTCGGGTGACGCCGCGTCAGGCCTCCGGCGGGCCTGGATAGCGTTCGAACGACGGCAGCCGGTGGAGATCCTCCATCCACCCGATCCGCTCCGCCGTCTGGATCTGCGCCTGCAGCGGAAGCGCGGCCGGGTCGTCCAGCGTCGCGCTCTGCACGTCGATCTGGCCCGGAAAGATCACGTCATTGGCGTAGAACAGCCCCGCGCCGCATACGCCGCAAAAGGCGCGGCGGCCGTGCTCGGACGAGGCGTACCAGACCGGCTCGCCCGTGATCTTCACCTGGTCGGCGGGGGCGAGCGCCCAGGCCACCGCCGGCGCGCCCGAGCACTTGCGGCAGTCCAGGCAGTGGCAGAGCGCGTGGTGGATGGCCTCGTCCGCCGTTTCGTAGCGGATCGCGCCGCAGTGACACCCGCCGGTCAGCATGTTCGTCTCCTCGTCAGGGCGTGGGCCGATTGAACCGGAGCGTCGGCGCCAGCAGCTGCATCTGCGCGCCGATGGAGACCTGGGGCTCGGACGGCGGTTCGAGGTTCTCCGCCTTTTCCCGCTCGGCCACGCATGCGCGCGCCTGGTTTGCCAGGGCCACGAAGTCGCCGGCTGTGGGCAGGCTCTGCAGAATGCAACCGTCGAAATAGGGATAGGTGGCGTCCTCCGAGCAGCCGAAGGACGAACGATCGCGGCGGGCGGCGGTGATCACCAGGCGGTTGGGCGCGGCCAGGGCCGGCACGAACACACCGGAGAAGCAGGCGGAGACCACCACCACCGTCGGGCGAGAGCCGCAGGCCTCCTGGAGCAGGGTGCCGAGGGCGATGGGGGTGAGGGTGGCGTTGGGCCCGAAGACCGCGCCCTGGGGCGAGCCGTGAGAGGTCAGATAGAAGAAGCAGCCCTTGGTCGCGCGCGCGGTCGCGGCCTTCACCTGAGCCATGGCGGCCTGGGGCGTGATCGGCTCAGCCCGATCCGGCCGGAGCGTCAGGCTGACCATGTCGGCGGGCTTGAACCCCGCCGCGACGAAGGCGGCGGCGAGGTCGCGCTGGGCGTTGTCGAAGGCCTGGATCGGCGCGCCGCGCGTGCTGCGCCAGTCGCCGGCGATCACCGCCGAGGCCCAGCCGTCGAAGCGGCTCTGCGCCTGGGCCGCGCCCGAGACCGCGAGAAAAAGCACAACAAGCGCCAGCCGCCCCAGCATCGCCGCCTCCCGAACCCAGGGGAGCCAGCTTGGCGCGGTCTCGCGTCGCGTCAAGCGCGACCTACTTCTTTCGGAACTGGTCCAGGGAGATGACCTTGGGGCCTTCCTCGTCGCCGCCCGGTTCGGGTTCAGACGGGCTCTCGAGAGCGGGCTCCACCAGGGTGGCGGACTCCACCGTCTCGGGCGGCTCGAATTGCAGCAGGAACTGCACCGCCGGGTCGTAGAAGCGGGTGATCGCGCGATAGGGCACCGTCAGCACCTTGGGCGCGCCGCCGAACTTCAGCATGACGGTGAACAGATCCGGCTCGACGGCCAGATCCCAGTACTGGTGCTGGAGCACCACCGTCATCTCCTCGGGGTATTTGGCGAGGATGTCTGGCGGCAGGCTGACGCCGCGGGCGCGGGTCTTGAAGGTGATGTAGAAGTGGTGGGCGCCGGGAATGCCTCCCGGGCCGGCTGCGCGCTCCAGGGCGGCGCGGATCACGCCGCGCAAGGCGTCCTGCGCCAGCTGCTCGTAGCGCATCTCGTCGACCGGGGGGGTCTGGTCCGCCATCCGCGTCCTCTTCGTCCGCGCGACCCTTAGCGGCCAAGGCGGCGCGGCGGAAGCGGGCATGAGAGGAAAGTGGGCGGCTTCTGTTGCCAGGCGCCGCCCGAGCCCCGCCCAGGGATCTGAACCCCTAGGACTTAAAGGTCGAAATCAACCGGACCGCTTAAGCGGCCAGGCGGACTTCTTCAGCGAAGTTATCGTTCGCAGGTAGTTTAAAGGCCCGATACGGTGGGCCAGGACGGGCGAAAGCCACCTCTTTACACGTCCGTCGATGCTAGTCGGCCCCATACGCCTCCGCCGATAACGCGGGGAAGAATGGTGGAGCCGCCGGGAATCGCACCCGGGTCCGGTCCGCTTATTACAGGCGCGTTTATCGCCATAGTCCGGGCGAACCCGGACAGGACCAATATAGGGCTTCCGAGGGGATGGAGGAAGGGGTCAGCCGCCGCCGCCGTCACGACCGATCGGGGTCGCCGGGCGCTCCTGGATCCGGTCGGCGAGGCGCTGGCTGCTGTCGCGCACCTCTTCGCGCTCCCGCACCGTGCTGCAAACTCGCCGCGGACGATTGCTGCCGGTGACATATTCGCGGCGGCAGACGACGCGTTCCGGCGACTCCGCCGGCGCGGCGGCGGGCGCGGGCTGGGTCTGGGCCGGAGCTGCCTGAGGGGCCTCCTGCGGGAGAAGGGCGGACGCCAGAGCGAATGCGATCAGCATGATACGGGTTCCTGAACAGGCGGCGAACCTAAGCGCGGGACGCGGCGCCTGTCATCCCTCCAGGGGCGACTGAGGATTAATTCCCTGTAATCGGCCGCCTCGGCCAGTCGGGGGTCTGGTTCCGGAACCAGGTCAGCTGGCGCTTGGCGTAGTTGCGGGTCGCCTGCTGGACCCGGCCGACGGCGGCGGTCAGTTCGGTGGTTCCCCTGATCACCTCCGCGAACTCGCGCACGCCGACCGCCTTCATGGCGGGAAGTTCGGGATCGAGGCGGCGCCTTAGCAGACCCTCGACCTCTACCAGCGCGCCGGCTTCCACCATGGCCTCCACGCGAGCGTCGCAGGCGGCGTAGAGCGCCTCGCGCGCGGGCTCCAGCACCCAGGCGTCGTAGTCGCCCTGCGAGAGGAGCGGCCGCGTCTCCGCCACCCACCGGCTGAGGGGGCGGCCCGTATGGGTGAGCACAGCGAGGGCGCGGACCAGCCGCTGCCGGTCGCCGGGCTTGATCGCCGCTTCCGAAACCGGATCGCCGTCTCGAAGGCGGCGTCGCAGCGCCGGCTCTCCGTCCGCGTCGAAGACAGATGCGGCGGCGTCCCGCTCGGAGGCGGGAACGTCCGGGATGTCGGCGAGCCCTCGCGTCAGGGCGCTGAAATAAAGGCCCGTGCCCCCCACGATCAACGCAGGGCGCCCGCCCAGCTGCTCCAGCTCGGCCATGACCGCGCGCGTCCAGCGACCGACCGACCAGGCCTCGGCCGCATCGGCGACGCCATAGAGGCGGTGCTCGGCGCGGGCTTCATCGGCCAGGGTCGGCCGTGCGGTCAGTATGCGCAGGTCGCCGTATAGTTGCTGGCTGTCGGCGTTCAGGATGACGGCGCCGCGCCGCTCCGCCCACTCCAGCGCCAGCCGCGACTTGCCCGACGCCGTGGGGCCGGCCAGCAGGGTGATGCGGGGGTGAGGCAAACCAACTCTCGAAAGGTTGAGCCTGTGGCGATAGAACGCCCGCCCAGCCGCTTCAAGGAACCGCCTTGCCCGATCGCTCCGCCGTCCTCGCCGCCCTGAACGCCGTCGTCGATCCGAAGACGGGTCGAGGGCTCGCCGATGCGGGGCTCGTGCAGGGGCTCGTGGTCGCCGACGACAGGGCGGGCTTCGTGCTGGAGGTTTCGCCCGCCGATGCGCCGCTCTACGCCCCGGTGCGGGATCAGGCGGAGGCCGCGCTGAGGGCCCTGCCGGGCATGGCCCGCGTGTCCGTGGTCCTGACCACCGAGGCGCCGGCGGCCGCGCCCCGCCGCGCCGGCTTGTCGCGAGAGGCTGTCGACCAGGGGCGGCCCCGCGCACCCGTAGCCACGGAACGCCCGGCCCATGTGCGCAAGGTGCTCGCCGTGGGGTCCGGCAAGGGCGGGGTGGGAAAAAGCACGGTGGCGGTGAACCTCGCGGCCGCCCTGGCGCGCCAGGGGCTCGGCGTCGGGCTGCTGGACGCCGACGTCTACGGCCCTTCCATACCGACCATGCTGGGGATTTCCGGCCAGCCCGACTACCGCGACGGCGCCATCGAGCCGCACCGGACCTGGGGTTTGAAGGCCATGTCGGTGGGGCTGTTGACCAAGGCGGACGACGCCATGGTGTGGCGCGGCCCCATGGCCAGCCAGGCCCTGACCCAGATGCTGACCCAGACGCGCTGGGGCACGGCGGACCAGCCGCTGGACGTGCTGGTGGTGGACCTGCCCCCAGGAACGGGCGACGTCCAGCTGACCCTGATCCAGAAGACGCCGCTGGATGGCGCGGTGATCGTCTCCACGCCTCAGGAAGTGGCGTTGGCGGACGCGCGCCGCGCCCACGCGCTGTTCGCCAAGGTGGGCGTGGCGACCCTGGGCCTCGTCGAGAACATGAGCGGGCCGGTGTTCGGCTCCGGAGGCGCGGCGCGCGAGGCCGAGCGCCTGGGCGTGCCCTTCCTGGGCGACCTGCCGCTGGACGGGTCCATCCGGGAAGCTGGCGACGCAGGGCGGCCCGCCGCCTTGGGCGAGGACGAAGTCGCCCGGCGCTTCGCGGCCCTGGCGGAGCGGGTGCGAGCGGCGCTCGCGCTCTAGCGGATCACCACCTCCACGCCTGGCTTGACCCGGCTGGCCAGGGCCTCGGCGTCCCAGTTGGTCAGGCGGATGCAGCCGTTCGACTGCGTCTTGGCGATCTTGTTCGGATTGGGCGTCCCGTGGATGCCGTAGGTGTCCTTGGACAGGTCGATCCACACCGTGCCGACAGGATTGTTGGGTCCTGCCTTCACCGTCAGGCGTCGTTTGGCGTCCCCGTAGGTGAGACGGCGCGGGTCATAGGTATAGGTCGGCTCGGGCGCGACGCCGTTGATGGTCAGCGTGCCCGTGGGCGCCGGCCGCTCGTCCGACCCGATGGTGGCGGGCGCGAACAGCAGCAGCCGCCCTTCCGCATCGAAGGCGCGAAGCGCGCTCTCGGCCTTGCTGAGCTCGATGCGGGCGACGTCCGCCGGCAGGGTCTGCTGCGCCACCCGCGCGACAACGATCGCCTGGCCCGCCCGGCCGAAATCCACTCCGGGGTTGAGCGCCCGCAACAGCCCCTCGGTCATGTGGAAACGCTCGGCGAACATCTCCACGGGCGAGCCGAAGCCGGGAGCCGGCAGGGCCGCCAGCCGCTCCACATCGCTAGGCACGGTTCCGATGAAGGGCCCCCGCAGGTCGGCTTCGGTGATGGTGTAGCGGGCCAGGGCGGAACCGGCGTCGCCGGAGGTCAGGCGCTGGAACACCTGCTCGTCCAACTGCCCGTCGGTTGGAAGGCCGCTGGCCTTCTCGAACGCGGCGATCGCCTGCTGCGTGTTCTCGCCGCCGAAGCCGTCGATCACGCCGGGCGAGAAGCGGGCGCGGTCCAGCAGGATCTGCGCCCGGACCACGGCCGGGTCGGGCGCCGCAGGCTGTCGCGCAGCCGGCTCAGCTTGCCCCGGAGCCGGTGTGGAGGTCGGCGCCGGCTGACCCGCGCCCGGGCGGTACTGAGCCTGCTCCACCGACTCCGGCGTCAGCGCGGGGATGGCCGGGGCGGACGCCGCGGCGGGCCGGCTCTGGGCCTCGGCGGCCGGAGCCTGCGCCTCCGGCGCTTCGGGGGAGCCGGCGGCGCCGCAGGCGGCGAGAAGGAGGACGGGCGGCAGAAGGAAGTGACGCAACTGGAAAACTCGGAAGTTGGGGGTGAGATCGGGCGGGTTCAGCCGGCCGGCGGGGCGCCCGCGCCTGGGTTGGGCTCCCCGGTGGCGGGGTCGACGGCGGTCTCGCCCGAGTTGCTGGACCCCTCGGACCCTTTGGGTTCCTGAGCCGGCCGGGGCGGCTCGCCTCGGCCGTCGGGGCGCTCCTGCTCATAGTCGCTGGAATAGCCGGGCGGACGGGCGTCAGTCATGGGCGGCTCCTGCCAGGAGAGGGTCGCGAGGCCCAACGCCCCAGCGGCCGGCAAGCTCCCGTTCACCATGCCGCCTAACCCCGTCCTAAGCCGCCGCCGCTAGGGTCGCGTCCGCAGAGGAGCGGCCGAACCCAATGTCCGAGCTAGAGGTCGAGATCGCGGGCGCGGATGCGCTGACGCCGCGCCAATGGGACCAGTGGCGCGAGATGGCGGCCGCGAACCCGGCGCTCGTCAGCCCCTATTTCCGGCCGGAGTTCACCCGGGTCGCGGCGAGCGTGAGCCCTCGCGCCGCGGTGGCCGTGCTGAAGCGGGGCGGGCGGGTGATCGGCTTCTTCCCGCATCAACGCCGCGGCGGCTCCATTCAGCCCCTGGCGGCGCCGTTCAACGACTATCATGGGGTAATCGCCTATCCCGGCGAGGCGCCTTCGCTGGAGGAGACGGCGCGGGCCTTGAACGCGTCTCGTTTCAACGTCTCGTCCTGGATCGGACCGGCGGAAGGCGGTCAGGAGCGGCAGACGGTGATGGCCGTGCTGCCCGAGGAGGGTTTCGACGCCTGGTACGCGGAGCGGCGAACCGCTTTCGGCAAGTTCTTCAAGGACAAGGAACGCGCCCGGCGCAGCCTCGAGGCGGAGCACGGCCCTCTACGAGTCGAGCACGGTCTGCGGGATCCTAAGCTCCTCGACCACCTCATCGGCCTGAAACAATCGCAGTACCGGCGCTCCGGACGGCACGATGTTTTCGCCTGCGGATGGACCCAGCGGCTGCTGCATCGGCTGATGGCCTGGGAGGGCGAGGGTTTCGGCGCTTCGCTGGCCACCCTGCACGCGGGCGACAGGCTGGCGGCGGTGGAGTTCTCCATGCACGCGGGCGGCCACTACCATTTCTGGTTCCCGACCTATGTGCCGGAACTGGCGAGGTGTTCGCCCGGCATCCTGCTGAGCCTCGACACCATGAAGCTGGCGGCGGAGGAGGGCTACCGCACCTTCGATTTCGGCTTCACCGGCGAGCACTACAAGAAATACTTCTGCAACAGCGCGCTGACGGTTCGGGAAGCGGTGATCGCCCCACCGGGACTGTCGAGAGGCCTCAGCGGGGCGTTGGGCGGCGCCCTCGGCCTCGCCGCGCAAGGGCGCGCGCAAGCCTTGCAGGACAGCATCCGCCGGCGCTGGACCGCCATCGAGGCTTGCGAGGTCACCACGGCCGGACAGGTCAGGGGCGCGATCCTCGCCGCCGGCGCCGCGCTGAACAAGCTGTCCGAACGGCCGGCCTAGGGGAGCCGCATGTCGAGAACCCGCTATCAGGGGCCGATCACGGCGGCCGACGTCCATCCCCACGGGTTGAACGCCAAAGGCTTCGCCGACGACGCGGCGCTGGCCGCCGTGCTGGACCGGTATCCGGCCGAGTTGTTCGACATCAACCTCTATGACTTCGACGAGGAGGGGCAGGTGTCGCTCCGCACCGGCGCGCGCGGGCGGCTGTCGGGCGAGGCGTTGCTCCAGGCCATCCAGCAGGGCCGGCTGTGGGTCAATCTGCGATCGGTCGAGGAAGGCTGGCCTGAACTCTGGGCCGCGGCCATGGCCGAGTTCCGGAGCATCGCCGCGCGCTATCCGGGTTTGCGGGCCGTGACCAACGCCGGCCAGCTGATCCTGTCGTCCCCCAAGGCGCGGGTGCCCTATCACTTCGACGCCGCGGGCGTGGTTCTGTTCCACCTTCGAGGCAGGAAGCGCGTCTTCGTCTATCCCGGCGACGAGGCTCACCTGCCCGAGCGGAACATGGAGCTGGTGGTCGCCCGCCAGACCACGGAGGAGATCCCCTACGTGCGCGCCTTCGAGGATGACGCGGAGGTGGTGGACCTGGAGCCCGGGCAGGCGCTGACCTGGCCGCTCTATGCGCCCCATCGGGTCGAGAACCTGGACCGGTTCTGCGTGTCCCTGTCCATGGATTTCCAGACCTGGGGCAGCCGCCTCCGCAACGGCGCGCTCTATACCAACGCCGTCTTGCGCAGCCGCGGGCTGGAGCCGCCCATGACCGACCGGATGCGGCGGCCCGAACTGGCGGCGCGGTGGGCGGCCTCCGTCGCTCTGAAGAAGGCCGGCGCGCTCGGCAGCCGACTGAACGACTTCGAGCGCAGCTTCGAGCCGGACGCGGGCGCGACCGACGGCGCCCGCGCCATCACCGCCTGACGCTGTTCGTTAAAAGGGGTTCATGACCTCCAATTAAGTTGGTTCACGAGCGCCGGGCGCGCACCTTTCCGCCACAAAGAAGGAAGGGAGCCCCCCAAATGAAGACCCTGCTCATCGTTTCCGCCGCTCTGGGCGCTGTCGCGCTCGCCGCCTGCGGCAACGGCGCCGTCGCCTTTTCCGCTCACGATGACGACGCCTCCGTCAGCATCAAGGACGCCGTCGCCCGCGTGAACGTGATCGTCGAGGATCGTGCGGACGTGGCGGTGGAGGTCTCCAACGCTGCGGGCCTTCCCGCGCTTCAGGTGCGCAAGCTCGGCGACCGCATCGAGGTCGACGGCGATCTGCGTCGCCGCATCCAGAACTGCGAATCCGGCGGCGTCAGCGTTCGCGGTCACGGCCAGGTGGCGTTCGCCAATGCCCCCGTGATCACCATCCGCAGCCCCCGCAAGGTGTCGGTGAACGCCGGCGGCGCCGTATCGGGTCAGATCGGCGCTGGCGCAACCGACATCTCTCTGGGCTCCGCCGGCTGCGGGGACTGGACCGTGGCCGATGCGTCGGGCGCGATGAGCCTGTCGCTCGCCGGGTCCGGAGACATCAAGGCGGGCGCCTCGCGGAGCCTGTCGGCCAACCTCGCCGGCTCGGGCGACATCCGCACGGGCGCCACCCGCACCCTGTCGGCCAATATCGCCGGGTCGGGCGACATCGAGGTCGCGCGGGTCGACGGCCCGGTCGACGCCAACATCGCCGGCTCGGGCGACATCAAGGTGCTGGCGGGCGAGGCCACCAAGGTCGACGCCAACATCATGGGCTCGGGCGACGTCGAGTTCGCCGGACGGGCCGGCAGCGCCGACGCCAATGTGATGGGGTCCGGCAACGTCCGCATCGCTCAGGTCAGCGGCGCGATCGACCGCCATGTCGCCGGCAGCGGCCGGGTGATCGTGGGCCAGTAAGGCTCCCGTCGTCAGACAAAGGAAAAGCCCCGGCGGATCGCTCCGCCGGGGCTCTATCTTTCGCGAAGCCTTGAAGCGCTTAGAGCGCGCCCAGCAGGCTGCTGACGCCCGAGCCCGGCAGGGCGGCGCCGGCGCGGTCGCGCGCTTGCAGGCCGCCGCCGAAGGAGTAGCGCAGGCCGATGGTCCAGGTGTCGACTTCCAGGTCCTCGATCTCGCCGCGGCTGTAGCCGGCGGCCACCGAGAACGGGGTCGAGGCGATCTGGTACTCGCCGCCCACGCCATAGGAGTAGGCGTCGGCGTCGACGCCGGCGGCCTCGATCTTGTTGTAGCTGGCGCCCAGGTTCAGGCGCAGGTTCTGCATCGGGTAGAAGGCCACGTCGCCGCCGACCGTCCAGATGTCCGCGTCCACGTCGTCGGCGGTGCTGTAGGCGACCACGCCGGTCAGGGTGGAGCCGGCCAGATACTTCTGAACTTCGCCGCCGATGGTGTAGGCGGTCTCGTCACCCACGTCGGCCGCGCTGACGAAGCCGCCGGCGCGCACGTCGTCGCCGAACATCTTGGTCAGGTGCGCCGTTCCGGCGAAGGCGGTGTCGTCGTTCGCGCCGTCGTCGGACTGGGCGATGTTGGCGCCGAGGGTCACGGTCCACTCGCCGAAGGCCGGCAGGGCGACCGCGCCGTCCAGGGCGTAGGCGTCGGACTCAGCCTCGAGGCCGCCGAACTCGACGTTGGAGGAGCCATAGGTGACGCCGACGGAGCCGACCGGGCCGGTCTGGGCGAGAGCCGGGGCGGCGAACAGAGCGGCGGCGGCGGCGGAAGCGAGGAAGAGAGACTTCATGTCTTGTCCTTGAGATGGGCCCGGTCGTGTGTCGCCGGGAACGCGGCCGACTTAGGTGGCCCAAGCGAGCTTTGGCATTACCGTTCGGTCATGAAGGACGGCTCAGCTTGTCGCTGTGACTCTGCCGCAACGCAATGTGGCGCCAAAGCGTCGCTATGTGACCGGCTTTACGGCGACGCCTCTCTGGGGCTTCATTCAGGTGAACCGCCGTTCATCGAGAGCTCCCATGCGACTCCCTCTTCTCATCGTTCTGCTGGGCGCCCTGGCGACTCCGATTCGGGCCCAGACGCCGCCCGAGGGGCTGGTCTGGATGGCGTTGCGCGACGTCAACGACGCCCACTTCAACCGCGACGAGCCGATGAACCGGCCTCCGCTGGTGAAGGCTGTCCCGGAAGGAATGATCCAGGCGGTGGACGTGTCGCCCGACGGACGGCCGGACTGGCTGGTCGACTACTCCAAGGCCGGGATCGCCGACTTCTGCGGCACGGGCGGGTGCCGCCAGCTGCTCTATGTCAGCGGCGAGGACGGCGACTATGTTCCAGCCTTCACGGAGCAGGCGCACGCCTTGACGGTGCGAGCTGGCGTGGTCGAGGCCTGGGTGCATCATAACTACTGCGAGCCGGACACGGTCCAGTGCCGCTACGCCTACGCCTGGGACGCCCTGCTGAAGCGGCTGGTCGAGCGGCCGAACTCCAGGGGGCAGACCCTGCTTTCCGGCGGCGGCTTCGTGCCCCGGACCGGGGAGACGCCGGAGCCGGTTCACCTGCATGAGGACATCAGCCCGCAGTTCTACGGCCTTCGCGCGCGATGCCCGGATCAGAGCGATCTCGGGGTGGCCTTGCGGTGGCCGGTGGTGCGCGACACCCCTGACCTGAACGGCGACAGCGTGCGCGACTGGCTGATCGAACCGGCGGCCTGCCTCGACGCGCCGCTCCCGCCCTTCCAGGTCTGGGTCTCGGAAGGGGAGGGGATGCGCCAGGCCTATGCGTCCGCCGCCGAGCGCCATCCCGCCATAGACATCCGCCAGACGCCCGCCCTGCTGATCGACAATCCGGCCTGCGGCCACGGCGAGCCCTGTCCCAATCGCCCCCTCGGCTGGGACGCGGCGGCGGGAACCTTCAAGCCCCTCGCCGATTAGGCTTCGCCTCCTTTTCGCCGCTTGACGGAGCCGAGTCGGATAGGCATAAGCGCGCCTCTTGTTGGACCGGCTGTGCGCCGCAGGGCGCAGACGCGGTTCGCAGGAACGACCTGAAGACCTGTTCTTTGCAGATCTTTTGGATTTTCACGGGCTTCGCGGGGGACCGCGCGGCCCGATCGTTTTTGCGAAGCGTGCGTACTCTGAGGGGCGCCTAAGGGCGACCCGAAGGCTCCGGTCTTTGAAATGGTTCACAGGGACGCAGGTTCGCCTGCTGGGAAGAAAAGCACCGATATGGATCAGAGCATCCGCATCAGGCTCAAGGCCTTCGATCACCGCGTCCTGGACCATTCCACGCGCGAAATCGTCAACACGGCCAAGCGTACGGGCGCGCAGGTGCGCGGCCCGATCCCGCTGCCGACCCTGATCGAAAAGTTCACCGTGAACCGCTCGCCGCACGTCGACAAGAAGTCGCGCGAGCAGTTTGAAATCCGCACGCACAAGCGCGTGCTCGATATAGTCGATCCGACCCCGCAGACCGTGGACGCGCTGATGAAGCTCGACCTCTCGGCCGGCGTGGATATCGAGATCAAGGTTTAAGAAAGAGAAGGCGGGATCCGATGCGCACGGGCGTGATCGCCAAGAAGCTGGGAATGACGCGCGTCTTCGCTGAAGACGGCGCGCATGTCCCGGTCACCGTCCTGCAGCTTGACGGCTGCCAGGTCGTGGGTCAGCGCACCCAGGAGCGGGACGGTTACGTCGCCGTTCAGCTGGGCGCTGGCGTCAAGAAGGCCAAGAATACTCCGAAGCCCCAGCGCGAGACTTTCGCCAAGGCGCAGGTGGAGCCGAAGGCCTGTATCACTGAGTTCCGCGTGGCGGCCGATGCGCTGCTGGACGTCGGAGCCGAGATCACGGCCGACCACTTCGTGGCTGGCCAGAAGGTCGACATCCAGGGCCTGACCATCGGCAAGGGCTTCGCCGGCGGCATGAAGCGCTGGAACTTCGGCGGCCTGCGGGCGACCCACGGCGTGTCGGTGTCTCACCGTTCGCATGGTTCGACCGGCAACCGCCAGGATCCGGGCCGCACCTTCCCCGGCAAGAAGATGGCCGGCCATCTCGGCCAGGAAACCGTCACCACCCAGAACCTGACGGTCGTCCGCGTGGACGCCGAACGGGGCCTGATCCTGGTCAAGGGCGCCGTCCCGGGCCACGACGGCAGCTTCGTCAAGGTTCGCGACGCCATCAAGAAGGCCCGCCCGGCGGACGCCCCCTATCCGGGCGCCATCCGCTCGTGCGCGGCCGCTGCTCAACCCGCCGAGACGCCCGCTGAAGAAGCGCCGGCCGTCGAAGCGACCGAAGGCGGTGAAGCGTAATGAAACTCTCGGTCATCAAACTCGACGGCAAGGCCGCGGGCGACGTGGAGCTCTCCGACGCCGTGTTCGGCATCTCGGAGATCCGCGGCGACCTGCTGGCCCGCTACGTGAACTGGCAGCTGGCCAAGCGCCGGGCCGGCACCCACAAGGTGCAGACCCGCAACGAGAACAGCCGCACCGGCAAGAAGATGTACAAGCAGAAGGGCACCGGCGGCGCCCGTCACGGCTCGCGGCGTGCGCCGCAGTTCGTGGGCGGCTCGCGCGCCTTCGGCCCGGTGGTTCGCGACCACGGCTTCTCCCTGCCCAAGAAGGTGCGCGCCCTGGCGCTGCGTCACGCCCTGTCCTCCAAGGCCAAGGCCGGCGCGCTCGTCGTGGTCGACAGCCTCTCGGTCAAGGAAGCCAAGACGGCGGCCCTGCGCGAGACCTTCGGCAAGCTGGGCTGGTCCAAGGCCCTGATCATCGCCGGTCCGGAAGTGGACGCCGGCTTCGGTCTGGCGGCCCGCAACATCCCGCACATCGACGTCCTGCCGAACGCCGGCCTGAACGTCTATGACATCCTGAAGGCCGACAAGCTGGTGCTGACCAAGGCCGCCGTCGAGGCGATCGAGACCCGCTTCGCCGATGTGAAGGAGGCCGCGTGATGGCCGGCGCCCAACCCACCGCCAAGCACTACGACACCATCCTGGCCCCGGTGATCACCGAAAAGGCCACGATCCTGTCGGAGCAGAACAAGGTCGTCTTCCGCGTGGCCGACACCGCCACCAAGGACGAGATCGCTGCGGCGGTCGAGAGCCTGTTCAAGGTCAACGTCATCAAGGTCAACACCCTCGTCCAGAAGGGCAAGACCAAGCGGTTCCGCGGCATCCAAGGCCGTCGGGTCGACATCAAGAAAGCGATCGTGACGCTGGCCGAGGGCCAGTCGATCGACGTCACCACGGGGCTCTGATCCGATGGCTCTGAAGACTTTCAATCCGACGTCCCCGGGCCGCCGCGCCCTGGTGCTGGTCGACCGCTCCGAGCTCCACAAGGGCCGGCCCGAGAAGTC
>Ga0196964_10000036_pt1 | contig 141594 bp, 100 predicted proteins | sample S1_10metaG_FD_148615 | JGI IMG/M metagenome (GOLD analysis project Ga0196964, IMG submission 148615) | Soil microbial communities from Anza Borrego desert, Southern California, United States - S1_10 | ecosystem: Environmental > Terrestrial > Soil > Desert | place: USA: California | collected...
TGCCGGTGGCCTTGATCTCGACCAGCACCTCGCCGGCCCGGGGACCCTCCACCTCGACATCCTCGATCACCAGGGGCTGGCCGGCCTTCACGGCGACGGCGGCGCGGGTCCTCATGGCTGTCCTCCCGGTTCTTGGTTAAGCGCGGAGGAGACGGTCCCACAGGACCCGGCCTGGATCAATCGGCCGAACGGAGAAGAATCCTGGTGCCCGGCAGGGGCGGGAAGGGAAGCCATCGATCCTTCTCCCCTTGCGGGAGAAGGGTGGGGCCCATTGCGCAGCAATGGGGGGATGAGGGGGCGACCGCCATTGGCGGGCGTTCTCGACGGCTGATCCTGTAATGACAGGTGAGAACGTCGGGCTGCCGCCCGCCGCCCCTCACCCTCCCACGCCTCCGGCGCGGGTCCCATCCCTCTCCCGCACGGGGCGAGGGATGGTGAGCCTGCGTCCCGCTCCCTCAGGCGGCGCGGACCGCCTTCAGGAAGTCGTCGACCTGGCCGCTGAGCATGACCGACTGGCGGCTGAGCTCGCCCGAGCTGCCGGCGACCTGGGTGGCGGCGCTGCCGGACGCGGCGGCGGCTTCGGTGACGCCGGCGATGTTGGCGGAGACCTCGGCGGTGCCGCCGGCCGCCTGCTCGACGTTGCGGGCGATCTCGCGGGTGGCCGCCGCCTGCTCCTCCACCGCCGCCGCGATCACCGAGGCGATCTCGTTGACCTCGGTGATGATGCCGCCGATGCGGTGGATAGCGCCGACCGACTGCTGGGTCGCGGCCTGGATGGCGGCGATCTGGCCGGAGATCTCCTCGGTCGCTTTCTGGGTCTGGTTCGCCAGCGCCTTCACCTCGGACGCCACAACCGCGAAGCCCTTGCCCGCCTCGCCGGCGCGGGCGGCCTCGATCGTGGCGTTCAGCGCCAGCAGGTTCGTCTGGCTGGCGATGTCGTTGATCAGGCCGATGACGTGGCCGATGCGCTCGGCCGCCTCGGCCAGCCCGTCCACCGTGGCGCGGGTGGCCTCCGCCTCGGCGGCGCCCTTGGAGGCGATGGTGCTGGAGAGCGCCACCTGCTTGCCGATCTCGGAGATGGAGGAGGACAGCTCCTCCGCCGCGGACGCCACCGTCTGGACGTTGGCGCTGGCCTGCTCGGCGGCGGCGGCGACGACCATGGACTGGCGGTTGGTCTGCTCGGCCGTGGCCGCCATGGACTGGGCGGAGGCCTCCAGCTCGGTCGCCGCGGTGGCGACGGTGTCCACCACCGCCTTGACCGTGCGCTCGAAATCGTCGGCCAGCTTCACCTGGGCCGTGACCAGGCTCCAGCTCATCATGGCGCCGGTGTAGCGGCCCTTGCCGTCATGGACCGCCGAGATGCGCAGATCCATGACCTCAGGCCCGAGGTTGATCTTGGCGCGCCAGGGCAGGTTCTTCTCGTCGGCCAGGATGCGGTGCTGGTGCGACGGGTTCTTGTGGAAGACGTCGATGGACTGGCCGACGATCTCGTCCGCCTTCACCGGGATGAGGTGCTCCAGCGTCCGCAGCGTCTCCTTGGTGGTGCGGTTGGCGTAGGTGATGCGGAAGCCGTCATGCGGGTCGGCCAGCATGATGTTCAGCGGCATGTCCTCCACCATCTGCTTCAGGCGGAAGGCGTCGGCGACGGTACGGCGGAGCGCCACCAGCGCCCGCTCCATGCGGCCGATCTCGTCCAGCCGGCCGCTGTCGGACACCGTGACGTCCTCGTCGCCCGCAGCCAGCCGCGACATGGCCTCGGTCATGGCCGAGACGGAGCCTACCAGGCTGCGCACCATCAGCCAGGACAGGAACAGCGCGCCGCCGACCGCCAGCGCCGTGACCAGATCCATGCTCCATTCGGCCGTGCGCTTGGCGGCGGCGACGTCGTCGACCAGGCCCTTGGTGCGCTTCTCCAGCGCGTCCTCCAGAACCCGCAGCCGGGCGCGGACATCGTCGATGACGGGGCCGCCCTTGAAGGCGGCGGTGCCGGCGGCGGTCAGGTCGCCCTTGCGGCCCAGCTCCTGCACCTGGCGGAAGACTGGCAGATAGTCGTTCAGCCGGGCCTGCGCCGCCTCGGCGGCCATGCGCTCCTCGGGGATCGGCGACTGCACCAGGGTGGCGAGGCGCTTCTGCAGCCGGTCGAGCTCGTTCGCCGCCGCCGCCTCCAGGGACTGGCGCTGCTCGGCCGCCATTTCCAGCGGCAGGAACTCGACATTGCGGGCGAAGGCCAGCAGGTTGGCGGTGGCGCGGGCGGAAGAGAAGCGCTCCTGGTCCGCCACCTTCATCTCGAGCGTCCGGCCGTAAAGCCCCGTCAGGGCAAAGTGCGCGGCCACCGCCAGCCCGATGGCGACCAGCGACAGCATGGCCACCATGCCGTAGATCTTGCGTCCCAGAGGTTGGTTGTCGATCCACCGCTTCATTTTGAGCCTCCCGCGCTCGATTGGTTAAGCGCAGGATCATCCCTAAAATCCTGATAAAATATTAACAGGAAGACTAGGGGTAGTTAACGGTATGGTTAAACATTAGTTAATGCCGGTTCTAGTCTTTGCGGAACCCTTAGCATGGGAAAGGATTCCCGGCCGGCGCTTGGCGTCAGTGGCCCCGCCGATCCAGCCGCAGCCAGCGGTAACCATAAGCCGACAGCGACAGTTTCCCGCCCTCCGCCGGCTCGTAGGCGCGGTCGCCGAACAGGTCGCGGAGCGGCTCCTCGGGCGGGTCCGCGAGGGTCGCCGTCCGCTCCTCGGCGGCGAAATTGTGCAGCGCCAGCACGGCCTTGCCGTCCCAGTCGCAGCGCAGGGCCAGCACGGCGGGATCGCCCGTCTCCAGCACCCGCCAAGCGCCCCGGCCGAATTCCGGGCACTCGCGGCGGGCGCGGGCCACCCGCTCGAACCAGTTCAGCAGGGAGCCGGGGTCGCGCTGCTGCGCCTCGACGTTGACCCGCTCGTAGCCGTACTCACCGCCGGTGAGGACCGGGCGCACCAGCCGGTCGGGTGGGGCCGGGGAGAAGCCGCCGTTGGGGTCGTCGGACCATTGCATGGGCGTGCGCACGGCATTGCGCTCGTCCAGGCTCAGATCCTCGCCCATGCCGATCTCCTCGCCGTACCAGATGACCGGCGTGCCGGGCAGGCTGAACATCAGGCTGTAGGCCAGCTCCAGCCGGCGGCGGTCGTTGCCCAGCATCGGCGCCAGCCGGCGGCGGATGCCGCGGCCGTAGGCGCGCATCTCCTCCTCCGGCGCCATGGCCGCGAAGACCTCTTCGCGCTCGGCGTCGGACAGGCGGCCCAGGTCGAGTTCGTCGTGGTTGCGCAGGAAGTTCGCCCACTGGCCGATGGACGGCAGCTCCGGCAGATCGCCCAGCGCCTCGGCCACGGGGCCGGCCTGGTGGCGCACGAAGGCCAGGAACAGGCGCTGGTTGAGCCAGAAATTGAACATCATGTGCAGCCGGTCGCCGCCGCCGAAATAATGGCAGGTCTCCTTCGGTTCGACGTTCGCCTCGGCCAGCATGACGGCGTCGCCCCGGCGCCAGGACAGGAAGGAGCGCAGCTCCGCCAGATAGTCGTAGCGGAAGCTGGACTTGCCGGACTTGATGTCGCTCTCGATCAGGAAGGGCGCGCCGTCGATGCGGAAGCCGGAGACGCCCAGCTGCAGCCAGGCGCCCATGATGCGCTCGATCTCCTCGCGCACCGCCGGGTTCTCGACGTTCAGGTCCGGTTCATGGTCGTAGAAGCGGTGGAAGTAGTGGGACCTGGCCTTCTCGTCCCAGGTCCAGACCGTCTCCTGCACGCCGGGGAAGACCATGCCCTCCTGCGCGTCGGCCGGCTTCTCCTCGGACCAGAGATAGAAGTCGCGGTAGGGCGAATCCGGGTCGGACCGCGCGGCCTGGAACCAGGGATGGTCGGTGGAGGTGTGGTTCACCACCAGGTCGGCGATGACGCGCAGGCCCCGGTCCTTGGCGAGGTGCGTGAACTCCACGAAGTCGCCCAGCGTGCCGAGCCGCGGGTCCACCTGGTAGTAGTCGCTGATGTCGTAGCCGTTATCGCGGTTGGGCGTCCGGTAGAAGGGCAGCAGCCATATGCAGGTGGCCCCCAGCCCGGCGATGTGGTCGAGCCGCCGGGCCAGGCCCCGGAAGTCGCCGACACCGTCGCCGTTGCCATCGGCGAAGGTGTCGACGTCCAGGCAGTAGATGACCGCGTTCTTGTACCAGAGGTCCCGCATCCCCGGTCTACATGCGCTCGGGGCCGCCGGGGCCGATGAACAGGCCGCGCTCGTCGGCGCGGTCGCCCGCCAGCTCGTCCCGATCAGTGCCCTGGCTGTTGCCGGTGGGGTAGCCGCGGGCCATGCGGTCGCGGGCGCGCAGATTGTTCTGGACGTGCGCGACGCCGGAGACGCTCTCGGCGATGTCCTCGGCCCGGCGCTTGGCGCGGCGGTCGGCGACGGTGCCGCTCAGCGTCACCTCGCGGCCCGACACCGTCACCTCGATGTCCGTGGCGTCGACATAAGGGTCAGCCGTCAGCCGCTCGCCGACATCCTCGCGGATGCGCTCGTCCGAGCGGGCGTAGTTGCGCGGGCCGACGCCGGAATGGCCGGTGCGGCGCGGCAGGTGCGCGTACTGCGAGGGACCGTCGGTGTGGCCGGCCAGATGGTGCCCCGCGCCGGAATCGCCGTGCCGCGCATCGTACTCGCGGCGCTGCTCGGCGGTGTTGGAGCCGAACCAGGTGGCGATCTCGTCGCCCGCGCGCTCCAGGAAGCCGCGCCGGTCGTCCGGGTCGCCCCCGCCGCGGCGGGGGCCATAGCGGCCTTCCCAGCGGCGCGGGTCGAAGCGCACGCCGCCGCCCTGCATCTCGTCCGGTACGCCGTCGCCGCGCGGGTTGGGCGTGTAGCCGCCGAGATAATTGTAGCCGCCATGCTGGTCGAAGCGGCGGCGGTCGTCGTAGCGGGCCATGTCTGCTCCTCTGCCGTGAGGGCGCTGTGAAGGGGTCGTGCTCACCAACAGGGCGGGGGAGGGGCGGTTCCGGGACCCTTCCCGGCGCCACAGGGTTCCATCATCAGGGGTGATGCCCCAGATTAGCGGACCAGTTCACCGGAGAGCCGGTCGGGAGATCTTGTTGGAGCGGGACGAGGACGAGGAGCGCCAGGAGGGGGAGGAGCGCGGCGGCGAGCGGCAGGGCGGCCGCATCGCGCTGCCCGACCTGCTGGAACCGGTGCTGAACGCGCCGGAGCGGAACGAGCCCGCGCTGCGCGACGCCGTGACCATGGTGGCCGAGGCGATGGGGGCGCTCGGCATCACCGTCCGCCATGCCGACGGCACGCCGGTCCCGGGCATCACCGACGCCCGCGCGGTGCTGCACCTGCTGCGCCTCTACCGCCAGTGGCTGAGCCATGACGGAAGGCTGGAGGAGGCGATGATGCTGCGCGACCTGGCCCGCCGGGTCGAGCGGCTGGAGGCCTGAACCGGCCGCCGGACGCGCAAGCCGGTCATTCGGAATACCACGATTTCTCCCCGCCCGGCGGAACCGGAGGGGGGCTCCCCTGTTAGCGCCATGCCCGGCGCCCCATCCCCCCATTCCGCCGGACGAGAGGAGGAGGGTCGGACGATGATCGGTCGTGGCGTTCTCGTGGCGGGTCTGCTGCTGGCGGCGGCCCCGGTCCTGGCGCAGGAGAAGAAGAAGGACGAGATCGAGGCGCCGCCTCCGCAGGTGGAGCCCGCCGGCGGCGAGCCCGCCATCGTCCATGAGGGCGAGGCCAGCTTCTACGGGCCCGGCTTCCACGGCAAGAAGACGGCCAACGGCGAGATCTTCAACCAGAACGAGCTGACCGCCGCCTCGCGCGAGCTGCCGCTGGGCACCACCGCCGTCGTGACCAACGAGGAGAACGGCAAGCAGGTCGAGGTCAAGATCAACGACCGCGGCCCCTATGTCGACGGAAGGGTGATCGACCTGTCCAAGGGGGCGGCGAAGGAGCTCGGCATGGTCAAGGACGGCGTCGCCGAGGTGCGCGTCGAGCAGAAGCCGTCGGACCAGCCGACCGAGAAGGCCAAGGAGAAGGTCGAGGAGAAGGCCGAGGAGATCCTGCAGGAGCAGCAGGGCGAGCAGACCGCGACCGCCGGGGGCGAGGGGAACAAGGCCGAGGCGCCCCGGGGCGCGGCCGCGACCGCCACGCCCCAGGACGACCGCAAGGCGCGCTAGGACCGCCGCGCCGCCACCCGGCCCATGACCATCGCCGCCGCCACGCCGGCGGCGGCGATGGCGCCGTGCACGGCCCAGAAGGCGGGGCCGCCCCAGGTCTCGTAGCGGGTGCCCAGCCAGCCGACGGCGATGTTGCTGAGGAACAGGGTGAGGAACGCCACGCCCATCAGGGTGGAGTTCAGGCTGGGCGGGGCGAGGCGGGAGACCATCGCCAGCAGGGTCGGCCAGTAATAGACGAAGGCGATGCCCTGCAGCGTGTGGTAGACGGCCGCCCACAGCGCCGGGACCTTGTCCGCGCCGGCCATGAGGTCGGCGGCCGCGAGGCCGAGGTTGGCGACGCAGAAGATGGCGGCGCCCATGGCGATCTTGGAGAGGTCGGCGGGGTCGCCGTTCCCTCCGGTCTGCAGCCGCCACAGCCAGAAGATCACCGGCACGAAGACGACGCTGGCCAGCGCGTCGATCGAGCTGAACCAGGGCACCGGCACCGCGAAGCCGAGCATCACCAGGTCCACCCGCTCCTGCACCCAGAGCGGGTTCACGGTCAGGCCCTGGAAGAAGACGATTGACTGGAAGCAGGTGACCGCCATGACGCCCAGCAGCAGCAGGACGGTGCGCCGGTCCTCCGCCGTCAGGCCCGTCTCCGCCGTCCGCTCCCGCTCCACCCGCGCCGGCAGGTGGTTCCAGCCCGCGACATAGATGGCCAAGCCCACCGCCATGAACAGGGCCGCCGCGCCGAAGCCGGCATGCCAGCTCCATGCCTGCGCCAGCCAGCCGCAGAGCAGCGGCCCGCACACGGCGCCGACATTGATGGCCATGCTGAAGATGGCGAAGCCGCGGGTGCGGTTGGTCTCCTCCCCCTCGGGATAGAGCGCGCCGACCTGGGCCGAGATGTTGCCCTTCAGCAGGCCCGAGCCCAGGATCAGCAGCAGGAGTGCTATCAGGAAGCTGGCATCGAAGGTCATGGCGACATGGCCCAGGAACATCAGCACGCCACCGGCCAGCACCGCCGCGCGCTGGCCGATCCAGCGGTCGGCGATGATGCCGCCCAGCACCGGCGTGAAATAGACCAGGCCGGAATATAATCCTGTCAGCTGCGCCGCCATGGCGGTCGGCGACAGCGGCCCCGTCGCCCCCTCCAGCACCGAGCGCAGCAAGCCGAAGCCCAGCACCGCGTCGGCCCGGCCGGGCTGCAGCACCTGGTCCACCATGTACAGCACCAGCAGCGCCGACATGCCGTAGTAGGAGAAGCGCTCCCACGCCTCGGTGAAGGCGAGATAGGCGAGGCCCCTGGGGTGCTCCCGCCAGCCGGCCCGTTCGCCTGAAACCATCATCGTGCTCATGCCCGTCCCTGATCCGCTCCCATGGCGCGGCCGTTCCCATGCCCCGCCTTTGCCGCGACCCTGCCCGAAACAGGGGGTGCGAGGGAAGCCCCTACGCGCAGGCGGGGCATGAGCGGAGGGAAATGCTTAGCGACGCTAATGATTAATGCCGCTAAGGGTCAGGAGAATGCTTAGTGGCATGAATGATTAGTGCACCTAAGGAACCAGACGATCCTTAGCTGCATGAATGATTAATAATGCTAAGGAACTCCGTCGATCCTTAGCGACACTAATGATTATCGCTCCTAAGGATCGCCGCGATGCTTAGCGGCATGAATCATTAATGCTGCTAAGCATCAACGGGATTCCTTAGCGATGTTAATGATTAAAGCTGTTAAGGAACGCCGGAATCCTTCTCCCCCAAGGGGAGAGGGATCTGATTGCACGCCTCACCCGCCGAGGGGCGAGGGAGGGGAGGGCCGCATCGTCGGCGATCCTTAGCGACATTAATAATTAGTGACGCTAATGAATCCGCGTCGATCCTTAGTGACATGAACCATTAATGCCGATAAGGAATCCGCGTCAATCCTTAGCGTCATTAATCATTATCGCCGATAAGGAATCGGCGGCAGTCCTTAGCGCCATGAATCATTAATGCCTATAAGGAAGCGGCATCAGTCCTTAGCATCATGAATCATTAGTGCATATAAGGAATCCGGGGAAGGTCCTTAGCGACCATAATCATTCGTCCCGCTAAGGATCGCCGCCCCGGGCCGACCCTAACCTTCCGGTCAGGCCCGCCGGCCCGCGCGGCCGGTCCTTGTCGCTTGCGCCGGCGGGGCGCGCCGCGCCATCCTAAGGGTGGCAATCATCACAAGGGCACACCAATGTCGGGCCTCGAGGGCGGGTTGAAGCTGTATGGCGGGCTGGGGCTGCGCTTCACCCGGGAATCGGATCAGGAATATCTGCTGGACCTGTTCGTGTCGTCGCGCCCCTGGCTGCGCGACACCTCGGACGACCGCGACTTCCTGCGCACCGTCTTCGAGCAGCAGTACCGCGGCCTGCGGGCGTCGCTGGAGGCGCGCTACCCGCAGCATCTGGACTTCATCGTCCAGCGCACCGGCCAGGATATCGGCCGGCTGATCCTGGATCTGGGCTACAACGACTGGCGCGTCAGCGAGCTGCAGCTGGACGAGCGGGTGCGCGGCAAGGGCGTCGGCACCGACCTCATGCGCAGCCTGCAGGCCGCCGCCGCCAACGCCATGGTGCCGATCACCCTGGCGGCCCTGATGGTCTCGCCGCAGGCCCAGGCCTTCTACGCGCGGCTGGGCTTCATCGTCGTGGCGGACAACCCGCCGGTCGTGGAGATGGCCTGGGCCCCGCCGGGCTGGTCCGGCTCCATCGCCGTCGCCGGCACGCCGCGCCAGGCCCCGGCCGCCCCGGCCTGAGGGAAGTGGACAGAATTCCTATTGTCTGGGGGCGCCGGTCTCTTCGGGGGCCGGTTCACCGGCCAGCTGATAGGAACACAAACCTATTGCGCCGGGCATGAAGCGTGCCGTGCCCTAGGACGTATGTCCTAAGTGTGCCTCCGTCGGCTGGGAGGAGCGAAGCGCGTCCCGACAGCGACGGTGGAGTAGCGGAGCAGGGTGAGCCCCATCCCGGGCGGCGGCGCCAGCTTGCGGGTGCGCCACCGGCCCGGGGAGCGATCCTCCCCTGGCGTCAAAGGAGGAAATTCCTATCGGCCTGATACTTAATCCTGGGAAGGGAATGCGATCCTAGGTGCAACGTCCTAGGATCGCTGTCCGTGCAAGCAACGATCCAGGACTATTATCCTAGGATTTCCATCCCAGGACTTAAATCCTAGTCGCCGGCCTCAGGAGAAGCTCACCTGGAAGGCGGCGTACTTCTGGTCGGGTTCGCCGGTGAAGACGCGCTCCACATGGACCGGGCCGATGCTGCCCAGCGCCTCGTGCGCCAGGACATAGTCGCCGGACGCGAAATCGGTGGGGCCGTCGGTCTTCAGGATCAGGTGGAACGCGGTGCGCGGCGCGCCGGGCATGGTGTAGCGCGGCAGATCCTCTACCTTGGTCAGCCTGGCCCTGAACGCGCCGCCGCCGGTTCGCGTCAGGGTGACCTCCTGGTTGAGGAGGGGCTGGAAGGGCGCGCTGGTCAGCGCGCGGATGTCGTGGCTCATCGCCTGTCTCCTGGATGGTCGCAGGGAAAGCGGGCCGGAGCGCGGCGGCTCCGGCCCGGATATCCGTCAGGGCCGCGGCGGGTAGAGGCCGTTCACGGCGATGATGAAGTTCAGTACCAGGAAGGGCTGGCGGTTCTCGAAGGCCTGCGGCGAACCGACATAGGCCGAGGCGCCCTGGACGCCGACCGTGCCGCCGGTGATGCCGGTGGCGCCAGTCACCGCCACGCTGATGGTGCCGGAGGCCGTGCCCTGGATTGTGCCGGTCAGCGTACCGGTAGAAGCGATGTTGGCAAGGTTGACAACGGGCGCGGCCCCCGCGCCAGAAGACGCGTAGATCTTAGTGAGCGTAGAGCTTGGAGAGCCGAGAATGCTGCCGGTCGACGGTGTGTTGCTCCCGCCCGTGGCATTGGTGTTCTGCGAAGCCTGCATCGCGCCAGTCACCGTTCCCGATGTGGTCGCCGTGCCGGTCACCGGAACGGTAACCGTGCCCGCCGCCGTCGGCGTCCCCGAACCACCACCGCCGGTCGGCGTGAAGGTGGCGCCATGGGTGTGCGGCGGCAGGGACGGCAGGTTGTTGGTCACCAGCGTGTTCGTCTCGGTGCCGCCGAACTGGCCCAGCTGGTAGTTGGTGCCCGGCGGATTCACCTGCAGCCCCATGCCGACGGTGGTGCGGCCGCGCAGGTCCGGCACGTTGAAGTTCACGTTGGCGCTGCCGCCATAGGTGACGCCGATCAGCGAATACAGCGCCATGTACTGGTTCACGGCCAGCTGCTGGCCGTTGCAGGCGGCGAAGCCGACCGGGGCCCAGTCCAGCGGCCAGGGAACGATGGCGGAAACAAACGGCGAATCCATGGGACTCTCCCAATAGGTTTGGATCGGCGCTCCGGACATTGGTCGCCGGGCGCGAGTTACGCCTTAGGTCATAACCCATGGGGGAGGCTAATATAGGCCGTCGGTGCCGGGAAACAGGAAAAGCCGCGTTTCTCCTCTGATCGGCCGAACCTAACCTGAAGGATAGAACGGCGCCGCGATTTATGGATGGTTCGTCAGCAAAATCGAAGTGTGCCAATACCTTGGCGCGGCCCTTAACAGCACATTAACGGGTCCTGTTCGACCAAGTTTCGCTCAAAATTTGCACAATCCCCCTCGATCGATTATGCCATTAAGGGGCGGGCCTATCCCTTTCGGGGTTCAGGTCCGTTCAGGGGGATAGTTCGCATGGCGCGAGCCGGCCTGGCCACGGGGGGGGAGTCCTGGGCCGGTGGCGGACCGCGCTCCCGGCATACTTCCACGCGCGGAGGTTGCCGGATGCGTCGTCCCCCGAATGACACGCGGCACGGCCGCTCAGCATCGGGGATTGCACGCTCATGACCGTCGACCGCACCACCACCGCCGCCGCCGTCACCTCCAAGGAGGCCTGGATGGCCGAGTTGGGCGGAGACGCCAGGACTGAAGTCCTATTTGTCGATCCCCGCGTGGCCGATTACCAGTCCTTGATCGCTGGCGCGCGGTCAGGCGTCGAAGTGGTTGTTCTCGATGCCGGGCAGGATGGCTTCGCCCAGATCGCCAGCTACCTGGAAGGCCGCAGCGGTGTTCAGGCCCTGCATATCCTCAGCCACGGCAGCGCTGGCAGCCTGCAGCTGGGCAGCGGTGGCATCGACGGTACGACGCTGCAGGCGAACGCCACTCTCCTGGCCCGCATCGGCGGCGCGCTGACGGAGGATGCCGACATCCTCCTGTACGGCTGCGACGTGGCGGCCGGCGAGACGGGCGTGAGCTTCATCAGCACGCTGGCCGAGATGACGGGCGCGGACGTGGCTGCATCGGACGACACGACGGGCGCGGCGAACCTCGGTGGTGACTGGGTGCTGGAAGCCAGCCACGGAGACGTGAGCACGTCGATCTCTTTCAGCGCCCACGCGACGAACCTGTATTCCTTTGTGCTGCCGACGATTTTCACCTTCGAGCCTGGCGACGGTACTGTAACCGGTGATGGCACGCAGACGGGCAACTATGACCTGAACGGCGGCACGGTATACCGTCTCAATACAAACACGACGGTGGACGTTGTTGCGTATGTGGGTGGCGAAGGCTCTGGGGCTTCAACCGGGCTCGTTCTTGGTTCGGCGAAGGAAGAGTCGGCGGCATTCACCATCACAAACACAGCCGAGAACATCACTTATACCTTCGATCTTTCATCGATCCACTTCAGGAACACTCTCGCGGGTCAGAGCCAGACCTTTGTCGTGACGACCAGTAAGGGTGGTGTCGACTCCATTACTATTCTTCAGTCGGCAAATAATACTCTGAATCTTGCTGGCGCCCAATTCACGGGTATCTCATCATTCACGATCACGTCGACGTCGGACTATGATCCTGGCGGCAATCCAGACTACCAAACCGTTATCGACAACGTCACGGTCGACAACATTACGCCGCCTGACGCCACCCCGCCGACGGTTGCCTCCATCGTCCGCCAGACCCCCTCGACCAGCCCGACCAACGCCGACAGCCTGACTTGGCGCGTCACCTTCAGCGAGGCGATCGACCCCGCCTCGATCTCGGCCGCCGACTTCAGCGTCACCGGCACCACCGCGACCGTCACCTCGGTGACGCCGGGCGGCGGCAACACCTATGTCGACGTGGAAGTGTCCGGCGGCAACCTCGCCGGCCTCGACGGCGCCGTGACGCTGAGCTTCGCCGGCGGCTACAGCATCGATGACGCCGCTGGCAACGCCATGGTCAGCACGGCGGTGAGCGGCACGAACAACAACAGCTTCACCGTCGACAACACCGCCCCGGCGGCTCCCGGCACGCCCGACCTGGACGCGGCGGACGACACCGGCGCCTCCGACAGCGACAACCTGACCAAGAACACCAGCGGCCTGACCTTCACCGGCACCGGCGTGAACGGCGAGACGGTGGAGCTGTTCCGCGACGCCAACAGCAACAATGCCTTCGACGGCGGCGAGAGCCTGGGCACCGCCACGGTCGCCGGCGGCAACTACTCCATCGACGCCAGCCTGGCGGCCGGCACGCACAGCATCCGCGCGGTGCAGAAGGACGCGGCCGGCAACGTCTCCACCGTCTCCGGCGCCCTGTCGGTCACGGTGGACACCACCGCCCCGACGGTGACCTCCATCGTCCGGCAGACGCCCTCCACCAGCCCGACCAACGCCGACAGCCTGATCTGGCGCGTGACCTTCAGCGAGGCGATCGACCCCGCCACGATCTCGGCCGGCGACTTCAGCGTGACCGGCACCAGCGCGACCGTCACCTCGGTGACGGCGGGCGGCGGCGACACCTATGTCGACGTGGAAGTGTCCGGCGGCAACCTCGCCGGCCTCAACGGCGCCGTGACGCTGAGCTTCGCGGGCGGCTACAGCATCAACGACGCCGCCGGCAACGCCATGGTCAGCACGGCGGTGAGCGGCACCAACAACAACGGCTTCACCGTCGACAACACCGCGCCGACCCTGGCGATCAACGCCATCTCCGGCGGCTTCATCAACGACGCCGAGGACGAGTCCAACGTCGCGGTCTCCGGCACCAGCGACGCCGAGGACGGGCAGGTCGTCAGCATCGTCGTCAGCGACACCGACGGCGGCACCCCCAACGTGAACAAGACCGCCACGGTCTCCGCCGGCGCCTGGACGGTCAACCTGACCTCGGGTGAGGTGAAGGGGCTGGCCGAGGGCACGCTCACCGTCACCGCCGACGTCTCCGACGCGGCCGGCAACGCCGCCACCCAGGCGACCAAGACGACCGTCTACGACAAGACCGCCCCGGCGGCCCCCGGCACCCCCGACCTGGACGCGGCGGACGACACCGGCACCTCCGGCACCGACAACCTCACCAAGAACACCAGCGGCCTGACCTTCACCGGCACCGGCGTGGACGGCGACACGGTGGAGCTGTTCGCCGACGCCAACAGCAACAATGCCTTCGACGGCGGCGAGAGCCTGGGCACCGCCACGGTCGCCGGCGGCAACTACTCCATCGACGCCAGCCTGGCGGCCGGCACGCACAGCATCCGCGCGGTGCAGAAGGACGCGGCCGGCAACGTCTCCACCGTCTCCGGCGCCCTGTCGGTCACGGTGGACACCACCGCCCCGACCGTCGCCTCCGTGACGGCGCCGGGGAACGGCACCTACAAGGCCGGCGACGTGCTGAGCTTCACCGTCAACACCAGCGAGAACGTCTCGCACACCGGCACGCCGCGCCTGGTGCTCGACGTCGGCGGCACGACGCGCCACGCCACCTATGACAGCGGGTCGGGCTCCACCGCCCTGGTGTTCAAGTACACGGTCCAGGCCGGCGACGTGGACACCAACGGCATCGCCATCGGCAACGGCGGCGCGCTCGACCTGAACGGCGGCACGCTGACCGACACGGCCGGCAACACCCTGAACACGACGCTGAACAGCGTGGACCCGCTGGGCAACGTGAAGGTGGACGCGGTCGCGCCGGTCTTCACCTCCTCCGCCGCGCCCTCGGTCGCCGAGAACACGACGACGGTCGTGACGCTGGCCAGCACGGACGACACCACCGTCACCTACAGCCTGAACGGCGGCGACGACGCGGCGCTGTTCGAGATCTCCGGCGGCGCGCTGAAGTTCCAGGCGGGCCGCAACTTCGAGGCGCCGGCCGACGCCGGCACGAACAACAAGTACAACGTGACCGTCCGCGCCACCGACGCCGCCGGCAACACCGCCGACCAGAACGTCGAGGTCACCGTCACCGACGCCAACGAGGCGCCGACGGACATCGCGCTCGACAACGCCGCCAAGGCGCAGACGGCCGCGACGGCCGGCGCCGCCATCGGCAACCTCTCCACCACCGAGCCGGACGCCGGCCAGACCCACACCTACAGCCTGGTCTCGGGCACGGGCTCGACCGACAACGCCTCCTTCACCATCGACGGCAACGCGCTGAAGGTCGGCGGCGCCGGGCTCACCGCCGGCACCTACTCGGTCCGCATCCGCACCACCGACGACGGCGCCGGCACCCTCACCTACGAGGAGGCCTTCACCATCACCGTCAGCGACGACGTCGCCCCGACGGTGACGGGCGTGGTGGTCAGCGACGCGACCATCAACGAGAGCAACGCCGGCGGCCAGATCACCATCGCCGTGACCTTCAACGAGGCGATGGACACCGGCGTGACCCCGGCCATCGCCTTCGCCAACCCGGCGGCGGGCGGCCTGGCGCTGAACGGCGGCGGCGCCTGGAGCAATTCCAACAAGACCTTCACCGCCACCTACGACGTCACCGACACCAACCTGGAGGCGGCCGACATCGACGTGGAGGTCACCGGCGGCAAGGACGCCACCGGCAACCAGATGAGCAAGCACACGGCGGCCGACGCGATCGACATCGACACGGTCGCCCCGACCACCCCGGTGATCAACGCCGTCGCCACCGACGACAAGATCAACAATGCCGAGAGGACCGGCGGCGTGACGATCTCGGGCACCACCGAGGCGGGCTCGACCGTGAGCGTCTCGGTCGGCGGCCAGAACCGCGCCGCCACGGTGGTCGGCACCAACTGGTCCTACGCGCTGACCTCCGACGACTACACCAACGCGGGCCAGGGCGGCGAGACCCTCGCCGTCACCGCCACCGACGCCGCCGGCAACACCGCCAGTGCCAACAAGTCGATCACCATCGACACGGTGGCGCCGACGCTGGCGATCGATACCGTCGCCGGCGACGACCGCATCAACAATGCCGAGGACGAGGGCAACGTCACCGTCTCCGGCACCACCAACGCCGAGGACGGCCAGAACGTCAGCATCGACTTCAACGAGGCGATCTACAACGCCACCGTCAACGCCGGCACCTGGTCGGTCGTGCTTCCGTCGAACGAAGTGAAGGCGCTTGGCGGGGAGGGGCCGCTGCCCCTGAAGGTGAACGTCTCCGACGCCGCCGGCAACGCCGCGACCGAGGCGACCAAGACCGTCACCTACGACAAGACCGGCCCTAGCGTCGCCTCCATCGCCCCGAGCCCGGCCACCGGCAACGCCTCGGTCACCCAGACCACCTTCCGCGTGACCTTCAACGAGGCGATCGCGGACGGCGCGGTCGCCACCGGGGACTTCAGCCTGACCAAGGGCGCCAGCGCCGACGGCACCATCGCCTCGGTCACCAAGTTCAGCGCGACCCAGTACGACGTGGTGGTCAACGGCATCGCCGGCACCGGCTCGCTGCGGCTGGACTTCTCCGACCAGGGCACCGGCGTGACCGACCTGGCCGGCAACGGCGTCACCGGGGCCTTCAACACGGGCACCGCCTACACCACCGACAACGACGCGCCGACCATCCTCTCGGTCGGCACGCCGGATGCCGGCACCTACAAGGCCGGCGACGTGCTGGTCTTCACCCTGGACACCTCCGAGAACGTGACGGTGGACACGGGGAGCGGCACGCCGCGCCTCGAGCTGACCATCGGCAGCGACACGGTCTACGCCACCTACGACAGCGGCTCGGGCTCCGACGCCCTGGTCTTCAAGCACACGCTGGCCGCCGGCCGGCTCGACACCGACGGCATCGCCGTGGTGGACCTCGAGCCGAACAGCGGCACCCTGAAGGACGCGGCCGGGAACAACCTCGTCCTGACGCTGCCCGCCATCAACACCTCGACCGTGCTGGTCGACGCCATCGTGCCGGTCGTGAACACGGTCAACGTTCCCGCCAACGACAAATACACCATCGGCGAGGACCTGGTCTTCACCGTCAACGTGTCGGAGGCCGTGACGGTGAACACCACCGGCGGCTCGCCGCGCCTGGCGCTGACGCTGGACACCGGCGGCACCGTCTACGCCGCCTACGACTCGGGCAATTCGACCGCCACCGCGCTGAAGTTCAAGTACACGGTCGCCGAGGGTACGGCGGACGCCAACGGCGTCACCCTCGGCGTGCTCGAGGCCAACGGCGCAACGCTGCGCGACGGCACCGGCAACAACATGAACCTCACGCTGAACAGCCCCGATTCCACCACCGGCGTGCTGGTCGACGGCGTGCGGCCGACGGTGACCTCGATCGTGCGGCAGACGCCCTCGACCGCGGCCACCAACGCCGACAGCCTGACCTGGCGCGTAACCTTCAGCGAGGTGATCGACACCGACTCGATCTCGGCCGCCGACTTCAGCGTGACCGGCACCACCGCGACCGTCGCCTCCGTGACGGCGGGCGGCGGCAACACCTATGTCGACGTGGAAGTGTCCGGCGGCAACCTGGCCGGCCTCAACGGCGCGGTGACGCTGAGCTTCGCCGGTAGCTACTCCGTGTCCGACGCCGCCGGCAACGCGCTGACGAACACCACGCCGACGGGCACCGACAACAACAGCTTCACGGTCGACAACACCGCGCCGACGCTGGCGATCAACGCCATCTCCGGCGGGGTCATCAACGGCATCGAGGACGACAGCGCCGTCACCGTCTCCGGCACCACCAACGCCGAGGACGGCCGCACTGTCAGCATCAATGTCGGCGGCGTCGCCAAGACCGCGACCGTGAACAGCGGCACCTGGACGGTCAACCTGACCTCGGGCGAGGTCCAGGGCCTGACCGAAGGCACCGTCAACGTCACCGCCGACGTCTCCGACGCGGCCGGCAACGCCGCCACCCAGGCGACCAAGACGGTCACCTACGACCGTACCGCGAACGCCCCCTCGGGCCTCGACCTGGACGCGGCCGACGATACCGGCACCTCGAACAGCGACAACATCACCAAGAACACCTCGGCTCTGACCTTCACCGGCAGCGGCGAGGTGGGCGCGACGGTCGAGCTGTTCAGCGACAACAACAATGACGGGGTGGTGGATGCCGGCGAGAGCCTGGGCACCACCACCGTCGCCGGCGGCGGCACCTTCTCGCGGGACGTGTCGCTGACGGCCGGACAGCACAGGGTCCGCGCCATCCAGACCGACACGGCGGGCAACGTCTCCAGCGCGTCCGGCAGCGTCATCGTCACGGTGGACACCGGCCAGAGCACCCCGACCTTCTCCGGCATCAGCGGCGACACCGGCACGTCCAACACCGACGAGATCACCAATGACGACACGCTGAACCTGAGCGGCTTCGCCGACTCCAACGCCACGGTGGAGCTGTTCCGCAACGGGAGCTCGATCGGCACCGCCACCGCCGATGCCAGCGGCTTCTGGACCTTCAACCACACCGCCTTCACCCTGCCGGAGGGCGACCACACCTACACCGCCAAGTCCACAGACGCGGCCGGCAACCTCAGCGCCACCTCCGCCAACTTCGCGGTGAAGGTCGACAAAACAGCGCCGGTCGGCCTTGCCGGCACGCTGAAGGTCAACCAGACCGCCGTCGGCGACACCGTCGTCGGCACCGTGACCGCCACCGACGCCAACAGCTTCACCTTCGCCTTCGACACGGGCCAGGACGGCGGCGGCCGCTTCTCCATCAACAGCACCACCGGCCAGGTCAAGTATGTCGGCGGCGGCGCGGCGCTGAACGCGGGCGGCGAGCCGACCATCACCCTGAAGGTCATCGCCACCGACATCGCTGGCAACGCCACGACGGCCACCGACATCAACGTCGCCGTGACCACCAACGAGGCGCCGACCGTCAACCTGAACGGCACCACCGGCGCCAACCACGCCGTCACCTACACCGAGAACACCCACCAGGGCACCGCCAACACCTCCGGCGTCGCCCTGGCGCCGGCTGCCCTCTTCAGCGACGTCGAGAATGACGGCACGGTGGACCAGGTGACGGTCGTCCTGACCGCCCCGATGGGCGGCCTGGACACCGGCGAGCGGCTGTTCGTGCCGACCAGCTTCACCGCGGCGGCGGGCGTCACGGTGACCACGAACAGCGCCACCAGCATCACCATCACCCGCACGGGCACCGCCACGGCGGCCCAGGTCAACGATGCGGTACGGGCCGTCCGCTACCAGGCAAACGACGACTCCCCGAACACCGCGGCGCGCACCGTCACGGTGACGGCGACGGACAATCTGGGCGCCACCTCGAGCGAGACCGTCACCGTCACGGTCCAGGCGACCAACGACGCGCCGGTGCTGCACAGCCCGATCTCGGCCCAGATCTTTCCGGCCGACGACATCACGCTCGCAATCCCGGCCAACACCTTCGTCGATCCGGACGGCGACGCGCTGACCTACTCGGTCAGCGGCCTGCCCGGCGGTCTCAGCTTCAACGCCGGGACCCGGACCATCAGCGGGTCGCCGATCGAGTCCGGCACCAGCACGATCAGCGTCACGGCCAATGACGGCACGGCGACCAGCGCGGCGCACACCTTCACCCTCACGGTGAACCCGCCGCCCCCGCCGCCGCCCCCGCCGCCGCCGCCGCCCCCGCCGCCTCCGCCTCCGCCTCCGCCGCCGCCGCCGGTGGTGATCGAGATCCCGCCGCAGCCGCCGGCCCCGCCGCTGCCGCCGCCGCCGGCCGACGCCCCGCCGCCGGAGGCGCCGCCGACGCCGTCGGTCACGCTCGGCACCGCGGTCACCGAGGACGGTGCCCAGGTCCAGCGCGGCACCGGCACCGACAGCAGCCGTGGCGGCCAGCAGGTCGAGCAGATCGTCATCGCGCCGGTCTCGACCACCCGCCAGGAGGTCGCCGGCACGCCGACGTCCAACGCCGACATCCGCATCGGCGGCGACATGGAGGCGCCGACCATCGTCGCCACCCTGCCGACCGGCGTCGGCATGCAGGTGGTGGGCTCCCCCACCACCCTGACGCTGGGCCAGCTGGCCGGCGCGGCGCAGGCCGAGACCCAGATGGTCACCAAGGGCACCGCCAACGTCGAGGGCACGGTGTCGGGCAACGGCGCCTCCACGGTGCTGCCGTCCGACACGCCGGTGACCCTGCGCACCATCACGCCGACGCTGGCGACGGGCGAGACCAAGGCGCCCTCGACGCCGATCGTGATCTCGGTGCCCACCTCCACCAAGTCGACCGTCAACACGGTCGAGGCGGTGGTGGTCGACGGCCGCTCGCTGCCCAGCGGCACGAACATCGAGCTGCGCGACATCGACTACGCCGTCATCACCGGCTCGCTGTTCGTCACCGGCGGCACCGGCTCCAACGTCGCGGTCGGCGACAGCGCCCGGCAGTTCATCCGCCTGGGTGCCGACGACGACACGCTGTTCGGCGGCGGCGGCGACGACACGGTCGGCTCGCTCGACGGCGACGACATGATCTACGGCGACGAAGGCAATGACAGCGTCTTCGGCGGTGCCAACCACGACACCCTGTCGGGCGGCACCGGCAACGACACGATCGACGGCGAGAGCGGCCTGGACGTGATCCGCTACGCCGGCAAGTTCTCCGACTACACGGTCACCACCAAGGACGGCGTCACCACCGTCACGGCGCTGAACGGCATGACGGAGGGCGTGGACGTGATCAGCGGCGTGGAGCGGCTGCGCTTCGCCGACCGGGACTTCGTGCCGAACTCCAAGGCGCAGGCGATCGCGCTGGTCGGTTCGGACTTCACCATCACCTTCGACCAGACCAAGGGGGCGAACGGCTTCGCGAACCTGGGCGGCCTCTATGCGGGCGACCAGGTGCTGGGGGCCGGCGACTTCGACGCCGACGGCAAGGTCGACCTGCTGGCGACCAACTCGAAGGGCCAGCTGCTGTGGGCCGACGCCGACCAGGGCGGCGTCCGCAACGCGCTCACGGTGGGCACGGGCTTCGAGGCGCTCGCCATCGGCGACTTCACCGGCAGCGCCGCCGACGACCTGCTGCTCATCAACAAGGGCACGGGACAGCTGCGCTTCATGGATGTGGCGGGCAAGTCGCAGACCGACTTCATCGCGCTCGGCACGGGCTGGTCGGTCGCCGGCACCGGCAATTTCGACGGCGCGGGCAAGGACGACGTGATGCTGGGCCACACGGACGGCCGGCTGATCTACTGGAACGGCACCGCCTTCCAGAACATGCTGACCCTGCCGACGGGCTGGAAGCTGGTCGATGTCGGCAACTTCTCCGACGCCGCCGGTGACGAGCTGCTGCTGCAGAACACCGCCAACAACCAGCTCTACACCTGGGATGTCAGCCGCGGGGGCGAAGGCTTCCGCGCCGTGCTGGCGCCGCGGGCGGGCTGGGCGGTGACCGGTGTGGGCGACGTCAACGGCGACGGCTTCGACGACATGGTGTTCCGCAACGCGGACACCGGCGCCGGCATCGTCTGGGACGGCCTGGGCTTCATCGACCTGGGCACCGTCCTGGTCGGCGCCCGGGTGGCCGACGGCGGTCTGGTGAAGGCGCTGCCGACGCTGACCGGCCCCGTGCCGCCGGCGGGCACGCTGGGCATGCCGCTGGAGATCGTGGGCCTGCCCGTCGAGGGCTGACCCGCATCGCCTGGTATGACGAGGGGAGGGCGGTGCCGCGAGGTGCCGCCTTCTTCTTTTTCCGGGCTCTTCCTGTCAGCATGCCGCCGTTCCGCCTCCTGCCGGGCGGTACGGTCCCGGAGGCGTTCCCATGACCGACGCATTCTCCTACGCCGCCGCCCTGGAGGCCCTGGTCCGGTCGCCCGGCCGCGAGGCCCTGGCCGCCCTGGTCGAGACCGCGCTGCTGGAGGAGCGGGCGGCGGATGCCGTGCGGGTGCTGCCGGCGCTGCGCGACCGGATCGGGGCGGTCCTCCACCACCAGGCCATGGCGGCGCTGCTGCTGGAGACCGAGGATTTCAGGCTGGCGCGGTACCATCTGGAGGCGCTCGCCCCCGCCGGGGCCCCGCCCGAGCTGGTCACCGACCTGTGCGTCACCGCCGACCTGCGGGCGGGCGACGCGGCCACCGCCGTCTCCCGGCTGGAGGCGCTGGAGGCGCGGGGCGGGCGCGGGCTGCCGCACTTCTTCCGGAAATGGATGATCCAGCACACGCTCGGCCGCTTCGACATCGTGGAGCATGAGATCGGGGTGCTGCTGGCCCAGGTGCCGGCCGACCAGGTGCGGTCGCACGCGCTGCTGCGCTTCCATCTGGCGGGCGTCGCCCACAACCGCCGCCGCTTCGCCGACGCCGCCGCCCAGCTCGACCGGCTGCTGGAGGACTGCCTGGAGCGGGGCCTGGCCGCGCAGCCGGAGGCGCCGCCGGTCCGGCGCCGGCGCACCGCCGGCCGCATGCGCCGCCTGCTGGCCGACCTCGAGAGCATCGTGATCCTGCACGCGCTGCCGGTGGCGATCACCGGGGCGGGGCTGCTGGGGCTGGTCCGCGACGGCGGGCCGCTGCCGCACGACAAGGATCTGGACATGGCGGTGCTGGAGCCGGCGACCGCGGCCGGCGTGGCCGGGCTGCTGGCCGCCACGGGGCTGTTCCGCCTGGAGCGCGGCCCCTTCACCTTCGGCGGCTACTGCACCGTGCGCCACCAGCCGACCGACATGCTGCTGGATCTGGTGACGCACGCGGCCGATGGCGGGCGCCGGATGAACCGCTGGCACGACGCGGACGGCGCGCTGCTGCGCGAGACGGCGCTGCCCTTCTACCGCCCGCGCCTGGTCGCGCATGCGGGCACCGGCCTGCGCCTTCCCATGCCCGACGACGCCGACGCGCACCTGACCGCGCTCTACGGCGACTGGCGCGTGCCGGACGCGGATTTCACCAGCCTGCTGTCGGCCCGCGCCCTGACCGGCCACACGCCCTTCCTCGCCAGCCTCGGCCGGATCAAGGCGCTGGAGCACCTGATCCAGGGACGGAAGGGCAGGGGAGCGGCGATCCTGCGCCAGCTGCTGGCACGCGAACCGCACAGCCCCGCCCTCCGGCGGGCGGCGGCGGCGCTGGGGTGAGGGGCGGCAGCGGAAATCACCCTCCCCTTGAGGGAGAGGGATCGCGTGCCGCCGCCCCCGGGCCTCACCCCTCCGCCTTCACCCGCTGGCGGAAGCGGTGCAGCAGCGGCTCGGTATAGCCGCTGGGCTGCTCCACCCCCTCGAACACCAGGGCTCGGGCGGCCTGGAAGGCCAGGCTCTTCTCCGGCGCCGGGGCCATGGGGCGGTAGAGCGGGTCGCCCGCGTTCTGCGCGTCGACCTTCGCCGCCATGCGGCGGAGCGCTTCGTCCACCTCATCGGCCGTGCAGACGCCGTGCAGCAGCCAGTTCGCCATGTGCTGGCTGCTGATGCGCAGCGTGGCGCGGTCCTCCATCAGGCCGATGTCGTTGATGTCGGGCACCTTGGAGCAGCCGACGCCCTGGTCGACCCAGCGCACCACGTAGCCCAGGATGCCCTGGGCGTTGTTCTCCAGCTCGCGCCGGATTTCGTCCGGCGTCCAGTTGTGGCTCCCGGCCAGCGGGATCGACAGCAGCTCCGACAGCGGCGCCGGGCCTTCCGCCGCGACCTCGCGCTGGCGGGCGAAGACGTCGACCCGGTGGTAGTGGACGGCGTGCAGCGTGGCGGCGGTGGGGCTGGGGACCCAGGCGGTGGTGGCGCCGGTGCGCGGGTGCGCGATCTTCTGCTCCATCATGTCGGCGAGCCGGTCCGGCGCCGCCCACATGCCCTTGCCGATCTGCGCCCGGCCCGACAGGCCGCAGGCCAGCCCGATGGCGACGTTGCGCTGCTCGTAGGCCTTGATCCAGGCGCTGTTCTTCATCGCCGCCTTGGGAATCACCGCGCCCGCCTGCATCGAGGTGTGGATCTCGTCGCCGGTGCGGTCCAGGAAGCCGGTGTTGATGAAGACGATGCGCTCGCGCACCGCGTGGATGCAGGCGGCGAGGTTGGCGCTGGTGCGCCGCTCCTCGTCCATGACGCCGACCTTCATGGTGTGGCGGGCCATGCCCAGCATGTCCTCCACCGCGTCGAACAGCCGGTTGGCGAAGCCGACCTCGGCCGGCCCGTGCATCTTCGGCTTCACGATGTAGACGGAGCCGGTCCGGCTGTTGCGGAAGCGGCCCAGACCCTTGAGATCGTGCAGGGCGATCAGGCCGCAGATGGTGGCGTCCAGGATGCCCTCCGGCGCCTCCGCCCCATCGGCCAGCCGCACCGCCGGGTTGGTCATGAGATGGCCGACATTGCGCACGAACAGCAGCGAGCGGCCGTGCAGGGCGAAGGTGCCGCCGTCGGGCGCCAGATAGGCGCGGTCGGGCTCCAGCCGGCGGGTCAGGACCTTGCCGCCCTTGTCGAAGCTGGCCTCCAGATCGCCGCGCATCAGGCCCAGCCAGTTGGCGTAGGCCGCGACCTTGTCCTCCGCGTCCACCGCCGCGACCGAGTCCTCCAGGTCGACGATGGTGGAGAGCGCCGCCTCAAGCACCACGTCGGCGAGGCCGGCCGGATCGTCCTTGCCGACGGGATGGGCACGGTCGATCACCAGCTCGATATGCAGGCCGTTATGGCGCAGCAGCACCGCCTCGGGCGCGGCCGGATCGCCGCGGTAGCCCGCGAAGGCGGCCGGGTCCTTGAGGGCCGGGGACAGGCGGCCGGCCTCGACGCGCCAGCCCGTGACGTCCTTGTGGCTGCCCTGGGCCAGCGGCACCGCCTGGTCCAGGAAGTCCTTGGCCCAGGCGACCACGCGGGCGCCGCGCTTCGGATCGTAGCCTTTGGAAGCCTCGCCGGGCTCGGGCGGCAGCACGTCGGTGCCGTAGAGCGCGTCGTACAGGCTGCCCCAGCGGGCGTTGGCGGCGTTCAGCAGGAAGCGCGCGTTCAGCACCGGCACCACCAGCTGCGGCCCGGCCAGGGTCGCCAGCTCGGCGTCGACGTTGGATGTCGTGACCTGGAAGGGCGCCGGTTCCGGCACCAGATAGCCGATCTCGCGCAGGAAGGCCTCGTAGGCCCCGGCGTCGTGCGGCTGGCCGCGCCGCTCGCGGTGCCAGCCGTCGATGCGGGCCTGGAGGCGGTCGCGCTCGGCCAGCAGCTCCCGGTTCTCCGGCGCGAAGCGGCCCATGATGTCGGCCAGCCCCTGCCAGAAGCGCCCGGGCTCGATCCCGGTGCCGGGCAGGGCGCGCTCCTCGATGAAGCGGACGAGCGTCTCGGCGACGCGGAGGCCGGCGCGGTCGAGCAGGTCGGTCATGGTCGTCATTCCCTGGCGAGCTATGAAGATGCTGCGGTGAGAATAGCGGTCCGGCCCCTGCCCAGTGCGGGCGCGTTCGCCGTACCGTCTTTCCCCCCTCGCTTACATGGGAAGGGTAGGGGACCGGCGCATTCCCCACTAGACGGAATGAATTGAAAGCAGCTTTTCCCCATGGGAAAAGATCGCATGCACGAGGACTACGCGCTCTACGCCGCCATCGTCGAGGCCGGCAGCCTGTCCGCCGCCGGGCGGGCGCTGCGGCTGTCGCCGGCCATGGTGTCCAAGCGGCTGTCGCGGCTGGAGGCGCGGCTGGGCGTGCAGCTGATCCGCCGCACGACGCGGCGGCTGGTGACGACCGAGGCCGGGCGTCTCTTCCATGAGCGGGTGGTCGCCATCCTGGCGGCGGCGCGCGAGGCCGAGGCGCTGGTGGCCGGCGGCGCCGGGCCGGCCTCGGGGCGGCTCAAGGTGACGGCGCCGACCTCCTTCGGCCGGCTGCATGTGGCGCCGCAGCTGAAGAGCTTCCTGGACGCGCATCCGCTGGTGCGGCTGGAGCTGGAGCTGTCGGACGGCTTCACCGATTTCCTGTCCGACCGCACCGACCTCGCCATTCGCATCGCGGCGCCGGCGGCGTCAAACGGGCTCGACTGGACCCTGCTGGCGCCCAACCGCCGCCTGCTCTGCGCCGCCCCCGCCTACCTGGCAGAGCGCGGCGCGCCGGAGAGCACGGACGACCTCGCCCGCCACCGCATCGTCGCCGCCACCTCGCAGCTGCCCTGGCGGCTGGAGGGGCCCGGCGGGCCGCTGACCCTGCCGGTCGAGAGCGCCATCCGCACCAACTCCAACGAGGTCGTGCGCGAGCTGGCCCTGGCTGGCGTCGGCATCGCCCTGCGCTCCACCTGGGACGTCGGCGCCGAGCTGCGCACGGGCGCGCTGGTGCCGGTGCTGCCGGCCTACCAGGGCGCCAGCGATGTCGCCATCTACGCCGTCCATCCCCGCTCCGCCCTGGTGCCGGTGCCGGTCCGCGCCTTCATAAGCCACCTCCGCGCCCTGTTCGCGCCCGTGCCGCCGTGGGAGCGGGGGTAAGGCACCCTGGGCGTTGAGGGATGGCTGGAGGCGCTTGCCTCCCCTCAACCGTCACCCCGGCGAAGGCCGGGGCCCAAGGGTTGCAGCGGGATGCGCTTGATGCAGCGCTCGTGCGGTCCCTAGGTCGCATGGAGGCGGAGCCGTAATGCGACGCCCCGGCCGGAGCTTCTCGCATTGCGCTCCGCTCCATGCGACCTACAGCGCTTCATTGATCTTCCATGGCTGCAACCCCTGGGTCCCGGCCTGCGCCGGGATGACGGTTGCGAATGGCAACTGCAGGTGAGCACCACTCGGCTGGTCGCCTTTCGGCCCCGCCCGTCCTCACCCCACCGGCGCCGGCTTCGGCTTGGTGCCGCGCAGCAGGGCGTCGACGTTCAGGCCGGAGCGCTTGCCCAGGTGGCGCGCCTCGGTGTCCAGCCAGCGCCCGGCGGCGGCGCGGCCGGCGTCGCGCATGTGGCAGAGGAAGTCCCACTCCGCGTTCATCTTGCTGGCGGCGCCCAGGGAGCGCAGCACCTCCTCGTCGGAGATGGCGTGCAGGTGGATGTCCTTGAACCGCTCCTGCGCGTGCCCGCCCAGCTCGCCGTCGCGCAGCAGCCGGCTGACGAAGGAGATGGCCCGCATCTCCGCCAGCAGCGAGGAGTTGAAGCTGATCTCGTTAACCCGGTTGATGATCTCGGTCGTGCTCTTCGGCGTGCCGCGGCGGACCATGGGGTTGATCTGCACCAGCACGATATCGCGGCTCTGGCACTTGTAGATCATCGGCCAGATCACCGGGTTGCCCATGTAGCCGCCGTCCCAGTAGGGCACGCCGTCGATCTCCACCGCCTGGAAGGCGAAGGGCAGGCAGGCGCTGGCCAGCAGCGCGTCCACCGTCATCTCGTGCCGCTCGAACACGCGGGCCTGGCCGGTCTCGACGTTGGTGGCGGCGATGAACAGCTTGATCTCGCGGCAGGCGCGGATGGCCTCGATGTCGATCATGTCCTCCAGCACGCCGCGCAGCGGGTTCAGCCCCGCAGGGTTGGTCTGGTAGGGCGAGAGCGCGTGCTGCATCAGGTCCATGACATAGGCCATGGGCGAGCGGTCCAGGTTCCAGTTGCCCAGCAGCCGGTCGACCAGGCTGCGCTGCAGCGGGTTGATGTGGGCGAAGTCGGAGATGCGCCGCCAGAACTTCTCCAGCGACTGGCGCGCCCCGTCCGCCCCGCCGGCCATCCAGCCCTGGGCCAGCGCCGCGGCGTTCATGGCGCCGGCGCTGGTGCCGCTGATCCCCTCGATGTCGATGCGCCCGTCCTCCAGCAGCCTGTCCAGCACGCCCCAGGTGAAGGCGCCGTGGCTGCCGCCGCCCTGCAGCGCCAGATTGATCCGATGCACGCCGTCCGTCACGCCCGCCTTGCCCATCGCCCGCTCCCCCGATCATCCGAGTCCGGGAGGAGAGTATGACGGAGTGGCCCATCGACAAAGGGGTGGCGCCGGGTCCGGAGACGAATGGCGCAGGGACAGTGCCGCCGGGCGCGGTCAACGCACCGCTTCCTTACAGGGGTGTGACAGTCCAGCGCCGTCCGTATTGCAGCCGGGTGAATAGTTGGCAAAGACCCTATCATCTTTATTCTTTAACTTTCCGCACCGCTACATCTGGCGTTACACGGACATCGACTTCGCAATCTCTTGGGGAACAGGAAAAGTTCCCGACGACGGAGGCAGGGCGATGGAGAACGGGCCTGTGGCGACCAGCCGCTACCGCAGCATCTGGATCTCGGACATCCACCTGGGGACGCGCGGCTGCAAGGCCGAGTATCTGCTGGATTTCCTGAAGCACACCGAGAGCGACTATCTCTACCTGGTCGGCGACGTGGTCGACGGCTGGCGGCTCAAGAAGTCCTGGTTCTGGCCGCAGGCCCACAACGACGTGGTGCAGAAGGTGCTGCGCCGGGCGCGCAAGGGGACCAAGGTGTTCCTCATCCCCGGCAACCATGACGAGGTCTTCCGCGAGTTCGTCGGGCTGCAGTTCGGCGGCGTGACCATCCTGGAGGACACGATCCACGTGACCGCCGACGGCCGCCGCCTGCTGGTCATCCATGGTGACCAGTTCGACGCGGTGGTGAAGTACGCGCGCTGGCTGGCGCTGATCGGCGACGGCGCCTACACGGCGCTGCTGCAGCTGAACACCGGGCTGAACTGGATCCGCCGCAAGATGGGCTTCCAGTACTGGTCGCTGTCCGCCTACCTCAAGCACCGCACGAAGAAGGCGGTCGAGTTCATCGGCGACTACGAGGCGGCGCTGACCGACGAGGCGCGGCGGCGCCAGGTCGACGGCGTCATCTGCGGCCACATCCACCATGCCGAGATGCGGGACATGGGCGGCACGCTCTACTGCAACGATGGCGACTGGGTGGAGTCATGCACGGCCCTGGTGGAGCACGAGGACGGCACGCTGGAGATCATCGACTGGATCGACCGCATGGCCAAGCGCGGCCAGGTCCGGCTGGCGGCGTGAGGATCCTGGTCGTCAGCGACGCCTGGCACCCGCAGGTGAACGGCGTCGTGCGCACGCTGGACACGACGCGGCGCGAACTGGAGGCGATGGGCCACGCGGTGGAGGTGGTCGGGCCCGACCGCTTCCGCACCTTCCCCATGCCGTCATATCCGGAGATCCGCCTGGCCCTGCGCCCTGGCGCCAGGCTGGCGCGGATCATGGAGGAGGCGCGCGCGGACGCCGTCCACATCGCCACCGAGGGGCCGCTGGGCCTGGCCGCCCGGCGCTGGTGCCGGCGGCGCGGCATCCCCTTCACCACCGCCTACCACACGCGCTTCCCCGAATATGTGCGCGAGCGCGCGCCGGTGCCGCTGGCGCTGAGCTACGCCCTGGTGCGCCGCTTCCACGCGCCGGCCAGCGCCGTCATGGTGGCGACCCAGACCATCGAGGACGATCTGGTCCGCCGCGGCTTCCGCAACATCCGGCGCTGGTCCCGCGGCGTCGACACCGAGCTGTTCCGGCCACGCCCCAAGAATTTTCTGGACCTGCCGAGGCCCATCTTCGCCTGCGTCGGCCGGGTAGCGGTGGAGAAGAACATCGAGGCCTTCCTGGCGCTGGATTTGCCCGGCACCAAGCTGGTGGTGGGCGACGGGCCGGCGCTGGAGGCTTTGCGCCGCCGCTTCCCCGACGCGGTCTTCGCCGGCGCTAGGCATGGCGAGGAGCTGGCCCGCCACTTCGCGGCAGCCGACGTCTTCATCTTCCCCTCCCGGTCCGACACCTTCGGGCTGGTGCTGCTGGAGGCGCTGGCCTGCGGCGTGCCGGTGGCGGCCTATCCCGTGCCGGGCCCGCTGGACGTGATCGGCGACAGCGGCGCCGGCGTGCTGGACCATGATCTCCGCAAGGCCGCCCTGGCGGCCCTGACCATCGATCCGGTCCTGTGCCGGGAGCACGCGCTGCGCTTCACCTGGCGCGCCTCGGCCCAGCAGTTCCTGGACAACCTCATGCCGGTGCGGGCGCCGGCCTGAACCGGGGTCCCGGCTCAAGTTTATCGAAGGCTCATCGTTCCGGACTGCCGTCCCCTCTCCCAGGGGGAGAGGGACAGGGAGAGGGGGTACGGGATCGCGGAGCAGGGGCAAACTTCAATGAAGCGCCCTTCCTCTGAAGTCTTACCCCCTCTCCCCAACCCTCTCCCCCTGGGAGAGGGGGCTGTAATCGACCGGAGTTCCGGCAAGCCTTTCGTTCTGGAGGGAGCGCCATGCGCCGACCGCGCGGCGGCCGTCACGCGTTTGTCATCCGCTGGCGCTATGCAGGGAGCCGCCGTTCCCTCCTGGCCGGGCTACCGATGAACGCGCTCTCCGACACACCCTTGGGGTCCTATGCGGACCCCCTGCCGGCCCAGCGCGTCTGGACCGGCATCACCTCCAAGCTGCGGCACGCCTTCCAGCCGATCGTGCAGATGCGCACGGGCGCCTGCGTCGGCTACGAGGCGCTGCTGCGCGGCTGGGAGAATGCCGGCTTCAGCGGGCCGATGGATCTGTTCGACGCGGCGCACGAGGGCGGCGCGCTGGGCGAGGTGGAGTCGGTGCTGATGACCAAGGCGGTGGAGGCCTTCGGCACGCTGGCCGCCGGGACCGACCTGCGGCTGTTCCTGAACGTGGACGCGCGCCTGTCGGGGGCGGCGGTGCTGGTCTCGGCCCTGGCCAAGGACCGGCCCTTCCGCATTGTCCACGAGATCTCGGAGCGCGACACCAGCGCCGCGGGCCGGCGGCTGGAGGCGGCGGTGTCGCTCTACCGCCGCAACGGCGTCGGCATCGCGCTGGACGATTTCGGCGTCGGCTTCGGCGGCATGCGCCTGCTCTACGAGGCGGCGCCGGACTTCGTGAAGATCGACCGCTTCTTCATCGACGGCATCGAACGCGACCGGCGCAAGCAGGCGATCGTCGGCTATCTGGTGCAGTACGCCCACACGCTGGGCATCTCCATCATCGCCGAGGGGATCGAGACGCCGGCGGAGTTCTATGTCTGCCGCGATCTGGGCTGCGACCTGGCGCAGGGCTACCTGCTGGGCCGGCCGGAGTTCTACGAGGGCGGGCTGGCGCTGCGCAATCCGGACGTGGAGCGGCTGAACGGCGAGGACAGGCGCCGCCCGCCGGCCAGCCGCGAGCGCCTGTCCGCCCTGATCGAGCGCACCGAGCCCTTGCCGGCCGACGCGCCGAAATCGGTGCTGCTGGAGCTGTTCGCCAATCCCTCCACCCCCTCCGTCGTGCCGGTGGTGGACCGGGAGGGGCGGCCGGTGGGGGTGGTGCGCGAGCGCGACCTGAAGCCCTTCGTCTATTCCCGCTACGGCGCCGACCTGCTGCGCAACAAGGTGGCCGGCCACACGCTGGCCGCCTTGCTGGCGCCGTGCCCCGCCTGCGACATCGACACGCCGGTGGAGCGGGTGGTGGAGGCCTTCTCGGAGGAGGGGGCGGCCGACGGCATCCTGATCGTGGAGGGCGGCCGCTACGTGGGATTCCTGCGCAGCCAGTCCCTGCTGCGGCTGGTGCATGAGCAGCGCCTGGCCGCCGCCACCGACCAGAACCCGCTGACCCGGCTGCCCGGCAACATCGCGATCTCCGCCCAGGCCGACGCGCTGCTGGCGGAGCCGGAGCGGGCGCGCTTCGTCGCCTATTTCGACTTCGACCAGTTCAAGCCCTTCAACGACCGTTTCGGCTTCCGCCAGGGCGACCGCGCCATCCTGATGTTCGCCGACCGGCTGAAGGCGCTGGCGGCGCAGTTGGGGGCCTTCGCCGGCCATGTCGGCGGCGACGATTTCGTGCTGGCCGGCAGGCTGGACCCCGCCCGCGCCGAGGCCGAGGTGGCGCGGCTGCTGGACCTCTTCCGCTCGGACGCGGAGAGCCTGTACGAGCCGGAGACGCGCGAGCGCGGCTGGTTCGAGGGGCGTGACCGCGAGGGCGTGGTGCGCCGCATCGGCCTGCTCAGGGCCAGCGCCGTGCTGATCCTGCTGCCGCCGGACGCCGGCCGGGGCACGACGGTGGAGGCGCTGGTCGACACCATCACCCGGCTGAAGCCGGAGGCCAAGCGTGATCCCAAGGGCCTGCGCCCCGTGACGCTTGCGTGACGGCGGGGGAGGGACGGGCGCCTCCCCTGTTGTGGGGGTGAGCCAACCCCTGACCGGAGCCGCCCCATGGCCGACGAGAGGAAGCCCGCCTCGCCCTTCGCGGAAGCGCTGAAGAGCGACCCCCACGACAATGCCCGCCTCGCCGAGGAGCTGATGGACAGCGCCAAGCGCCGCGAGACCGAGGAGGCCCAGCGCGCCCGCGAGGACGCCACCGACCCCAAGGGCGGCCCGCCCGTGCCGGGCACGACGACGCAGATTCCGCCGGGGTGAGGGGGCGTCACGCAGCAGGGTCGTGGTGCTTCCTTCGACAAGCTCATCCTTCGACAAGCTCATCCGTCGACAAGCTCATCCTTCGACAAGCTCAGGATGAGGATGGGGGATGCCAGGCACTCCTGGCTCGCTCTCGCGCAAGCTCGGCCGGGAGCAGCTAAATCCCCCTCATCCGGAGCCTGTCGAAGGAAGCACGCCCTCAACGCTGCCCCTACTCAGGGAGCAGCAAAAACCCCCCTCATCCTGAGCTTGTCGAAGGACGCACAGCATCAACGCTGCCCGTCATCTTCGCTCGCGGTTCGTGCCAAAGCCGGCAGCAAGTCGAAGCGCTTGGCGATCAGCGCCTCCTTCTTCTCGCGCCGCCAGCCCTTCACGCGTCGCTCGGCGGCGATGGCGTCGGTGATGCGTTGGAAGCACTCGGCATAGACCATCTCCACCGGCCGGCGCGTGGCGGTGTAGCCTCCGTAAATGCCGTGGTTATGATCCGACAGCCGCTCGTCCAGGCTCTTGCGGGTCGTGCCGACATAGTAGCTGCCGTCCCGGCACCGCAGGATATACATCCACGCGCCTTCCACCGGATCGCCGCGCATCCGCCCTCCCTTTTTCTTCCATAGGGCGCGGCAAGCGCGATCGATTGTGAATGGCAGTGTTGAGGAAGTGCGTCCTTCGACAAGCTCAGGATGAGGGGGTTTTTGCTGCTCCCTCGGTACAGGCAGGGTCGTTGCTGCCTCATGGCGACCGACTTTCCTTCCGCCCGTGGCTTCCGCCCCACCCCTCTCCCGCAAGGGGCGAGGGATGCTCAGCGCCCCCGTCACCAAAGCTTCACGCGCCGCGCGTTTGCACCCTAAGCCGGAGGGGGTATATGGTCGCGCCGTCAGCTGAAGCGGGGGCGTGCGCCGATGATCCGGGTCCTGGTCGCCAACATCAAGGGCGGGTGCGGCAAGACCACCATCGCCACCAACCTGGCCGCGGCCTTCGCCAATGCCGGCCATGCCACGGCGCTGGCCGACGTCGACCGGCAGCGATCGAGCCTCGGCTGGCTGGAGCGTCGGCCGGCGAGCGCCGCGCCGATCCGGGGGCTGGACTGGACCAGGGACATCTCCGCCCCGCCCGGCGGGCTGGACCGGCTGGTGATCGACGCGCCGGCGGCGATGAAGTCCAAGGCGATGGAGGAGCTGGTGGCCGAGGCGGACATCATCGTCCTGCCGGTGCTGCCCGGCGCCTTCGACGAGCAGGCGACCGAGCGCTTCCTGTCGAAGCTGGACGAGCTGAAGCCGATCCGCAAGAACCGCAAGGCGGTGGCCGTGGTCGGCAACCGGCTGCGCGCCCGCACCCGGGCCGCCGAGCGGCTGGACGGGTTCCTCGGCACGGTCGGGCACCAGGTGGTGGCGCGGCTGCGCGACAGTCAGGCCTATGCCGACGCCGCCGCCTCGGGCCTGTCGCTGTTCGACCAGAAGGGGGCCCGCATCCTCGAGGTGCGCGGCGACTGGGCGCCGCTGCTGGCCTATATCGGGGACGCGGGCTGAGACCGCCATGGGCGCGCCGCTCGCCACCGACACCGACCTGATCTGCGGCTACGTCCTGGAGCCGAACGGCGGGCTGACGCGCCTGAAGCCGGGCGCACCGCCGCCGCAGGCGACCGCCGAGGGCGAGGGGCTGCTGTGGCTGCACTTCAATCTCTCCTCGATCCGCGCCCGCAGCTGGATCGAGCAGCAGAGCGGACTGCCCGAGGTGGTGCGCGAGATCCTGCTGGACGCGGAGGACACCCGCACCCGCGTAGAGCCGGTGGGCGACGCGCTGGTCGCCGTGCTCTCGGACATGCATTACGATTTCGATTACGACCCGTCGGACATCGGCACGCTGCGCCTCTATCTCGACCGCAACCGCGTCGTCTCCTGCCGCCGCCACCCGCTTAAGGCCGTCGACCGGCTGCGGCTGGGGCTGGAGCGGGGCGAGCGCTACGACACCACCGCCGAGCTGTTCGCCGAGCTGCTGGACAAGCTGGCCGACACGCTGGGCGAGGTGGTCGGCAAGCTGTCGGAGGAGGTCGACGACATCGAGGAGGACATCCTGGCCGAGCGCTTCCTCGACCACAGGGTGAAGCTCGGCAAGGTGCGCCGCTTGGCCGTGCGCCTGCGCCGGCATATCGTGCCGCAGCGCCAGGCGCTGGCGAAACTGGTGGCGGGCCGCCGGCTGCCCTGGCTGTCGGACGAGGACATGGTGCGGCTGCGCGACGCGTCCGAGACGCTGGGCGGCGTCATCCTCGACCTGGACTCCACGCAGGAGCGCGCCAAGCTGCTGCAGGACGAGCTGGCCTCGCGCCTGACCGAGGAGACCAACCGCACGCTCTTCGTGCTGTCGCTGGTGACCGTGCTGTTCGCCCCGCTGACCTTTGTCACCGGCGTCTTCGGCATGAACGTCGCCGGCCTGCCCGGCCTGCACGCGCCCTCCGCCTTCTGGTGGGTGATGCTGCTGATGGCGGGGGTGGGCGTGGCGACCCTGCTGTTCCTGCGGCGCAGGGGGTAGGGGGCGGCGGACCGGCCGCATCTGCTGGCCGGGAGCAGCAAAAACCTCCTCATCCTGAGCTTGTCGAAGGACGCACCACGTCCTAGCCGCGTATAAAGTTTGCGCCGCGTGCCGACAAAGGCAGCGTCGATGCGGTGCGTCCTTCGACAGGCTCAGGATAAGGGGATTATTGCTGCTCCCGAGGTTGCGAGAGCATCTGGCAAACTCCTCACCCCACCCCCGGCCGCTCGCTCCAGACCCCCAGCGCCCGCTCCAGCGCCCGGCCGACGGCGATGGCGCGGCGTTCCTCGAACAGGCCGGCCCAGAGGCTAATATTCTCAGGCGCGCGGACCTTGGGTGCCGCGGGGTCGGGGCGGTCGAGCATGCCGGGGCGGAAGGGCTGGTCGCGGAAGCCGGCGCGCAGGGTGAGTTGAGGGTGGCCGGTCATGTTGGTCGCCAGCAGCATGTCGCCGGCGAAGTTCGGGCCCACCAGCACGTCGGCGCGCTCGAACACCCCGTGCATCGCCTCCATCAGCTTCCGGCGCACCCGGTCGGCGTTGATCAGATCCACGGCGGGGATGAAGCGGTAGCGGCGCCAGCTGTTGGGCCAGGCGGGATCGTCCTGCCAGCGCAGCAGCTCGTCGCGGTCGCTGAGGGTGAGGTCCTCGAAGGCGGCGGCGGACTCGGCCGCGAGGATGGTGATGAGCGGGTCGACGGGCAGGTCCGGCATGCGGACCTCCACCAGCTGCAGGCCCAGACCCTTGGCCGCCTCAAGTGCTGCGCGGTCCACCTCCGTGGCGCCCTCTCCCTCGAACCAGGCGGGGTCCCAGCCCAGCCGCAGGCCCTTCAGGTCCGCCGCGCCGTCATAGGCGAAGCCGTGGTCGAGGCTGGACGGGTCGCCGGCATCCCCGCCGTTCAACGCCGCCAGCACGAGCGCGGTGTCCTCCACCGTGCGGGTGATCGGGCCGATCTTGTCCAGGGACCAGCACAGCGCCATGCAGCCGGTGCGCGCCACCCGGCCGAAGGTCGGTCGAAGGCCGGTGGCGCCGCAGCGGTTGCTGGGGCTGACGATGCTGCCCAGCGTCTCCGTGCCGATGCCGAAGGCGGCCAGCCCCGCCGCCACCGCCGCAGCCGAGCCCGCGGAGCTGCCGCTGGAGCCCTCGCGCGGATTCCAGGGATTGCGGGTGGTGCCGCCGAACCAGACGTCGCCATAGGCGATCTCGCCCAACGTGGTCTTGCCCAGCAGCACGGCCCCGGCCTCGCGCAGGCGGGTGACGACGACGGCGTCGCGGTCCGGCACCCGGTCGCGGTAGGGGCCGGCGCCCCAGGTGGTGGCGATCCCGGCCGTGTCGGCCAGGTCCTTCAGCACATAGGGCAGCCCGTGCAGCGGTCCGCGCGTGCGCCCGGCGCGGCGCTCCGCATCCGCCCGGCGCGCCTCCGCCAGCGCCAAATCGGCCGTTACGGTGACAAAACATTCGAGCTTTGGCGCCAGCCGGGCGATGCGCTCGAGATAGAGCCGGGTCAACGCCTCCGAGGTCAGGGCGCCTGAGGCCAGCCAGGCGGCGAGATTGGCGGCGGGGGCGAACGCGATGTCGGCCTCGTTGCCGGGCCGTCCCGCCTCGGCCGGGGCCAGCCGCACCCCGCCCTCCTGCGCCGGATAGGCCCGGCCGGGCAGGCGGGGGTCGAAAATCGTGGCGGGGGCAAGGTCGTTCGGCTTGTGGAACGACCGCAGCGCCCGCAGATGGTCGAGCTGCTCCTCCAGCCCCTTCAGCAGCTGGGCGCGCTCGGGCTCGGTGTAGCGGACGCCGGCGATCTTCTCGGCGGCGGCGATATCCGCCGTGGTGATGGCGCCTCCCGTGGCAGGAGGCGCCTTGACCGGCGGTGCGGCGACTGGGGGTGCCGCGACCGGCGCGCCCTGGGCCGCCGCCGTGCCCGCCAGCGCCACCGCCGCCCCGCCGCCGGCCAGCCCCGCCAGCAACCCGCGCCGCGTCGTCCCCATGCCCATGCCGCCCTCCCCGACGATGCCTGCTACCGTCATAGGGGGCGGGGGAGGGCGGGGGCAACGGGGCTTACGGAGAGGGGTCAGAGGTCCGGATTGTCCGCCAGCGCTTGTCGGAACAGGTCGCGGTCGACATTGCCGCCGCTGCAGACCACGGCGATGGTGCGGCCCTGGACCGGGCGGCGGCCGGCGAGGGCGCAGGCCAGCGCTATGGCGCCGCCCGGCTCCAGCACGATGCGGAAATGACGGAAGGCGAAGGCCATGGCCCGCAGCGCTTCCTCATCCGTTGCCGAAACACCGCCCGCCAGCGTGTTGATGTTGATGGGAAAGGTGATCTCTCCCGGCATCGGGGTCAGCAGCGCGTCGCAGATCGAGCGCGCCTGCGGGTCGTTGCCCAGCCGCTCTCCGGCAGCCAGCGAGCGCTCCCAATCGTTGACCGCGCGCGGCTCCGCTGCCCAGACCAGCGTATCGGGGCTGAGGGTCTTCAGCGCCAACGACGAACCGGCCACCAGCCCGCCGCCCCCGGCGCAGACCAGCACCTCGTCGAGCCGGATGCCGCGCTCCGCCGCCTGCTCCGCGATCTCCAGCCCGACCGTGCCCTGGCCGGCGATGATGTGCGGGTCGTCGAAAGGCGGCACCAGGGTCGCCCCGCGTTCCTCGACATAGCGGGCGGCGATCGCCTCGCGCTTCTCGGTGAAGCGGTCGTAGAGCACGATGTCGGCGCCGTGGCCGCGCGTCGCCTCGATTTTCACGGCCGGCGCGTCGGACGGCATGATCACCGTCGCCGGCGCCCCCAGCAGCCGTCCGGCCGCCGCCACCGCCTGGCCGTGATTGCCGGAGGAGAAGGCGACGACGCCCCGCGCCCGCTCCGCCGCCGACAGCTGGACCAGCCGGTTGTAGGCGCCGCGGAACTTGAAGGAGCCGGTCTGCTGCAGGCACTCCGCCTTCAGCAGCAGCCGCCCGCCCAGCAGCCGGTTGGCCGCGATGGACTCCAGCAGCGGCGTGCGCACGGCATGGCCCTGGAGGCGCTCTGCGGCGGCGCGGACATCGTCGAATGTGGGCAGGGGCATCGGGCGCTCGTGAGGCGGCGGGGAGGGGGCCGCAGCTTACACGAGGATGGGTGGCTTGCTCCAAGCCCCCGCTCAGCCAAGAGACATCCGGAAGCTGGAGATAATCCCCTCTCCCAGGGGGAGAGGGTTAGGGTGAGGGGCAAGAGGGCCGGGGAAGGGCGCCTGTCCCCGACGTTCCGAACTGCTCCGCGTTCCCGTACCCCCTCTCCCTGCCCCTCTCCCTCTGGGAGAGGGGACGGCAACTAAGCCGACAGCACTCCATATTGCGATCGCAGGCCCGTAGGTCGCATGGAGCGCAGCGCAATGCGACATCCCCGGCCGGAGCATGTCGCATTGCGGCTTCGCCTCTATGCGACCTACGGCGCTTCATACCCTTAGGTCGGGAGGAGCGGAGCGCATCCCGACATGACCCGGCCGGAGATGTCGGGATTCGCTGACGCTCCTCCCGACCTACGGCGCTTCATCGGGCCTCGCCCTTGTCAGAACCGGTACCGCAGCTCGGCACCCCAGGTCATGGGCTCGCCCTTGGTGACGAAGTTGAAGGTGGTGACGCCCGGCACCACCAGCACCACGCCGTCGACATTGTAACGCTCGTCGAACAGGTTGCGGGCGAAGAGCGTGGCGCTCCAGCTCTCGGTCTCCAGACCCAGCCGGGCGTTGACGATGTCCAGCGGCTGGCGCTTGGTGCCGCGCGTGTTCAGCGTGTCGAAGTAGATCGGCCCGGTGCGGCTGTAGTCCAGCCGCGCCACCAGCTCCAGATCGCCGCCCAGCGGCGTGGTGAACTGGCCGCCGGCATTGACCGAGTATTCGGGCGTGAAGGGGAACTTGTTGCCCTCGGTCTGCGGCAGCTCGCGGTTACGCTTGATCTCGCTGTCGATCACGCCCAGGCCGCCGAACAGCTGGAACTGGTCGCTCAGCCGGGCGGTGGCGTCGGCCTCGAAGCCCCGGATTTCGTTCTTGTCGACGATGCTGATCACGCGCGACAGGGAGAAGGGGAAGAACTGGAAATAGTGCGCGTTCTCCACCGTGGTGAAGAAGGCGGCGGCGTTCAGGCTGAGGCGGCGGTCCAGCAGGCTGGTCTTGATGCCGGCCTCGAACGACTTGGACGTCTCCTTGTCGAATTCGTCCTGCACCGTGGTGTTGGTGACCCGGTCGATGTTGATGATGTTGAAGCGGCTGCCCAGCGGGTTGAAGCCGCCGGAGCGGAAGCCCTCGCCATAGGTACCGTAGACCGAGACGTCCTCGGTGGCGTTCCAGCGCAGCGAGATGCGCGGCTGCAGGTCGCTGAACTTGTCGCCCCTTACCCGCCCGGCATCGCCGGCCACGGGGGTGAAGGCGGCCGGCGTCAGGTTGGTGCTCTCGCGCTTCTCCTCGTCGTAGCGCAGCGCCGCCGACACCTCCAGGTCGTCGGTGATGTCGAAGGCGAGCTGGCCGAAGGCGGCGTAGGCCTCGTTGGCGTTGTCGGTCCAGGTGACGGCGACGACCGGGTTCTCCGGCCCGCCCAGCGGGTTGCGCGCGACCCGGCCCTGGCCGAGGTCGACGGCGCGGTTCAGCACCACCTCGCGGTCGAAGTCGATGTAGTAGAGGCCTGCGATGTAGCGCAGACGGTTCTCGCCGGGCGAGGTGAAGCGCAGCTCGAAGCTCGTGTCGTCCTGGTTGCGCTCCTGGTACTGGGTGCCGTCGCGGGGCGTGGGGCCGTAGCCCTCGAACAGGGCGGGGTTGGTGGCGAAATCCAGGAAGGTCGGGCCGGGCACGATGCCGAACAGGGCGAGGTCGACGGCACCCTCGCCGCCCATATCCTCCTTGAGGTCGTGATAGGCGGCGGTGGCGGTCAGGGTGCCGGCCCCGGTGGTCCAGTCCGCCTTGGCCGACAGATCGACGCGGTCCTGCTCGTTGAAGCTGCGGACGTTGCCGGCATAGGGGATGCTGGTGTCGCGGATGTTGACGCCGGTCTCGAAACCGAAGGTGCCGGCCATCTGGTTGTTGAAGTTGAAGGCCGGGCCCTTGATCTGGCTGAGGCCCGCGCTGAGGTCGAAGGAGAGGGTCTCGGTCGCCTCCAGCACCACGCGGGCGCGGGCCAGGCCCTCCTCGTACTTGTCCTCCTTCTCGCCCAGCGTGACGTTCTGGTAGTAGCCGCCGCGGTCCTTGTAGCTGGCGGTCAGGCGGGCGAAGAGCTTGTTCGGGATGATCGGGCCGCCGACATAGCCGCTGGCCTTGTACTCCTCGCCCTCGACCTCGTAGCCGACGCGGACCTCGCCCTCCGGGTCGTTGCTCGGGCGCTTGGTCGTCACCAGGATGGCGCCGCCGATGGCGTTGCGGCCGTAGATGGAGCCGATCGGGCCCTTGATGACCTCGATCTGCTGGATGTCCACCAGCTCCTGGTTGAAGGCGTTGGGGTTGGGCACCAGCACCCCGTCCAGGACGTAGGCGAAGGGCGGCTCGCTGTCGCGCGGCTGGATCACGCCGCGGATATGCACCTGGCTCTCGCCGGCATTGGTGGTCTGGATGAAGCTGACGTTCGGCGTCAGCTGGATGAAGTCCTGGGGACGCTCTATGCCGGCCTTCTCGATGTTCTCGGCGGTGAAGGCGGTGACGGCGATGGGCACCTCGCGCAGCACCTCGGAGCGCTGGCGGGCGGTGATCACGATCTCACCCAGATCGGCGGCCGTCGCGGTGGCCGTCGCCGGCTGGGTCGCGGCGGGTGCCGAGGACGGCGCGTTCTGCGCCAGCGCCGGGCCATTGCATACAATGACGGTGGCGGCGGCCGTGGCGAAGAAGCTGGCGCCGGCCAGCAGGGCACGGCGGACGGCGATGCTCCCCATGATCTCTCTCCCTTCGTCGTACCCTATTAGACTAGGGCTTTGTCAGGGATGCGGGGAGGCAGGGCTCCCTTGCATCCACGAAAGGGAGAGTGGCGCGGAAACAAGTCCGCGGCAAGCGGTCCGATGATATTTTGTATACAGGGGTCCAGGGACGCCGGATCAGGACGCGCCCGGCAGCCTCTCCGTCGCCCGGCGGATGACGCCGTAGCACCCGCACGCCGCCGCCTCCAGCCCGGGCCGGTCGAGCACGGTGACGGTGCCCCGGCTCTGCGACACGGCGCCGACCTTGTTGAGTGCGCCGATCGCCAGGGTGACGCCGGAGCGGCGCACCCCCAGCATCTTGGAGATGAGATCGTGCGTCAGCGGCATCCGGTTCTCCCGGATGCGGTCGTGCATCATCAGCAGCCAGCGCGTCATCCGCTCGATCAGGCCGTGCCGGGCGTTGCACGCCGCGACCTGGGCCGTCTGCGCGTACATCGACCGCACGAAAAGCAGGATGGCGGCGGCCAGGGGGCCGCCATTCGCCATCTCCGCCCGCAGCGCCTCGGCGGTCATGCGGAGGGCGCGGCCGGGCACCTGCACCAGGGCGCGGGTGACGGCGGTCCCGCCGCCGAGCGCCACGTCCAGGCCGACCAGGCCCTCGGGGCCGGTCAGCCCCACCTCGACGGCTTGGCCCTCCTCCAGCTGGGGGAGATGGGAGACGATGCCCGCTTCGATGAAATAGACATGGGTGATCGGCGCACCGGCCTCGTGCAGGATCTGGCGGAACGCGAGTTCCACCGGTTCCAGCCTGGCCAGCAGGGCGTCGCGATCTGCGGGCGGCAGGGTCCGCAGCAACAGGTTTTCGGGAATCCCGGCAGGCCCGGACGTGGCCATCTGCGCTCTCCCCCAGGAGTGTGGCGGGAGCGCGCGTCTCTCTCAGCCGCCTTCAGCCGGATGGTGTCCTGGAAGGCGATGGCACAATCTAGACCATTCGCCGGGCAATTGACAGGCCGGCCGCCGGACTGCGCCCGGGACGGGCCTCACCCCATCGTTATGGGGAGAAAAGCGCAGGAGTGTTATCGGTCCGCTAGCGTACCGATCGGGGGGAGATCGGTCGGCTCTTCTGTCCTCAGAGGCGGCGAGGGCGTGGAGGGTCGGATGATGGATCGGTGCGTGGTTCAGGTGGCTGGCAGGGATGCCGGGGTGCTGGTGCGGGACGGGCCGGGCTACCGGTTCTTCGCCGCCCGGACCGAGGCGGGTCGGCTCGACGGCCGCACCTTCGCGTCCATCCGCAAGGCCGAGTCCGCCGTGCGCCGCCTGATGATGGCGGTGGACTGGCGCGATTCCCCGCGCGACTACTGACGCATCGTACGAGGATGGGATCCATGGAGGGCATGATGCCGGGTGAGTCGCGGCAGCGCGTGCTGCTCGTCGAGGATAATTCCCTGATCGGGCCGGCGCTGGCCGACGCGTTGCGCGACATCGGCTTCGACGTCGCCGGCCCGGCCGCCACCAGCGCGGCGGCCGAGGACGAGCTGCGCCGGAACCGGCCGGACTGCGCCCTGATCAACCGGACGCTGACCGACGGCCCGTCCGACGGTCTGGCCGAGCTGCTGCGCCGGTCGGACGTGCCCTTCGCCTGGATCGGCGGCGACGGCCGGGACGGGCCGCCGGACGGCGCCCTGGGCACCCCCCGCCTCGACTTTGTGCTGAGCTCGATCTGCCCGCTGCCTGTCCATATCCAGGGGTAGGAGTGGTCCGTAGGTCGCATGGAGCCACAGGCGTAATGCGACGTTCCCTGCCGGCGGCGTCGCATTGCGGCTCCGCCTTCATGCGACCTACGGGTCCCGGCCTACGGGTCCCGGTCAATCCGCCGCGTCGGCGGCGCCCCCGGCGCGCTGGTCCTCGACATTCTGTTGGATGGCGTGCCAGGCGGCCATGATGTGGCTGCGCATGACCGAGCCGGCCCAGAGCGGGTCGCGGGCGCGCACCGCGGCCGCCAGCTCGACATGGTGGCGCAGCGAGCGGGCCAGCGCCTCCGGGCTGTAGCGGCCGAAGGTGCGCAGCACCAGCGGGATCTCCACCACATGTGCCATCATGGCGGTCAGGCGGCGGCTGCCGGCGGCCTCCAGGATCAGCCGGTGGAAGGCGGCGTTGGCCTCGGCGATGGCCTCCATGGCCTGGCCGGGGCGGTTCGCCTCCAGCTCGATCATGTGGCGGGCCAGCCGCTCCAGCTCGGTGATCTGGACCGGCGTGGCGCTGCGGGCGGCCAGCTCGGCGGCGTGGCCCTCCAGCAGCGAGCGCAGGCGGAAGATGTCGTCCAGCTCATGGTCGCTCCAGCTGGCGACGAACGCCCCCTGGTTCGGCACGAAATCGACCAGCCCCTCGGCGTTCAGCCGGCGTAGCGCCTCGCGCACGGGCGTGCGGCTGACGCCGACGCGCGACGCCAGCTCCTCCTCCTTCAGCCGGGCGCCGGGGCCGAATTCACCGGCCAGGATGCCGCGGCGGATCTCGGCGTGGGCTCTCTCGACGGTGCTGGCCATGGTCATGGGAGACGCGCGTTGCGAAACGGGACGGCCGCCAGACTAGCACGCCCGGGCCCGCTCTTCACCTGATGGCCGTGCGGGCATGCCCGCGATAGGCGAGGGGGCCGGCGCTGGGCCGGCCCCCTCGTCATGCTCAGACCAGCCCGCCCTTGGTGAAGGGCAGGTCGCGCACGGGAGTGCCGGTCGCGCGGAAGATGGCGTTGGCCACCGCCGGCGCGGCCGTCGGCACGCCCGGCTCGCCCACGCCGCTGGGACGCGCGTCGGACGGCACGATATGCACCTCGACCGCGGGCATGTCGGACATGCGCAGCGGCTCGAACCCGTCGAAGTTCGCCTGGTCGACCTTGCCGGCGGTCAGGGTGATGGCGTTGCGCATGGCGTGGCCGATGCCCCAGCCGGTGCCGCCCTCCAGCTGCGCCTTGACCACGTCGGGGTTCACCACCCGGCCGCAGTCGATGGCGCAGACGACGCGGTGGACCTTGGCCTTGCCGGCCTTGTCCACCGAGACCTCGGCGACATGGGCGACAACGCTGCCGAAGCTCGCATGCACGGCCACGCCCATGGCGCGGCCCTCGGCCGGCTTCCTGCCCCAGCCGGCCTTCTCCGCGGCCAGCTTCAGGACCGCCTGCTGCCGCGGGTGGGCCTTCAGCATGGACAGGCGGAACTCCACCGGGTCCTTGCCCGCCGCCTTCGCCAGCTCGTCGATCATGACCTCCTTGGCGTAGGCGGTGTGGGTGTGGCCCACCGAGCGCCACCAGAGGGTCGGCACGCCGACCTTGGTGGTGTGCAAATCGACATGGAGGTTCGGCACCTCGTAGGACATGTCGGCCGCGCCCTCGACCGAGGTCGCGTCGACGCCGTTCCTGATCACGAAGGGCTCGAAGGTCGTGCCGGCCATGAAGGACTGGCCGACGATGGTCTGCTCCCAGGCCACGATGGTGCCGTCCTTGTCCAGCCCGGCCTTGATGCGGTGGACGAAGAGCGGACGGTAGTGGCCGCCCCGGATGTCGTCCTCGCGGGTCCAGACCAGGTGGATCGGCGCCTTGCCGCCCTTCGCCGCGTGCGCCTTGGCGATGTGCGCGGCCTCGACCATGTAGTCGGCGCTGGGAGTGGCGCGGCGGCCGAAGCTGCCGCCGGCGTAGAGCGTGTTGATCCTCACCTGCTCGGGCTTGCAGCCCAGCACGCCGGCGACCGCCGGCTGCTCGACGCCCTGGAACTGGCTGCCCGCCCAGAACTCCGCCCCGCCGTCCGGGGTGAGCTGGATGGTGGCGTTCAGCGGCTCCATCGGCGCGTGCGCCAGGTAGGGGAAGGTGAAGGTGCCCTCGATCACCTTGGCCGCCCCGGCGAAGGCCTTGGCGGCGTCGCCCTTGCGCGCGGCTGATGTGCCGGGCTTGGTGGAGAGGTCGCGGTACTCGGCCAGGATCTGGTCGGTGCCGCGCTTCTCGGCCTTCGACTCGTCCCAGGTGACGGACAGCGCCTCGCGGCCCTTCATCGCCGCCCAGGTATGGGTCGCCAGCACCGCGACGCCGCCCGGCACCTGCAGCACATCGACCACGCCCGGCACCTTGCGCGCGGCGGCGTCGTCGATTTTCGCCACGGTGGCGCCGAACAGGGGCGGGCGGGCCAGCACGGCCGTCAGCTGGCCGGGGCGGCGCACATCCATGGCGAACTGCGCCGTGCCGTTGGTCTTCGACACATGATCGATCCGGTGCAGCTTCGGATCGCCGATCAGGGTGTAGGAAGCGGCCTTCTTCAGCTCGACCTTTTCCGGGACGGGCATCTTGGCGGCATCGGCGGCGAGCTCGCCGAAGCTGGCCTGGCGGTTGGACTTGGCATGGGCGACCACGCCCTTGGCGACCGTGATCTCCGATGCCGGCACCGACCAGCGCTGGGCGGCGGCGGCGACCAGCATGGCCTTGGCGGCGGCGCCGGCCATGCGCAGCTCGTCCCAGCTGTTGGCGACGGCGGTGGAGCCGCCGGTGCCCTGCAGCCCGAAGAAATGGTTGGCGTAGAGCTTGCTGTCGGCCGGCGCGTGGTCGGCCCGCATCTGCGCCCAGTCCGCGTCCAGCTCCTCCGCCACGATGGTGGCGAGGCCGGTGGTGGTGCCCTGGCCCTTGTCCAGATGCTTGATCAGGACGGTGACGCTGTTGTCCGGCGCGATCCGCACGAAGGCCTGCGGCCGCGGATCGGGCGGGCCGACGATCCTGGGCCCGGCGGCGGGACCAGCGGCGACTGCCGGCAGGGGCAGGGCGGCGCCGATGACCAGCGCGCCGCCGGCCTTCAGGAATCCCCGGCGGGAGGGGACGCTCTCGACCACCGATTCGGCGGCCTGCTTCAGGAGATGGGGCAGCATGGCTCAGGCCCTCGCGAGCTGGGCGGCGCGCTTGATCGCGGCGCGGATGCGGACATATGTGGCGCAGCGGCAGACATTGCCGTCCATGGCCGCGTCGATGTCGGCGTCGTTGGGGTTCGGGTTCTCCGCCACCAGCGCCACCGCCGACATGATCTGGCCGGACTGGCAGTAGCCGCACTGGACCACGTCCATCTCCTGCCAGGCGGCCTGGACCGCCTTGCCGATCTTTCCGGAGGCGGCCACGCCCTCGATGGTCGTGATCTTCATGGTCGCCGCGTCGCCGATCGGCAGCTGGCAGGAGCGGGTGGCGACCCCGTCGGCATGGACGGTGCAGGCGCCGCAGGCGGCGATGCCGCAGCCATATTTGGTGCCGGTCATGCCCAGCCCGTCGCGCAGGGCCCAGAGCAGCGGCGTGTCCTCGGGCATGTCGACCTCGAGGGCCCGCCCGTTCACGGTCAGCTTGACCATCCCATCTCTCCCGTCAGAACCGAAGCGCGGGGCACGCGCTACACCCGCGCGGCACCCCGTTCCGCCGGGAGCATAGCCCGGCCGGGGCAACTCCGCTGCCGCGAATCTTTCGGGAAGGAGCCGATCCTGCGGCGTTCGGGCGGACCGCTCGCAAAGATGATAAGGTACGTTATGGAAATTATAACCTTGGCGACGGGATCCATATGGGACCCGTTTGACGCGTCGGACCGGACTCAGGAACGGATCTCCCTGTGCCTGTCGAGAATACGCTCGATCTCGCCGTCGGCCCGAAGCCGCTCGACAGCGCGGTTGATGTCCGGCAGGCGGTCGGCGCAGGGCGAGCCGGGCGCGAAGACGGCCGACAAGGACACGACGGTAAGCGGCCGGGGCAGCGGCACCAGCAAGCCCTCCAGCCCCGCCGCGCGAACCGCCAGTCGGCCGGCGTCGAGCGGGGAAACCGCGAAATCCACCCTCCCCGCGCGCAGCATGCGGACCCCCTCGACGACGCTGCTGGTCCAGACGATCTCCAGGTTCTCCCGGGCGAAGCGGTCCCACGCGTCGCCGAAGCTGTTGCCGAGCGACGTCACCATCCGCTTGCCCCGGAGATCCTCCCAGCGCTCGAATGTCGGCTGCCGATCGGTCCGGGCGAAGATGTGGATCGGAACCTCGCTCAAGGGCGTGGAGAACAGAAAACGTTCCTCCCTCGCCGCGGTCGGGAAAGCGCCGGCCACGATGTCGATCGCACCCGTCTCCAGGCTCGCGATCACCCGTTTCCAGGGCCCCACGAGGCGTCGCTCGTAGCGCAGTCCGACCATCGCCAGCGCCTGTTCCAGGATGTCGTGCGCCGCTCCCGCCATCGTCCTGTCCGGCAGCTCATAGCTGTAGGGCAGCCACCGATCGTGCCCGGCGCCCCGGCAGACCACCGTCGGCGCGGCCGACGCGCCGGACACCGGCATCAGACCCGCCAAGAGCCAGATCCACCACCGCATCTCAATCTCTCTCGTCCATTCACAATGGGGCTCGCGAGCCTGTCCGGCTCCCCCTCTCAGGCCGCGCGCAGATCGCCGACGAAGCGGTCGACCGCCGCCTTCAGCGCATCCGACTCCGCCGACAGGGCCGTGGCGGTGGCGAGCAGCTGGCTGGACGCGCTGCCGGTCGCGGCCGCCGCGCCGGTGACCCCGGCGATGTTGGCCGAGACCTGTCCGGTGCCGGCCGCGGCCTGCACCACGCTGCCGGCGATCTCGCTGGCGGCCGCGTCCTGCTGCTGCACGCCCGACGCGACCTGGCCCGCGATGCCGCTCATGCGGCGGATGGTGCCGCCGATCCCCCGGATGGCCGTCACCGCGTCGGCCGAGGCCGCCTGGATGGAGGATATCTGGCCGGAAATCTCGTCGGTCGCCTTTGCCGTCTGGTTGGCGAGCTGCTTCACCTCGCTGGCCACCACGGCGAAGCCCTTCCCGGCCTCGCCGGCGCGGGCGGCCTCGATCGTGGCGTTCAGCGCCAGCAGGTTGGTCTGGCTGGCGATGTCGGAGATCAGCTTCACCACGTCGCCGACGCGGCCGGTGGCGGCGGACAGTCCCTCGACCAGGGCGTCGGTGCGCTCCGCCTCGGCCACCGCGGCCCGGGCGATCTGCTCGCTCTCCGCCACCTGCCGGCCGATCTCGCGGACGGTGGCGGCCAGCTCCTCGGTCGCGGCGGCGACGGTCTGCACGTTGACCGACGCCTCCTCGGAGGCCGCCGCCACCGCCGTGGCCTGCTTCGAGGTCTGCTCGGCGGTGGCGGCCAGCGACTGCGCCGCGGCGCGGGCCTCCTCGGAGGCCTGCCGCACCCGGCCGAGGCTGCCGCCGACCACCTGCTCGAACTCATCGGCCATGCGCCGGCGGGCGGCGCGGCGCTCCTGCAGCGCCCTCGCCTCGGCCTCCTCCCGCTCGGCCTGCAGGCGGCGGTTCTCCAGCCCGGCGGCCTTGAACGTCTCCAGCGCGCGGGCAAGCGCGCCCACCTCGTCGGCACGCTCCAGCGCCGGCACCTGGACCTGCAGGTCGCCCTCGGCGACGCGCGCCACCGCCCCGATGATGCCGCGCAACGGCCGGGTGACGCCGAACACGACGATCCACACCGACAATCCGCCGCCGCCCAGCACGCCCAGCGCCGCCAGGCCGAGGAGCAGCACCTGGCTCCAGGAGTACTCGGCGGCGATCTGCTTGTCGGCCGCTTGGTATATCCCGTCGTTGCGGCTCTCGATGGCCCGCAGGGAGGTGCGCATCAGGTCGATCAGCGGCGACGCTTCGGCGGCGACGCGGCCCGCCTCGTCCAGCTTGCCGGCGCGGCCCAGCTCCTCGGTCCGCTTGTGCGTGGGAATGAACGCCGCCAGCGTCTCATGGATGGCGGCGAGGTCGCGGCGGCCGTCCGGGTGCGTGATGGTGGCGTCCAGGTTCGCCAGGCGCTTCTGCAGGCGGGCGAGTTCGTCGGCGGCCTCGGCCTCCTTGGCCCGGCGTTCCTCGGGCGGCAGGGCGAGCGGCAGGAATTCCACGGCGCGCGCATAGGCCAGCAGGTTGGCCGTGCCGCGTCCGGCGTCCTTCAGCCGGCCGACCGCCTGCTGCTGCTCGGCCACGAGCGCGTTCATCTGCCGCCCCGCGAGCAGTCCGGTACTGGCCAGCCCGGCGGCGATGAGGATCATGAAGAGAACGGCTGCCAGAATCTTTGGCGCGAGACCGAGCTTGTCGAGGAACCGCATCCGCTAGTCTCCCTCTGCTCTTATTGTCGTGATGCGTCTACCGCAGGAGTCCAGCCTGGAGGCGGCTGTGTAAACAAAATGTAAACGGCTGGGGTGTGCCGGCGACCCTATACTGACGGACAGAGTTCGGCTGACGGGCGGGCGAACGTCGCAGGGGCGTCGCCCCGATCGGCTCTGGTTCCTGTCCGAGGCGGGTTAGGGCCGCCGGGAGGCGGCGGACGCGCCTGTCCCGGTCGTCGGAACAGCCCGCCGGCCACGCACGCGACGACGCACCATGACGTACCGGGATCACACGCCTAGCAGTCCACGATCCAGGCGACGGCCCTGTGGCTTCCGTTCCAGGAGGCGGGTTCGCGGTCGCGCCGGAAATCCGGAGGCGCATCGTAGGCTTGGCAGGTCAGAACCTGGGCCACGCTGGTCCCGTCGAGCGTCACCGGAACCGTCAGACGGCGCGATAGCAAGCGGACACCGGTGGGCTTGTCGAAGGTGACCTCCGAGTACACCGGAGTTCCCCCCTCGGCCAGCCGGACCGTCCCCATGTAGAACTGACCCAGCTGCGGCAGGGTCGGAACGATCAGTTCGTCAAGGAATCGGCCTTGTGGCGAGACGACGCCGAGGTTGAGAAGATTTCCGCCCCAGAGGCGGATCAGGATGCGCCCGGGCTGCTTCGTCAGGTCGAACAGGGCGAGCCAAGGCAGGGTGGCGGGGGAGAACATGTCCATCTGCACATTCGACCGGGGCAGCAGCCCGTTCGGAAGGCGCCGATCCCGGTAGTGCTCCCAGACCTCGGTCAGCTGGGCCGCGCGCGGCAGATCGCCCGCAGCCATCCTGTGCGGCGACAGGGTCACGCTGCATTCATGCCCGAAGCTTTGTCCACCATGCATGCGACGACTATCGATGAGCCGGCGTATGCGGTCAACGGCATGTCACCGCGTTCGAAAGGAACCCGCTTCGGCGATTGCAACCTGATCCCGCCACCACTCCACGCATGGAGGGTGCCGGCCTTCCCTCGCCGCCCCGACCGGACGCGGGCCGACCGCCGGCGGACGGTTCGGGCGCCATACCGCTTTGGACATATGCATTCCGCTTGTTCCGACCGGCCTTCTTCCGCACCATGGCCGCGGCTTTGACGCGGGCGGGGAAATGGTCGTGCCGGTAGGCTCCGGAGCAGGTCGGGAGGCGGGAATGCCGCGCGCGCGGTCCCTCATCGTCGAGATCGCCCTGCGGGTGGGCCTCTGGTCCCTGCTTGTCGTCACCGCCGTGACCCTGGTCGGCTACCGGTACGCCTACGACCGCGCCGAGGCCGACGCCCTGGCCCACATCGCCGCCCGCCTCGAGGCGACCAGCCGGGAGCAGGCGGAGATCTTCCGCCTCGCCGAAAGCAACGCGGCCCGGTTCCGCGACGCCTTCCTCGCCGCCTACGCCGATCCCGCCGTGCTGCCCCGGCCCGATTTCGACGCGTACTTCTTCCGCGACAAGGACGGCGCCGTGCGGCTGCGGCCGGAATACTTCACCGGCATCCTGGATGCGCGCGGGCTGCGGCGCGCCGGGGACAGCGCCTTCCTGGGCGGCCACGGGCCGGTGGTCGAGCCGGAGCTGCGGCGCCGGCTCGTGCTCACCTACGAGCTGGTCTCGGGCTTCGGCCCGGCCTGGCTGAACCGCTTCGCCAACCTGCATGCCAGCCTGCCGGAGAACGCCCTGGTCATCCACTGGCCGGCCGAGGCGTGGGGGCTGACCGCCAAGCACGATCTGCGCATGGTCGACCTGTCGGTGATCCGCGCGACGCTGATGGCGCAGAACCCGGAGCGGCGGCCGGTCTGGTCGCCGCTCTATTTCGACGAGACGGCCGGCCACTGGACGATCACCTACCAGCTGCCGGTCGACCACCAGGGCCGCCACCTCATCAATGTCAGCTTCGACATCCTGCTGGACGAGATGGTGGCGCGGCTGGTGGCGCGCGAGGCGTCGGGCGCCGCGACCGCCATCCTGATGCCGGACGGCTACGTGGTCGCGCATCAGGGTCGGCTCAGCGAGGCCAACCGCCGGGCCGGCCGGATCAAGGTGGCGGAGCTGGACGATCCCGTCCTGGCGGCCGTGCATGAGCGGCTGCGCGCCGATCCGGCCCAGGTCGGGCCCGGCGGGACCCGCATCGTCGAGGGCGTCTCGGCGGAGCACATCGCGGTCGCCACGGCGATGCCCGGCCCGGGCTGGTGGCTGGTGGCCCTGCACCCGACCGGCATGGTCGACGCCGCCGCCCGGGAGGCGGCCGGCATCATCCTGATGCTGGGCGGCGCCTATCTGCTGCTGGCGACCACGGTGCTGGTGCTGGTCCTGCGGGCCAGCGTGGTGCGGCCCATCGTCCGGCTGAAGCAGGCGGCCGAGCGCATCGCCCGGGGCGATTACGACGCCGTCGCCGACGGCGGCTTCGCGCTGCCCGAGACCCTGCGCAGCGAGGTCGGCCATCTCGCCCGCTCGTTCCGGACCATGGCGGGCCACATCCGCGGGGCGAGCCAGCTGCTGGAGCAGAAGGTGGCGGCGCGCACCGCGGCATTGGCCGAGGCCAAGGAGGCGGCGGAGGCGGCGGCACGCGCCAAATCGGCCTTCCTGGCGAGCATGAGCCACGAGATCCGCACGCCGCTGAACGGCGTCATCGGCTTCAACGACCTGCTGCTGGAGAGCCCGCTCTCGCCCGAGCAGCGCGGCTGGGCCCGCGTGGTGCGCGACGCCGGCCGCTCGCTGCTGACCGTCGTCAACGACGTGCTCGACTTCTCGCGTGCCGAGGCCGGCATGCTGACGCTCTCGCCCGAGCCCTTCGCCCCGCGCGAGCTCGCCCACGGTTCCGCCCGCATCGTCGCCGCGGCCGCCGCCGAGAAGAGGCTGGAGGTGACGGTCACGGTCGACGACGCCGTGCCCGCCTGGCTGAGCGGGGACTGGCACCGGCTGCGCCAGGTGCTGCTGAACCTGCTGAACAACGCGGTCAAGTTCACCGAAACCGGCACCATCGCCCTGGCGCTGGCGTGGGCGGACGGGCGGCTGCGGGTGGCGGTGCGGGACACCGGCATCGGCATCGCGGCCGACAAGCAGGACCGGCTGTTCCAGCGCTTCAGCCAGGTGGACGCCAGCATCACGCGCCGCTTCGGCGGCACCGGGCTGGGGCTCGCCATCAGCCGGGCGATCGTGGAGCGCATGGGCGGCCGCATCGGCGTGGAGAGCGAAGCGGGCCGCGGCTCCACCTTCTGGTTCGAGGTCGCCCTGCCGCCGGCGGACGCCCCCGCCCATGAGCGGCTCCCGGCCAGGGCCGGCGACCGGTCGCTGCGCCTCCTGCTGGCCGAGGACGTGGCCGCCAACCGCACGCTCGTGGCCACGTATCTCGGCCGTGCCGGCCATGAGGTGGAGCTGGCGGAGAACGGCGCGGAGGCGCTGGAGCGGGCGCGCGGGGGCGGCTACGACCTGATCCTGATGGATGTGCAGATGCCGGTCATGGATGGGCTGGACGCCGCGGCCGCCATCCGGATGCTGGACGGGCCGGCCGGACGGGTGCCGATGCTGGCGCTCACCGCCGGCATCCTCCCCGACGAGATCAGGGCCTGCCAGGCGGCCGGCATGAACGGCTTCGTCGCCAAGCCGATCGACCGCCATCTGCTGCTGGCCGAGGTGATGCGCATGGCGGGCGGCGCCGACGGAGCGGAACCGGCCGCCGCCCCGCCGCGCCGTCACGCGACGGCGGGCGATCTGGCCGAGTAGGCGCCGCCGCGAAGGCGCTCGGGAGGTCACGGCGGGGCGGGCGGACGCGGTGTGCGGATGCCTAGGACGTTTGGCAAGGTGCCTTGCCGCGCCACAAGGCCTAAGTTCGCCCCATGACATCGTCCAAGAGCCACCCGAGCCGAGCGCGCCAGCTCGGCACGCTGCGCGCCCTCGCCTTCGCCAGCCTCGTCGTTCCGCTGCTCCTGCTGGGCCTGTTCGCTTGGCAGTCATGGGGGGGAGCGCTCCGTGACGCGGAGGCGCAGGCGGACCGCCAGGCGCGGGTGATGGCCGAGCATATGCGGGCCCTGCTGCAGGTGCACGAACTCGCCGTCACCCGGATCGCCGCGCGGCTGGCGGCGGGCAATCCCGATCCGCTGCCGGACGCCCGGGCCGTCCATGATCTTCTGACCCGCTTCGTCGGCGACAGTCCCGACATCGCCGCGATCTCCGTCGCGGGGCCCGGGGGCGAGCTCGTCGCGGTGAGCACGGCGCATCCGCCGCCGCCGGTGACCCTGGCCGACCGCGACTATTTCCGGAGCGCCCGCGGCGGCGAGGAGCTCGTCATCGGGGCTCCCGTCGTCGGCCGCGTGACCGGCGCGCCCACGCTGCCCGTGGCCCGGCGGGTCGCGGGCGGGGGCGGCGCCTTCGGCGGCGTGGTGGTGAGCGGCGTGGCGCTGCGTCCGCTGGAGGCGTTCTTCTCGACCCTGGGCGGCGCGCCCGGCTGGTCGGTCACGGTGGCGCGCGCCGACGGCCGGGTGCTCATGCGGCTGCCCGTCGTCACCACCGGCGTCGAGATGCTGAGCCGCGACAGCGGGTTCATGCGCACCATCGCCGCCCGTCCCGATGGCGGCACCTACCGGACCCTGTCCGAACTCGACCGCGTCGAGCGGCTGCACGTGGTCCGCCCGGTGGCGGACCACGACATGCATGTCAGCCTGGGCGTCAGCATGGATGCCGTCTTCCAGACGTGGCTGCGCGCGGTCGGGCCGATGGCGGCCGTGGCGCTCCTCGGCGGGGCCTCGCTGCTGGCCATGGCGCTGCTGGCGATCCGGCGCGCCCGGGGCGAGGCGGCGAGCGTCGAGCGCTGGCAGCAGGAGGTGGCGCGGCGCGGCGCGGCGGAAGCGGCCCTGGCCCAGGCGCAGAAGCTGGAGGCCGTCGGCCAGCTGACCGGCGGCGTGGCGCACGACGTCAACAACCACCTGCAGGTCATCGCCGCCAACCTGCAGCTCCTGAAGGGCAGCCCGCGTCTGGACGCCACCGACCATGTCCGCGTGGACAGCGCCCAGGCGGGCGTGGAGCGCGCGGCCTCGCTGACGGGCAAGCTGCTCTCCTTCGCCCGCAAGCAGCCGCTGGAGCCGCGGTCGGTGAACCTCGCCCGGGTCGTGCGCGGCATGGCCGACATGCTCCGGCGCACGCTGGGGGAAGGCGTGGAGGTGGAGACCGTCGTCGATGGCGGGCTCTGGAACGCGGTGGTGGACCCGGTGCAGGTCGAGAACGCCGTGCTGAACCTGGCGGTGAACGCCCGCGACGCCATGGCGGGCCGGGGCAGGCTGACCGTCGAGGTGGGCAACGCCAAGCTGGACGACGAGTACGCGGCCGCCCACGCCGAGGTCAATCCCGGCCAGTACGTCGTGCTGGCGGTCAGCGACACCGGCGCGGGCATGCCGGCGGACGTGGTGGCCCGCGCCTTCGAGCCCTTCTTCACCACCAAGCGGCCCGGCGAGGGCACCGGCCTGGGCCTCGCGATGGTCCATGGCTTCGCCAAGCAGTCCGGCGGGCACGTGAAGATCTACAGCGAGCCCGGCCAGGGCACGACCGTCAAGGTGTACCTGCCGCGCTCCCGGACGCCCGAGGAGGCGCTGCCGACGGCGGGCGCGGAGATACGCGGCGGGTCCGAGTCGGTGCTGGTGGCCGAGGACGACGAGGCGGTGCGCCGGGCGGTGGCGGCGATGGTGGCGTCCCTCGGATACCAGGTCCTGGAGGCGAAGGATGCCGCGTCCGCGCTCGCCCTCCTGCAGGGCGGCGCCGCGATCGACCTGCTCTTCACCGACGTCGTCATGCCCGGCGACATGACCACGCCGGAGTTCGTGCGCCAGGCCCAGGCCATGCGGCCGGGTCTGAAGGTGCTCTACACCTCCGGCTACACGGCCAACGCCATCGTCCATCATGGGCGCCTGGACGAGGGCGTCGCGCTGATGCCGAAGCCCTATACGCGAGACGCGCTGGCCCGGAAGCTGCGGCAGGTGCTGGACGTCCCGGACCGGACCGCGGCCGGAGCGGCACCCGTCGCCGTCGCCTCGCCGGCCCCGGCGGCGCTGCGCATCCTGCTGGTCGAGGACGAGGCGCTGATCGCCATGGCGACGTCGGATATCCTCCAGGGCATGGGCCATGACGTGCTGGAGGCGCGGGACGTCGCGACCGCCCGGCGGATGCTCGCGGACGGGAGCATCGACCTGCTGCTGACCGATCTGCAGCTGCCGGACGGATCGGGGCGCGAGCTCGCGGCGGAGGCGCGGCGGTCGAGGCCGGGGCTCGCCGTGGTCTTCGCGACCGGCCGGTCCGACCAGGAACTGGACGGCGTGACGCTGCGCAAGCCCTATTCCGACGCGGCGCTCCGGCAGGCCATCGCGGCCGCGCGCCAGGTCAGCGTGTGACGCCGCCTGAACCTTCGGGAGGTCGGGGGGAGTGCGCGGGAGGAACGGAACAGCCTTTGTGAGTTGCGCCGCAACCATTCCGGAGAGGGTCCGGAGCGTCCGGCCGGGTGCCGCGTTGAGCAGGCGCCGTGGCTGTGGGGGACGTCGTGGAGTTCGAAGCGGAGATCGAGGCCAATATTCCGAAACTGCGGCGCTTCGCCCGCGCCATGGTGCGCGACCGGGCCCTCGCCGACGATCTGGTGCAGGACTGCCTGATGCGGGCGCTCACCCGCCGGCACCTGTTCCAGCCCGGCACCAACCTCGGCGCCTGGCTGACGACCATCCTGCGCAACGGGATCATCAACCATATCAGGCGCGGCCGGACGGTGAGCCTGGAGGATGAGGGCGGGGCCACGCTCGACCTGCCGGCCGTGGGCGGCAATCCGACGACGGCGCTGGAGATGCGGGATCTCTCGGCCGCCCTACAGGCCCTTCCCGATTCCTGGCGCGAGCTCGTGCTGCTGGTCGGGCTGGAGGGCATGAGCTACGAGGAGGCCGCGCGCGTCACCGGCGTGAATGTGGGCACGGTGAAGAGCCGCCTCAGCCGCGCCCGCGGCATGCTGCGCGCCCTCATGGACGGTCAGGACGCGCAGGCGGCGGGCCGCACGGCGTACGGTCGGCCGCCGCAATCGCCGTCGGATGCCGTCGCCGCCCCGCCCCGGACCGCCGCCTGACGGCCACGGCCGGGCGCGAGTGAAGCCATCCGATCCGACAGGCCGGCCACCACCACTCACCCCGCGCGGAACGCCGGTCGGCCGGTGGCCCGGGCTGTTCAGGCGACCCCAGGCGGGGGTCCCGCCAGGGATGTTCCCGGCACGCCGTTGGAGCCGCCCCGTGCTTCTTTTGCCGTCTCGCCCCGCGGGGGGAGCCCGTGCTATCCGGGAGCATCTTCCACTTTCCTCCCTTCGACCCCTGCCGTGCACGACCCGTCGCTTCCCCTTCCCAGCCATCCGCCCGACATGGCGGCATCGCTGGCGGATCTGCGCAGCCGCCTTCTCGGCGCCGGGACCACCGCCGCGCTGGCGCTGATCGCCGACGCCGTCCGCCGCCTGCTGGATGCCGACGGCGCCACGGTGGTGCTGCGCGAGGGGGAGTTCTGCCACTATGCCGACGAGGACGCGATCGGCCCGCTCTGGAAGGGGCAGCGGTTCCCGTCGGGAATCTGCCTCTCGGGCTGGGTCATGCGCACTGGCCGCGCCGCGGCGGTCCCGGACGTCTTCGCGGATTCGCGCATTCCCGCCGACGCCTACCGTCCCACCTTCGTCCGCAGCGTCGCCATGGTGCCGGTCGGCAGGGATCCAGCCTTGGGCGCGCTCGGCGCCTATTGGGGGCTGCAGCGCTGGCCCGACGACCGGTCGCTGGACTTGCTATCGGCCATCGGTGCCGTGGCGGCGCCGGTGCTGGCCGCCTGCTCCCGCGCTTCCTGAAGCGCGGTCCCTCCACGCCGCGACGAGCGGATTGCCCTGACGGGACCCGCCCGTCCTTCGCGCCTATTCCACGCATGGCCGCCAATGCTGCATGCGGAGGATGCGCGCGCATCGCCGGGCCGGGTACATGACTTGCACCTAGGCTGATCCTGTGCTAGCTAGGTCCGTATGTCGAACCCAGGCCATAACCGGACCAGCCCCGTCGCGATGGAGGATTGCGGCCTCGTCGCCGCGGCGGAGCTGCTCGCCGACCGCTGGAACCTGCTGATTCTTCGGGAGGCGTTCTACGGCGTCGCCCGCTTCGACGACATGCAGGCCGATCTCGGCATTCCCAAGGTGACCCTGTCGGATCGGCTGCGGAAGCTGACCAAGGCCGGACTGCTGGCCGAACAGCCCTATAGGGACCAGGGGCAGCGGACCCGGCGCGCCTATGTGCTGACGCCGACCGCGCGCGCCCTGACCCTGCCCTTCATGGCCCTGATGCAGTGGGGGGACGAGGCCGTCAAGAAGCGCGGCTCCGCCCTCGCCATGACCTCCCCGACCGGCAGCGCCGTGCGCGTCGGCTTCGTGGATGCCGAGGGGCGCGCCGTCGACCCCTCCGCCATCTCCTTCACCATCGTCAAGCGGAGAGCAGACCGATGAGCACCCGCCCCGTCACCCAGGACGACCCCCTGGACGATTTCGACGCCCGCGCCGTCACGCTGGAGGGCGCGACCAAGACCGTCCATGTCGCGGGCGCGGGCCCTGCCATCATCGTCATGCCGGAGATGCCGGGCATCAGCCCGCACGTCACCCGCTTCGCCCGCTGGGTCCGGGACGCCGGCTTCACCGTCTACCTGCCTTCCCTGTTCGGTCGCGACGGCGTGCTGGTGGACGCCCAGGAGGCGGCCGGGGTGTTCAAGCGCGCCTGCGTCAGCGCCGAGTTCCACGCGCTCGCCGGCAAGGGGGCGAGCCCGGTGACGGGCTGGCTGCGCGCCCTCGCCCGGCTCGCCCATGAGGAGTGCGGGGGCCCCGGCGTCGGCGCGATCGGCATGTGCTTCACCGGGAACTTCGCCCTGTCCATGATGCTGGAGCCCGCCATGCTGGCGCCGGTCCTGTCGCAACCGACCCTGCCGCTGGACGACCCCGCCGGCCTGGAAAGCGACGAGGCGGAACTCGCCGCCGTCCGGGAGCGGCTGGAACGCGAGGACCTCACGGTCATGGCTTACCGGTTCGAGGGCGACGCCTTCTGCCAGGCGAAGCGGTTCGAGGCGTATGCCCGCGCGCTCGGCAAGCGCTTCGTGCCGCGGGTTCTGCCGGACGGGGCGGCCGCCGCCGAGGATCTGCCGCCGTTCCACCAGGCCTTCGTGAAGACGCCGCACAGCGTGATGACGGCACACCTCATCGATGAGGCGGGGCAGCCGACCGTCGCGGCCCGTGACGAAGTCCTGCGGTTCTTCAGGGATCGGCTGCGAAACGGCTGAGCCTCGTTCGGTTCCGGCGAAAAGCATCGCCGTCCGCCGGGTGCTCCTCGCCCGGCCGGGACGGTGGTGCGGGACGGGCAATCCGATGACCATAAGGGCCGGGGCGTCGACGTCACATCCCGGAGCTGCCGTTGCCGACGGCGACGATGTCAGGCCCAGCCGGGCAGCATCTCCGCCAGCACCGCCTGCAGATCGTTCACGCGGAAGGGCTTGCGCAGCATGGGGATGTCCGGACCCGCGACACGCTTGATGGCCGCCGTCTCGGCATAGCCGCTGGCGAAGACGATCGGCAGATCCGGCCGGAGATTCCGGATGGCGGCGGCGACCTCCGCGCCGTTCATCCCGGGCATGGCGAAGTCCAGCAGCACCAGGTCCGGCGGCTCGCGTTCGACCGCGGCGAGGCCGGCCGGGCCGTCCGCCGCCTCGAGGGTGCGGCAGCCCAGCGCCTGCAGCGATTCCACCAGCATTCGTCGCATGTCCTGGTCGTCGTCCACGACCAAAATCGTGGCCAGGCGCCGCGCCGGCCCGGCGGTCGCCTCCGGCCGGTCCTCCGCCGCGCCCTCCGGCAGCGTGGTCACCGGCAGCAGCAGCAGGACACTGGTGCCCTGGCCGATGCGGCTCTCGATCCGGGCGGCACCGCCGCACTGCCGCGCGACACCGTAGACCTGGCTGAGACCCAGCCCGGTGCCCTTGCCCACCTCCTTGGTGGTGAAGAACGGGTCGAAGGCGCGGCTCGCGACCTCGGGCGGCATGCCGGGGCCGGTATCCTCGACGGACAGCTGCACGTAGCGCCCGTCCGGCACGTCCGGGTCGCCGGCCACATTGCGCAGGACGGTGCGGACGGTCAGGTCGCCGCCCTCGGGCATGGCGTCCCGCGCATTGATCGCGAGGTTGAGGATCGCCATCTCGAGCTGGACCGCGTCGGACAGCACCGTCTCGCGCTCGGGATCGAGATCGAAGCGCAGGCGCACCTGCGGCCCCAGCGTGCGGGCCAGCAGGTCCGCCATGCCCTCCACCACCCCGGCGACGATCAGCGGCTTGCGCTCGATCGCCTGCGCCCGGGAGAAGGCAAGCAGCTGCCCGGTCAGCTTGGCGCCGCGCTCGGCCGCCGCCAGACCGCCGTCGGCGATGCGCCTGACACGCTCCGGGTCGTCGGGCTTGCGGCGGATCAGGTCGAAGCCGCCGATCACCGCCCCCAGCAGATTGTTGAAATCGTGGGCGATGCCTCCGGTCAGCCGGCCGACCGCCTCCATCTTCTGGGCCTGGCGCAGCGCCTCCTCGGCCCGCACCTGCCGGGTGACGTCGCGGCTGGACCCGATGAGGCGGAAGATCCGGCCCTGCGCGTCGGGCAGCGGCACCAGCGAGGTGTCCCAGTGCCGGGGGTCGCCGCCCAAATCGAACACCTCGCGGTACTGGTACATCTGCCCCGTCGCGACGACCCGGCGGTAGGTCTCCAGCACCCGCGCGGCCACGTCGGGCGGCAGGATCTCCTCGATGCGCTTGCCCCGGACCTGGTCGATCGGCAGGCCGACGCCGGCCACATGGGCCGGGTTCAGCTGCTCGACGGTGAAGGCGCCATCCTCGCCGACGCCGATCACGAACAGCGCCTCCGGCGTATGCTCGAAATAGGCGCGGTAGAGCGCGTCCGCTTCCTGGCGCGCCGCCTCGGCCCGGGCCAGCGCCGCCCTGGTCTCCCGCTCGGCCGTCACGTCGCGCCCGATGCAGTAGATGAGCGCGCCCTCGGGCTGGATCGTCCAGGAAATCCAGCGCCAGGAGCCGTCCCGGTGGCGGTAGCGGTCCTCGAACGCCACGCTGGGCTGGCCCTCGGCGAGGCGCCGGAGCTCGGCGCGGGTCCGCTCGGTGTCGTCGGGATGCTTGATCTCCGCCGCGTTGCGCCCCTCCAGCCAGGAGGTCTCCCAGCCCAGCACCCGCTCCCAGGCCGGGTTGACCGACAGCAGCGTGCCGTCGGTGCGGGCGACGCACATCAGGTCGCGGCTGAGGCGCCAGATGCGGTCGCGCTCGGCCGTCCGCTCGGCCACCTGCGCCTCGAGCCGCTCGTTCAGTGCGCGCAGGCCCAGCTCGGCGAGCTTGCGGTCGTGGTTGTCCTCGACCACGCCGTACCAGCGGAGGATGGCGCCCGCCTCGTCGCGCAACGCATAGGCCCGGGCGCGCATCCAGCGGTGCTCGCCTTGGGCGGTGCGGATGCGGTACTCGACATCGACCGGGTCGCCGCTCCGCAGCGAGGCGGTGAAGGACTCCATCGCGGCCGGCAGATCGTCGGGATGCACGACCCTGGTCCAGCCGCTGCCCAGCGGTTCGCCCGGCGCCTGCCCGGTCAGCTCCAGCCAGCGGGCGGTGTAGCTGGTGACATTGCCATGCGGATCGCAGGTCCAGGGCACCTGCGGGTTGAACTCCAGCCGGTGGCGCAGCTCCGCCTCGCTGCGCTGCAGCGCCAGTTCCGCCTCCTTGCGCGCCGTCACGTCGAGGCAGACGCCGTGCAGCTGGAGCGGCCGGCCCGCGGCGTCCCGCACCACCTGCCCCTGATTGTGCAGCCACATCATCCGCCCGTCGGGATGGCGGTAGCGGAACTCGCTGTCGTAGCGCACGGCCGGACCCGCCAGGGCGGCCTGCAGCCTTGCCTCGTCGGCCGCCACGTCCTCGGGCGGCATGCGGGCGCGGAAGGCCTCCGCCACCGAGCCGGGCCCGAAGATCGCGTCGGCGTTCTCGGACCGGGTGACCTGGCCCGTCTCCAGGTCGAGGCTCCAGGCCACCATGCGGGCGGCTTCCAGACCCAGGCGGAGCTGCGCCTCGCTGGCCCCGATCCGGGCTTCGCGGCGCCGCTGGGCGGTGACGTCGCGGACGATGCCCACGGCCCGGATCGGCGCACCGGTCGCCGGATCGCGCAGGACGGCCCCGTGCGAGGTGATCCAGCGCGGCCCGCCGTCCATCGCCGGCACGGCGGCGCGGAACTCCACGTCATAGGGCGGTCCGCCCGGTTCCAGGCTTGCCCGGAACGCCCGGTCGATCCGGGCGCGGTCGTCGGGATGGGCCGCGCGCAGCCAGGTGGCGGCGTCGTAGGTCGGGTCGCCGGCGGGCAGGCCCATGATCCGTACCGCCGCCGTATCCCACCGGCCGCGACCCGTCGCCAGGTCGAAGTCCCAGGATCCGAGGCGGGGCTCATCCTTCCCTGCCGCGTAGGACAGGTCCATCACAAGGTCGGAGGCCACCAGCTCAGTCACCGTCCATGTCCCCGCCTCCAGATCCCGCCCCGGCGGACCGCATGGCTCTTCCCGCCGAGGAGGCCCACTTCCCAGGGGCATAGATAGACGGCCGATCCTGTTCCCCTCAATTCGCCTTAGGCTCTAGCCAAAGGTCGAGTCGGGCGCGGACGGGATGCGCAGGTTTGCCGACCGGGCGACGCTCCATGCCGGTGGCCAGCCCGGCCTTCATGAGGGCGCGGCCGACGGGGACAGCCCGCAATTCCGCCGCGGCCCGTCCCTCGGGTCCCGCGGCTTCGGCACACCGGAGCCGTTTGCGTCGCATGGGCGTGCCACGGGGCGGATCACTGGGTCTGCACCAGCGCGTGGGATATCCGGTAGCAGCCGTCCAGCCAAGCCATGATCTCGCGCGCGCCCGGCTCCGGCCGGCCCTCGTACCGCCCGCGCAGCTGGCCGGCTTTCTCGCCCAGCAGGTCCAGCGGCACCTCCTGCAGGGTCAGCAGGTCGTCGCGCACCAGGGTGGCGAGCTCCTCGCCCAGCACCGCGCCGGCCGCGCGGCGGAAGGCGTCGCCGTAGCGGTAGGCGTCCCCGTCCCGGTAGCTCTCCGGCAGGGTCAGCAGGGGGATGCGGGTCAGCGCCGGCTGCAGCGCGGGATTGACCGCATGGGCCGACAGGCGTCCCGCCAGCGCCGCCGGGCGCCCGGTGAAGCCCCGGAGATGCAGGTGCTGCGACAGGCGCTGGCCGTCATTGACCGGATAGTTGTCCCAGAGGAAGGGCCGGCGCCGCATCGCCTCCGCCACCCGGTCGATATGACCGGGCGAGATCTCGCGGGAGCAGACCTCCTCCCCCGTCCAGAACATCTCGACATCGGGGTCCAGCAGCCGGCCCAGCGTCTCCAGATACCCGACCGGCCGGCGGCCGAACACGCGGTCCAGGACCGGATCGTCGGAATAGTAGCTGGGGCAGACGATCAGCCGTGACGCGCGGGTGCGGGCGGCGGCGAAGTCGACGATCCGGGCCTGCCGCTCGGCGAGGTCGGGCAGGTCGCCGCGCATGTCGTCGAACAGGATGGCGAGGTCGTCGATGCCCATCCGGTCGAGCGCCGCCAGCTTGGCCACCAGGGCCGCCTCGGCCGCCGCGTCGAAATCCAGGTAGGCCTCATAGGGGCTGAGGCCCACGCCGAAGCGCACCCCGGCCCGCCGGCAGGCCGCGCCGAAGGCGGCGATCTCGGCGGCGACGGGCTCCGGGTGCGGCGTCCGCCAGTCGCGGCGCAGCCAGGCATCGGCCTTGGGCGCGTAGAGGAAGAAACGGTAGCCGTGCGGCGCCAGGAACTCCATGGTCTCCCGCCGCTCCGCCCAGCTCCAGGGCGTGCCGAAATAGCCCTCGATGATGCCCAGTTCCATGGCTCTCTCTCCCTCCAGAGCTTGCTGGAGAACCGCTTGAACGGTTCTCACCGGCGGTTGCCACTCCCGACCGTCATCCCGGCGCAGGCCGGGACCCAGGGGTTGCAGCCATGAGCGGCCGATGAAGCGCGCCCGTAGGTCGCATGGAGCGCAGCGCAATGCGACATGCCCCGGCCAGGATGTCGCATTACGCCGGCGGCTCCATGCGATCTACGAACCACACCTGTGCTGCATCCGCCGCATCCCGCTGCAACCCCTGGGTCCCGGCTTTCGCCGGGATGACGGGAAGTGGGAAAAGCGCCCGGAAGCCATTGCCTTACGGACCCCAGGGCACCTCGTGCCGGACGCCCGCGACCCAGGTGCCGCGCACCCGCAGCTCCGGCGACAGCAGCACCAGGTCGGCGGCCCGGCCCGGCGCGATGCGGCCGTGGCTCCCCTCCAGCCCGACGAAGCGGGCCGGGTACAGGGACGCCATGCGCAGCGCCTCCTCCACCGGCAGTCCCAGCAGCGCCACGGCGTTGCGCACCGCCTGGGCCATGTCCAGGTCGGCGCCGGCCAGCGTGCCGTCCTCCGTCACCAGCCGGCCGTCCTGGCGCCGGATGGTGCGGCCGTCCAGCACGAAGCTGTGGGCGTCGGTCCCGGTCGGCGGCATGGCGTCGGTGACCAGGAACAGCCGCCCCGGCTTCAGCCGCAGCGCCGTCTTCAGCAGCTCGGGATGCACATGCACCCCGTCGGCGATGATGCCGGCCCAGGTGCCCGCGTCGGCCATGGCGGCCAGGGTGATGCCGGGCTCGCGGTTGGCGATGGGCGGCATGGCGTTGAACAGGTGGGTGAAGCCGCTCAAGCCTTCCGCCACCGCTTCCCGGGTGCGCTCCAGGCCCGCTGCCGAATGGCCGCCCGCCACCACGATCCCGGCCGCCGCCAGCCGGGCGATGTCGCCCGGCCGCATCGCCTCGGGCGCGCAGGTCAGCAGCACGCGCCCCCGGGGAAAGCGCGCGGGCAAGCCGCGGAGATAGTCGATGTCGGCATCGGTCGGCGCGCGGACGAAGGAGGCCTCGTGCACGCCGCGCCGCGCCGGGCTGAGGAACGGCCCCTCGAGATGCAGCCCGGCGACGCCGCCGCCCGGCACGCCGGCCGCTTCCGCCGCCGCCTCGGCCGCGCGGCGCATCCCGCCGGCATCGCCGGTGATGAAGGTCGGGAACAGCGCCGTGGTGCCGAAGGGCCGGTGCGCCGCGGCGATGGCGAGTGCGGCGTCCGCCGTCGGCTCGGCGTTGAACAGCACCCCGCCGCCGCCATTCACCTGCAGGTCCAGGAAACCGGGTGCCAGGATGGTGCCGGGCGGCAGATCCACCCGCTCCGCCCCGGAGACGTCCTCCCCCGCCGCGGGCAGGCCGGCGATCCGGCCGTCCCCGATCAGGAGCGCGCGGCCCTCGATCCAGGATTCGCCGTCGAAGAGGCGGGCGCCGGTCAGCAGCTGGGGGCGGGTCATCACAGGGTCTCCGTCACCTTGCGCAGATTGCCGGGCCGGTCCGGGTCCAGGCCCCGGGCGCGGGCGACCTCGGGGACGGCGAGGTAGAAGCTGAGCGCCTGGGCCAGCGGCGCGGCCTCCGGCGGCAGGTCGGCCTGGACTGGCAGCGGCACGGCGCCGGCGATGTCCGGCTCGGTGCAGAGGACGGGAGCGCCCAGGCCCACCAGCCGCTCCGCCACCTGCCGCATCCCGGCGCGGGTGGCGTCGTCCTGCCCCAGCAGCAGCGCCGGGAAGCCGGGGCCGGCCAGGGCCAGCGGCCCGTGGATCAGCTCGGCGCCGCTGAAGGCCTCGGCATGCAGGCGGCTCGTCTCCTTGCATTTCAGCGCCAGCTCCAGCGCCGCGCCGAGGCCCAGGCCGCGGCCGACGACATAGAGGCCGGTGGCGGCGGACAGGCCCGACAGCGCCGGGCGCCAATCCTGCGCCGCCGCCCGCTCCAGCCAGTCCGGCAGGCAGGACGCCACCCCCTGCAGGCAGCGGTCGCCCTTCCAGGCCGCCGTCAGCTGCAGCAGCGCCAGACAGGCCATGAGATAGGATTTGGTGGCGGCGACGCTGCGCTCCGGCCCGGCGCAGAGCGGCAGCACATGCTCGCATGACGCGGCCAGCGGCGAGGCCTCGTCATTGACCAGGGCGACCGTGACGGCGCCGGCCTCGCGCGCGCGGTCGGCCAGGCGCAGCAGGTCGGGGCTGCGGCCGGACTGGGACACGGCCAGGAACAGGGCGCCCTTCAGGCGCAGCGGGGCGTCGTAGAGGGAAACGACGGACGGCCCCATCGAGGCGACTGGCACGCCCAGATGCGTCTCGATCAGGTACTTGCCGTAGGTGGCGGCATGGTCGGAGCTGCCGCGGGCGCAGGTGACCACGACGGAGGGCTCCGACGCCCGCAGGCGCGCGGCCAGGGCGGACAATCCGCCGCCCAGCCGCTCCAGCTGCCGCGCGGCCGCCGCCGGCGCCTCCCGCGCCTCGGCCTCCATCAGGGCGCCGGGCAGGGCGCCGGGCAAGGCTCCGGACGGGGGAGCGGTCTGCGGGTCGGTCGGCATCGGCCATCCTCCAGGGGCTGTGCTGATGGCGCCAGACCATCATCGCCGTTTACTAATACCACTGCAATACCACACAGGCAACGGCGGCGTGGTCCGCCCGTGGCGCGGCGTCCGCTCAGGCGGTGCCGGCCGGCTGGTGCGCGATGGACCGGGCCAGGATCAGGGCGCCGTCCAGCGGATCGGCGTCGGGATCCTTCAGGAAGGCCCTGATGTCGGGAGGAAGCCACTTCGAGACCTCCCGCGACAGGCCGCCGATCATCGCGCATTGCGGCGCGCCGCGGTCGACCAGGGCGCGGACCATGGTCTCCACATGCCAGGCGGCCTTGGTCATGATGATCCGGCCGACGGGGTCGCCATGGCCGGCATGGCGCACGACCACCGGCGCCAGCGTGGCGTAGTCGGTGGCCGTGGCGCCGTCCATCCAGCGGATGATCTCGGCCGGGCTGCCGTTGAACCGCTCCAGCACCTCGGCGGTCAGCGGCGACGGCGCGATGCGGCCGTCATGCGCCTGCAGCGCCTTGCGCACCGCCCGCAGCCCGATGTCGGCGCCGCTGCCGCCATCGGAGACGGGGAAGCCGTAGCCGCCGACCGTGAACTCGGCGCCGTCCACCCGGGCCAGGCCGATGCTGCCGGTGCCGACGATGACGATGGCGCCGTCCTGGCCGGAATGGGCGCCCAGGAGCGCGATCTGCGCGTCGCTGACCAGGCCGGTGGAGCGGAACGGCAGGGGCTGCGCCAGCAGCGCGTTGCGGGCGCCGGGCCGGCTGATGCCGGCGATGCCGATGCCGGCATGGGCCCGGGACAGGTCGGACGCCGCCAGCCCCGCCATGGCGGCGGCCTCGCCGCAGGCCGCCTCGATCTCGCGGAAGGCCTGCTCGGCGCCGACCCGCAGATTGGCGGCGCCGGCGCGGCCGGATCCCAGCACGCGACCCTGCGCGTCGACCAGCCGGGCCCGGCAGCTGGTGCCGCCCGCGTCGATCCCGATGAAATACTGCATGAGGCACCTGCGGCGTCGCTGACGGCGTCGGCCGGGCCGATGATCTGGCCGTCGGCCGCGAACTGGTATGGTACTGGCAGTGCAGGGACTGTCAAGCCTCGCTCCGGCAAACCGTGCGCCACACAAGGTGGAAGCTCCAACCCAGCCCGCCCAGGCCATTTTGCGGCTTGTAATGGTATTATAATGGCGTCTATAGTGGTTTCAGCCCGGCCTCCCCGGCCGGCCGCGTGCAACCGCCCGCCGCCGCCATGGTTCCGCACCGCCTCCCGCTCCGAGGTGACCGATGAAGACCGAGTCCATCAGCCCCCGCTATCTCGACCTGGACACCTGGCCGACCCAGGACGTGGTCGAGGCCATGCTGGAGAGCCAGTTCGCGGCGGTGGCCGCGGTCAAGTCCCAGGCCGAGGCCCTGGCCCGCGCGGCGGAAGCCGCCGCCGACCGGCTGGGCGACACGGGCCGGCTCGTCTATGTCGGCGCCGGGACCTCGGGCCGCCTGGCGGTGCAGGACGGGGTGGAGCTGGGCCCCACCTATGGCTGGGGCCGGGAACGGCTGGTCTTCGCCCTGGCCGGCGGCATGGGCGCGCTGTCCGCCAGCGCCGAGGACGCGGAGGATGACGGCGCCAAGGGTGCCGCCACCATGCGCGAGGAGGGCGTCGGACCCCAGGACGTGGTCATCGGGCTGGCGGCCAGCGGCACCACGCCCTATACGGTGGCCGCCATCGCCGAGGCGCGGCGGCTGGGCGCGCTGACCATCGGCATGGCGAACAATGGCGGCACGCCGCTGCTGGAAGCCGCCGAGCACGCCATCTGCCTGGAGACGGGCGGCGAGTTCATCGCCGGCTCGACCCGGATGAAGGCCGGCACGGCGCAGAAGATCGCCACGAACATGCTGTCCACGGCCATCATGGTCCGCCTCGGCCGGGTCTATCGCGGGCTGATGGTGGACATGCGCGTGTCCAACGCCAAGCTCCGCGACCGCGGCGCCCGCATCGTGGCGGAGGTGGCGGGCTGCCCGGTGGAGACGGCGTCGGCCGCGCTGGAGCGGTCGGGCGGCAACATCAAGCTGGCCGCTCTCCTGGCGCTGGGCCTCGAGGCCGGGGCGGCGGAGGCGCTGCTGCGCGCCTCCAAGGGCAATCTGCGCCGGGCGCTGCAGGGCCGGACGGCCGGGTGACGCCGTGAAGCTGAAGCTCAAGCCGGACTGGAACGGGCACACGCCGCTGTACATCCAGCTGGCGAACAAGCTGCGCGACAGCATCAACGAGGGCCAGATCGCCACCGGCGAGGCTTTGCCGTCGGAGCGCGCGCTGAGCGAGCTGACGGGGGCCTCGCGGGTGACGATCCGCAAGGCGATCGAGCAGCTGGTGGAGGAAGGCCTGCTGCTGCGCCGGCATGGCTCGGGCACCTTCATAGCACCGCGCGCCGAGCAGCCGGGCACGACGCTGTCGGGCTTCAGCGCGGATGCGCTGCACCGGGGGAAAGCGCCGGGCTCGATCTGGCTGGTGAAGACGGTGTCGTCGGCGACGCCGGACGAGGCGGCGGCGCTGGCGATCGCCCCGGCGGCGCAGGTGGCGCGGCTGGCCCGCGTTCGCATCGCCGACGACGAGCCGCTCGCCATCGAGCACGCCACGGTCGTGGCCGACCTGCTGCCGGCGATGGAGCGGATCGGGGATTCGCTTTACGCGGCCTTGGACATGAAGGGCAACCGCCCGGTTCGGGGCGTGCAGAAGATCCGGGCGTCGCTGGCGACCCCGATCGAGGCGGGCCTGCTGTCGATCAAGGAAGGCTCGGAGGTGCTGCGCATCGAGCGGCGCACCTACCTGGCCGACGGCACGCCGGTGGAGTTCACCCGCTCCGCCTATCGCGGCGACCGCTACGAGTTCGTCTCCGAACTGCGCGAGTGGTGCGACAACAGCTAGGGGTCCGGGCCATGGCGGTTCTCGACGATGAGGGCGGGCCGGTCCCCGCCGCCCCCCGGACCAGCTTCAAGGCCGCCTGGGCCCGCTCCGGGCCGAAGCTGCTCTTCATGGGCATGCTGGGCTTCTCCTCCGGCCTGCCCTACCTGCTCTCCTTCGCGACCCTGTCGCTGCGGCTGGCGCAGGCCGGCGTTGACATCGTGCTGATCGGCTTCCTGGCCTGGGTCACGCTGCTGAACAATCTGAAGTTCCTGTGGGCGCCGGTGCTGGACCGCACCGCGCCGCCGGGGCTGGGCGGGCGGCTGGGTCGGCGCGGCGGCTGGGTGGCGGTCTGCCAGCTCGGCATCGCGGCGGCGCTGGCCGGCCAGGCCTTCGCCGACCCGGCCGAGGGGCTGATGCCGGTGGCGCTGCTGGCCCTGCTGACCGTCTTCTGGTCCGCCAGCCAGGACGTCGCCGTGGATGCCTGGCGCATCGAGATGGCGGAGGGCGCGGCGGAGATGGGCTGGCTCGCCGCCGCCCATCTCTGGGGCTACCGCGCCGCCATGGTGGTGGCCGGCGGCGGCGTGCTGTTCCTGGCCGGCACCGCGGGCTGGACCGCCGCCTATCTGGCGGCGTCCGGAGTGATGGCGCTGCTCTGCCTCGCCGTCCTGCTGTGGCCGCGGGCGGGGACGCCCCAGCGGGGCGGCGGCCTGGCCGGCGGGCTCGCGGCGGCGGTCCTGATCGTGGCGCTGGTCTCCGCCGCCATCCTCGCCCTCGGGCTGGCGGCGCCCGGGCTGGCCGCCCTGCTGGGGCTGGAGACCGGGCGGCGGGAGATGGCGGTGCGGGTGGCGGCGGTGGCGCTGCTGCCCTTCCTGGCGGCGGCGCTGGCGATCCCCTGGATCCGGCGCGCCGGCCCCGCCTCGCGCTGGGGCCGGGCGCATGCGACCGCCGGGCTGGTGGAGTTCCTGCACCGCTTCGGATGGTGGGCGCTGCCGCTGCTGGCTTTCGCGGCGCTGTTCCGGCTGGGCGACCTGGTGATGGCGGCGATCGGCAAGACGCTCTACGCCCATGTCGGCTACGCGCCGCAGACGGTCGGCGCCGTGGAGGGCACGGTCGGCCTGGGCGCCATGGTGCTGGGCGTGGCGGCGGGCGGGCTGGCGGCGGGAAAGCTCGGGCCGGCGCGCTCGCTGCTGCTCGGCGGCGCGGTCGCGGCCCTGGGCAACCTCGCCTTCGCTTGGCTGAGCCTGTCCCCGGCCGAGGCGTGGCGGCTGGCGGCGGCGGTGGCGCTGGACAATTTCGGCGGCGGGCTGGCGGCGACGGTCTTCATCGTCTTCCTCTCCGGCCTGACCAGCCGCGCCCATGCCGGCGCGCAGTACGCGCTGCTGAGCTCCTTCGCCTTCCTGGTGCCGCAGCTGGTGGCGGGCTCGTCGGGCCTGCTGCAGGCCCGGTTCGGCTATGCCGGGTTCTTCGCCGGCACGGCCGCGCTGGCGCTGCCGGCACTGGCCCTGGTGCCGCTGGTGGCGCGGATCGCCGCCCGGCGCCTTCCCTCCCCCTCCCGACCCTGAGAGGCCGACCATGCGGGTGCTTGGACTGATGAGCGGAACCTCCCTCGACGGCATCGACGCCGCCATCCTGGAGACCGACGGCGAGGCCATCCAGGGCTTCGGCCCGGCCGCCACCTTCGGCTACACGGCCGACGAGCGGGGGGCGGTGGAGCGCGCCATCGCGGACGCGCTGGCCGATCCGGCCGGCACGCCCGCCAGCTTCCCGGCGGCGGCGCGGGCGGTGACGGCGGCGCATCTGCGCGCGGTCGAGGCCATCCTGGCCCTGCCCGGTGCCGGCGCGGTCGATCTGATCGGCTTTCCCGGCCAGACGGTGCTGCACCGGCCGGAGATCGCCCGCACGTTGCAGCTGGGCGACGCCGATGCGATGGCGGCGCGGTTCGGCACCGACGTGGTGCACGACTTCCGCTCGGCCGACGTGGCGGCGGGCGGCCAGGGCGCGCCCTTCGTGCCGCTCTACCACGCCGCGCTGGCGGCATCGTCGGGCCACGCGGCGCCGCTGGCGCTGCTGAACCTGGGCGGCGTCGGCAACGTCACCTGGATCGGCGCGGACGGCGCGCTGCTGGCCTTCGACACCGGCCCGGGCAACGGGCTTATCGACCAGTGGGTAGCGCGGCACGGGATGGGCGCCTTCGACGAGGACGGGCGGCTGGCCGCCGGCGGCCGGGTCGACGAGGCGGCGCTGGCGGCCCTCATGCGCCATCCCTATTTCGGCCGGCCGGCGCCGAAGTCGCTGGACCGCTACGACTTCACGCCGGAGGCCGTGGCGGGCCTGTCCCCGGTCGACGGCGCCGCGACCCTGACCGAGTTCACCGCCGCCTCCGTCGCCGCCTGCCTGCCCCTGCTGCCGGAGCCGCCGACCGTCTGGATCGTCTGCGGCGGCGGACGGCGGAACCCGGAGCTGATGCGCCGGCTGGCGGCCCGCCTGCCCGCCCCCTGCCTCGACGCCGACCGGCTGGGCTGGCGCGGCGATTCGGTGGAGGCGGAGGCCTTCGCCTTCCTTGCCGTGCGGTCGCTGCGCGGCCTGCCGTTGAGCGTGCCCGGCACCACCGGCGTGCCCCGGCCGCTGACCGGCGGCCGGCTGGCGCGGGCGCCGCTGGCCGCCTGAGTTCTCCCGACGTCGCGCCCTCTCCCGCTTCCTCGGCGCGACGGAACTGCCCCGCCCCCGGGCGCCTGCATCCAGGCGCCTCATCCGGGGGCGGGGCACCTTTCTCCAAGCTTTTCCGGTCGCTCGTAGGTCGCATGGAGGCGCAGCCGAAATGCGACGCTACTCGGCCGGGGCATGTCGCATTGCGCTCCGCTCCATGCGACCTACGGGCGTGCCTCGGCGGCCGGTTTTCCAACGGGCGCTAGCCGTTGTCCTGGCAGTCCCGAAGCTCGGAGACGAACTCGTACCGGTCGCCGCGGTAGGCGGAGCGGGTGAACTCCACCGGCGTGCCGTCGGCCAGGTAGGTGCGCCGCTCGATGCGCAGCACCTCCGAGCCCTCGCGGATCGACAGCAGGCCCGCCTCGATCGGCGTCGCCAGCGACGCCCGGATCTTCTGCACGCCTCGCACCGGGCGGTTGCCCTTCATGTCCAAGGCCGCGTAGAGCGAGTCGCCCAGGGCCGAGAGGTCGGGCAGCAGCGTCGCCGGCACGATCGCATGCTCGATGGCGAGCGGCTCGTCGTCGGCGATGCGGACGCGGGCCAGCCGCGCCACCTGCGCCGCCGGCGCGATCGCCAGCGCCGCCGCCTCGTCCGGCGTCGCCGACGACACCGTCTTCACCAGCCAGATCGAGCCCGGCGCTTTCCCCCGGTGCAGCGCGTCCGCGCTGAAGCCAGACAGCGTCGTGCCCGGCTGCTCGGCGCGCGGTGCTATGAAGGTGCCCGAGCCATGCCGGCGCAGCAGCAGACCCTCCTCCACCAGCTGCTCGATCGCCTTGCGGATCGTCACCCGCGAGGCCCCCGTCAGCTCGCTCAGCGCGCGCTCCGACGGCAAAGCCTCGCCGGTGGCGATCTGGCCCTCGTTGATGCTGTCGCGCAGCTTGTTCGCCAGCTGGATGTACAGCGGCGTGTGCTCGTTCCAGTCCGGCTTGAGCTTCAGCTCCATGGGCGGAACACCTCTTCCCGGCTGTGACGCACACCACTCTAAGCCGCTTCCCGCCGCCCGCCAAGGCCGCAGCGCCCGCTGTCCGGGCCGCCGGCTTGACAGGTAGGGTGATGCCAATATGGTACCAGCAGGCCAGCCAAGGAGACCGCCGCCATGCCGACACAAGGCCAGACGCGCGCCAGCCCGTCCCGCGACGGCGCGCTGGACGCCTTCCGCGGCCTGGTGGTGCTGGCCATGCTGCTGGTGAACCTCCAGGGCTCGCACGCCCAGGCCTACGCGCCGCTGGCGCACGCCGCCTGGCACGGGCTGACCCTGGCGGATCTGGTCTTCCCCTTCTTCCTGCTGGTGGTGGGTCTGTCGGTGCCGCTGGCGCTGGACCGGCCGGGCCCGCGCCCCGCCTGGGCGCCGATCCTCAGGCGCACGGCCCTGCTGGTGCTGATCGGCGTCGCGCTGAACTGGCTGCTGCAGCCGGCGCTGCCCCTGGCGGAGCTGCGGCTGACCGGCGTGCTGCAGCGCATCGGCCTCGTCTATCTCGCCTGCGCCGCGGCGGCGCTGCTGTGGCGCGGCGCGCTGGCGCCCCTGCGGGCGGCGGTGGCGCTGATGGTCCTGCACGCCGCACTGCTGCTGATGCCGGCGCCAGGGGAGGCGCTGGCGAGCATGGAGCCGGGCCTGGGCCTCAGCGGCTGGGCTGACCGGGAATTGCTGCCCGGCCGGGCGCATCGTGGCACCCATGACCCGGAGGGCGTGCTCTCCACCCTGTCGGCCATCGCCACCGGCCTGCTGGGCGTGGCGGCGGCGCGGTTCCAGGCCACCGGCGGTTCGGCCAAGCGCCTGGCATCGGTCGGGGCCGGCGCCGTGCTGCTGGGCCTCGCCCTGACGCCGCTGCTGCCGCTGAACAAGTCGCTCTGGACCGCCAGCTTCGCCCTGGTCTCGGCCGGGCTGGGGCTGCTCTGCCTGCTTGGCCTGCGGGCCGTGTGGGAGCGGGTGGCGCGGCAAGCCTGGGCACGCGGCGCGGTGCTGCTGGGCCGCACCGCCCTGACGCTCTACGTGCTGCACATGCTGCTGATCGCCCTTTTGGTCCGCCAGGCGCCGGACGGCAGGCGGCTCTGGACCCATGGCTTCGAGGCGCTGGCGGCCACCGACCTGCCGGCGCCGACGGCCTCCCTGCTGTTCGCCATTCTCGCCTCGGCGCTCTGCGCCGCCGCCATGCCGCCGCTGCGGCGCCGGGGCTGGCTGCTGCGGGCCTGATGGACAGGTGCCCGTAAAGTGATATCTTAGTGGTATCATACCGACAGACCGGGGAGGCATCCATGTCCAGCGGGTCCGATCACGACAAGGGTCTCGTCGAGAGCTGGCACGCCAATGCCGGCGCCTGGTCGCGGGCGGTGGCGGACGGCGCCATCCCCAGCCGTCGGCTGGTGACCGACAAGGCGGTGGTGGAGGCGGTACTGGCGCTGCGCCCAGCCCGCGTGCTGGATCTGGGCTGCGGCGAGGGTTGGCTGACCCGGGCGCTGGCGCCGCATGTCGGCACGGCGGTAGGCGTGGACCTGGTGCCCGAGCTGGTCGAGCGGGCACGGGCGCAGGGCGGGGCCGAGTACCACGTCGCCTCCTATGCCGAGCTGGCCGCCGATCCGGCGCGGGTCGGCACCGGCTTCGACGTGATCGTCGCCAACTTCGCCCTGCTGGACGAGAATCCGGCGCCGCTGCTGGCGGCGTTGCGCCGGATCGCGGCGCCGGGCGGCCGGCTGGTGATCCAGACGCTGCATCCCGGCGCGGTGGACGGCCCCTACGAGGATGGCTGGCGCACCGAGACCTTCACCGCCTTCGACGGCGGCGCCGACTGGAAGCCGATGCCCTGGTACTTCCGCACCGTGGCCTCCTGGCTGCGACTGGTCTCAACCGACTGGCGCCTCGAGTCGCTGGATGAGCCGCTGAATCCGCTGACCCGGCGGCCGGCATCGCTGCTGATCACGGCCGTCGCGGGCTGAAAAGCCACAGTCGGCGGCGTCGGGAGACCGCGTGGCTTAGAGTGGTATCTTTCAGCCTTTACAAGAGCCCGGAATTGATTACAGTTTGGTATGCACGCCGATAAGGCGGCAGCTTCGGTCAGAGCCACAAGAACAGGAGGGGGGCATGGGCAAGCATCTCGCGAAGGGTCTTTTGGGCGCGACGGCCCTGGTGTCCCTCATGGCGGCACCGCAGGCGCTGGCGCAAGGCACGGCCGGCCAGGCGGACGCCACGGCCGAGCTGGAGGAGATCGTGGTCACGGGCTCGCGCATCCCGCGCGCCGACCTGACCTCGACCAGCCCCGTCTCCATCACCTCGCAGGAGCAGATCCGGCTGGACCGCGCCGTCACGGTGGAAGACTTCTCGGTGAAGCTGCCGCAGCTGGCGGGCGGCGTGAACAACACCTCGGCCGGGTCCGACGCGTACGGCGCCCAGACGCTGGACCTGCGCAACTTCGGCCAGAACCGCACGCTGGTGCTGATCAACGGCACCCGCGCCGTGCCCTTCAGCTTCCGCAACGCCGTCGACGTCAACGCCATCCCGGCCGCGCTGCTGAAGCGCGTGGACATCCTGACCGGCGGTGCGGCGGCCGTGTACGGCGCCGACGCGGTCGCGGGCGTGGTGAACTTCATCATCGACAACGAGTTCGAGGGGCTGGAGGCCGGCGCCAACTACGAGCATGCCGAGGATGGCGGCTCGCAGTATGGCGGCCACGTCGCCGCCGGCGGCCGCATCGGCGACCGCGGCCACGTCGTGGGCTATCTCGACTATGCGCGGCGCGAGACGCTGCGCGCCGGCGACCGTCCCTTCGCCCTGGCGCGGCCCGGCCTGGTGCCCGCCGCCGGCGGCAATTTCACCGACGTGGCCAGCGGCCGGACCTTCGCCTTCGACGATGCCGGCAACTTCACCCTGACGCCGCAGACCTCGAACTTCACGCCCCAATACATCCTGATCCAGCCGATGGAGCGCTACAACGCCTCCACCTTCTTCGAGTACGACGTGCTGGACGGCGTCACCGCCTATGGCCGCGGCATGTACACCAACGTGCAGACCACCGGCTCCAGCCGCTCCGGCTCGCAGCCCGTCGCGGTCAACGAGGTGGTGAACATCCGCCAGGACAACCGCTTCCTGCCGGACCAAGCGCGCAACCTGCTGACCTTCGTGAACGGCGTGGCGCAGGTGCGCGTCAACCGCTCGCTGGGCGAGCTCGGCATCATCACCGCCGACACCGAGCGCAACACCTACCAGGGCCAGCTGGGCCTGCGCGGCCCGGTGACGACCGACATCGGCTGGGACGTCTACGCCCAGTTCGGCCGGACCGAGGAGGAGACGACGGTCAACGGCGACGCCATACGCAACAACGCGGACGGCACCAGCCGCTTCGCCGGCATCGCCAATACGGTGGACATCTTCGGCCCCGGCGCCGACCTGGCCGGCTTCGGCCAGAGCTTCCAGCGCGACATCCGCGAGCGCGAGCAGTTCGTCACATCCGCCGTCCTGTCCGGCACCAGCGCCGGCCTGTTCGAGCTGCCGGCCGGCCCGCTGGGCTTCGCCGCCGGCTACGAGTACCGCGACGAGAAGGGCACCATCACCCACGACGCGGCGCTGGGCCTGGGCCTGTCCTTCCGCCAGGGCGTGGAGCTGCCGGTGCGCGGCTCCTTCGACACCAACGAGTTCTACGGCGAGCTGCTGGTGCCGGTGATCCGGGACGTCGACTTCGTCAAGGAGCTGAACCTCGAGGGCGCCTACCGCACGTCCGACTATTCCAACGCCGGGCGGTTCGACACCAACAAGCTGGCCTCCACCTGGGCGGTGAACGACGACATCCGCTTCCGCGGCTCGCGCCAGAAGGTCATCCGCGCACCCAACATCGGCGAGTTCGCGGCGCCGACCTCGTCCATTCCCTTCTCCTCGCTGGTCACGGTGGCGCGCCTGGCGCCGCGCTACGCCGGCGATCCCTGCGCGCTGGGCACCGGCAACGCCGAGCAGTGCCGCCGCTTCGGCGCGCCGGCCGCCGGCAGCTACAATTCGCGCGACGCCGCCAACCTGCGCGGCAACTACTTCTTCGGCGGCAATCCCGACATCGGGCCGGAGAGCGGCATCACCTACACGGTGGGCACGGCCATCACGCCGCGCTTCCTGGACGGCTTCAGCGCCACGGTCGACTGGTACCAGATCAAGCTGAAGGACGCGGTCGGGCAGATCCAGCCGATCGACGCGCTGACCAGCTGCTACATCACCAACCCGGTGGCGGACAACCCGCTCTGCGCCGCCGTCACCCGCGATCCCACGACCGGCTTCATCCTGAACGGCTTCCCGATCGACCGGAACCTGGGCGTGATCAAGCAGCGCGGCTTCGACGTCAACGCCTCCTACCGGCTGGACCTGCCGGAGGCCGTCCCGGGCGAGACGCTGACCCTGCAGTATCAGGGCAACATCGTCACCGACTACACGATCCAGCGGAACGAGGTGCTGCAGCCCGTCAACTGCAAGGGCAGCTACGGCTTCGCCTGCTCGTCCGACGCCGTGTCGCTGGTGGCGGCCGACTACCGCCACCGGGTCTCGCTGACCTGGGACGTGGGCATGGTGACGGCGCAGCTGGGCTGGCAGCGCATCGGCGACGTGCGCGACAGCGCGCTCGGCAGCACCGAGCGCATCAAGGCGCAGGACTATTTCGACGCCGCCGTGTCGGTGGAGGCGGTCGAGGGCGTGACGCTGAACGTGGGCGTCGACAATCTGCTCGAGAACAAGCCGCCGCGCCCGACCAACGCCGGCAGCTTCAACACCTATCCCGACACCTACAACGTGATCGGGCGGACCATCGGCGTCTCGCTGACCATCCGCCAGTAAGCGGCGCGTCCGGCGGCGGGCGGCTTCCCGGCTCAATCCGGGACGCCGCTTCGCCGCGGCCGGCAGGAGCATCGGCAGCATGGCGTTGCAGTTCACGGCCCTCGACTGGGCCATCCTCGGCGGCTATGTCGTCCTGCTGGCGGCGGCCGGGTTCCTGTCCACCAGCCTGAGGATGCGCAGCGCCGCCGACTATTTCCTGGCGGGGCACCGGGTGCCGATCTGGCTGGTGGCGGTCTCGGTGCTGTCCACCACCCAGTCGGCGGCCACCTTCCTCGGCGCGCCCGATTATGGCTACCGGGGCGACTACACCTACCTGACCAGCTATCTCGGCTGCCTGGTGGCGGCGGTGATCGTGGCGAAGGTGCTGATGCCGCGCTTCTACGCGGTCAACGCCTCGACCGTGTACGAGCTGCTGGAGCACCGCTACGACGCCCGCGCCATGCGGGCGGCGGGCGGCATGTACCTGGTGGGCCGGCTCTTCGCCAGCGGCGCACGGCTCTACCTCGCCGCCATCGCCGTCTCGATGATCGTCTTCCTGGACATCGAGCCGCAGCACATCCTGGTGTCCTCGCTGCTGCTGGTGGTGTTCGGCATCGCCTTCACCTTCATCGGCGGCCTGCGGGCGGTGATCTGGAGCGACCTGGTGCAGGTCGTGATCTATGTCGGCGCGGCGCTGACCGTGCTGGTCTTCCTCTGGACCCTGATCCCGCTGTCCACGGGCGAGATGATCGCCGCCCTGTCGGAGACGCCGCAGGGCGCGGACAAGCTGCGCTTCCTGAACCTGTCGTTCAATTTCACCGAGCCCTTCACCCTGCTGTCGATCCTGACCGGCTTCGCGCTGCTGAACGCCGGCAATTTCGGCCTCGACCAGGACACCACCCAGCGCCTGCTGGCCTGCCGCAGCTCCGGCGAGGGCAGCCGGGCGCTCTACGTCTCGGTTTTCGCGGCGGTGCCGGTGGTGTTCATCTTCATCGCCATCGGCTCGCTGCTGCACCTCTTCTACGACCGGCCCGACCTGATGGCGCGGGCGACGGGCGGCGCCGCCACCCAGTTCGAGGGCGAGAAGATCACCATCTTCATGCATTTCATCCTGAGCCAGGTGCCGCCGGGCCTGCGGGGCTTCGTGACGGTGGGCGTCATCGCCGCCGCCGCGGTCAACTCCGGCCTGATCTCCATGTCCTCGGTGCTGATCCAGGATTTCTACCGGCCCTGGCTGGAGAAGCGGGGCCGGACGAAGCCCGAGACGCATTATGTCCGCGCGGGCCAAGCCAGCATGGTGGTGCTGGGCGGGCTGCTGTTCGGCATGTCCATGCTCTGCTTCTACTGGCAGCGCTACACCAACACGCCGCTGCTGGAGTTCGTGCTGGGCGTCATGACCTTCGCCTATGCCGGGCTGCTGGGCGTCTATTTCGCCGCCATCTTCACCAGCCGCGGCTCCTCCGCCTCGGTCATCTGGGCGCTGGGCGCCGGCTTCGTGACCATCCTGCTGCAGCAGGCCTATGTGGTCGATATGGCCGGGCTGCCGGCCGCCTGGAAGAGCCTGGCCTTCCCCTGGCAGCTCTGCGTCGGCATCCTGGTGGCGTTTCTCGTCTGCGTCGCCGGGCGGCAGCGGCCGGCAAGCCATGACGAGCGTGTCGTCCTACCCGGCTAGCGCCATTTCCGATCCTCCGACGATGGCGCCCGCCGCACGGCATTCGCGCCGTTCCGATCACCCCGCTTCCGCGGTCATCCCTCCGCATGGGGCGGCAGGCCCGGGCCGCCCGTGACGGCCAGCGCCGACGGCGCCTGGTGGGCGTATCGCGGCTATGCCGCCGATGCCGCCTTGTCGCGGGCGAGGATCATCGACGCGGCCTTCTCCGCGATCATCATGGTCGGCACGCTGGTGTTGCCGCCGATGATGGTCGGCATGGCCGAGGCGTCCACCACCCGCAGCCCCTCGATGCCGCGCACCCGCAGCTCCGAGTCCAGCACCGCCTCCTCGTCCCCGCCCATGCGGCAGGTGCCGACGGGGTGGAAGATGGTGTTGGCGGTTTGGCGCACCCAGGAATCGATGGCCGCGTCGTCCTGCGCCGCCTCGCCCGGCGCCAGCTCCTCGCCCCGGTAGGGATCGAGCGGCGCCTGGCCGGCGATGCGCCGCGCCAGCCGCACCCCGTCGCGCAGGCAGCGCCGGTCCGCCTCCGCCGCCAGGTAGTTCGGCTGGATGGCAGGCTTGGCCGCCGGGTCGGGCGAGGTGATGAGGATCGTGCCCCGGCTCTCGGGCCGCAGCTGGTAGACGTTGGTCAGGAAGCCGTGCTGCATCTGGCCGACTTGCGTGGTCGCCAGCGACAGGCCGGGGACGAAGGTGACGTGGACGTCGGGGATCTCCAGCTCCGGCCTTGTCTTCAGGAAGCCGCCCGCCTCCAGCGGGATGCTGGCCGCCGGGCCCTTGCCGAATAACAGTGCCGACAGGCCGGCCAGCGCCGCCCGGTCCGGCCGCATCAGCCCGTAGAGCGTGACCGGCTTCAGGCACTTGTGCTGGACGTAGATGCCGAGATGGTCCTGCAGGTTGCGTCCCACGTCGCGCCGGTCCAGCACCACCGGGATGCCCAGGCGGTGCAGGTGCTCCGCCTCGCCGATGCCGGAGAGCTGCAGCAGCTGCGGGCTGTTGACCGCGCCGGCCGACAGGATCACCTCGCGCCGGGCCTTGAGCGTGACGCGCTCGCCGCCGCGCGTGACCTGCAGCCCGGTGCAGCGCCGCCCCTCGAAGACCAGCCGCTCGACATGCACGCCGGTCTCGATGGAGAGGTTGGGGCGGCTACGTGCCGGTGCCAGGAAGGCGGTGGCGGCCGATACGCGCCGGCCTTCGCGGATGTTGAAGTCGTAGAGGCCGGTGCCCTCCTGGTCGGGGCCGTTGAAATCCTCGTTCTCCTTGAAGCCGGCGGCGTGGGTGCAGGCCAGCCAGGCGCGGTAGAGTGGGTGGTCGCCCCGCGCCTTCTCCGTGTGCAACTCGCCGTCGCGGCCGTGGAAGGCGTCGTTCCGCGGATGGCTGAGGTTGCGCTCGAAGGCGCGGAAATGCGGCAGCACATCCTCGTAGGACCAGCCGGCAAGCCCCAGCTGGCGCCAATGGTCGTAATCGCTGGCATGGCCGCGGATGTACATCATGCCGTTGATGGCGGTGCTGCCGCCCAGCACCTTGCCGCGCGGCCAGACAAGCTTGCGCCCGTCCAGCCCCTCCTGCGCCTCGGTCTCGTAGCCCCAGTTCAGCGCCGGCAGGTAGTAGAGCAGGCCCGCCACCAGCGGGATGCGGATAAGCGGGTTCCAGTCCTTGGACCCCGCCTCCAGCAGCAGCACCCGGCTGCCCGGGTCGCGCGACAGCCGGTTCGCCAGCAGGCAGCCGGCCGAGCCGGCGCCGACGACGATGTAATCGGCCTCTTGGATCATGCGGCACCCTCCTTGGGCAGGGGCAGTTCCTCGGTCCGCCAGCAGCGCGCCTGGCGCCCGTCCGGCAGCGTGCGCAGCGGCTGGCGCTCGACGCGGCAGCGATCCAGGGCGTGCGGGCAGCGCGAGGCGAGGTAGCAGCCGGGCGGCAGGTCGATGGGACTGGGGATCTCGCCCTCCAGCCGCTCGCCGCGTGGCCGGTCCAGCCGGCGGTCGGCCGGGTCCTCGCCGAGATGCGCCGATATCAGCGCGCGGGTGTAGGGGTGGCGCGGGTCGCGGAAGACCTGGTCGGCCGTGCCGATCTCCACGATCTGGCCCAGATACATGACCGCCACCCGGTGGCAGACGGCGGCGATGGTCGTCAGATCGTGGCTGATGAAGAGAAAGGCGACGCCCAGTTCCGCCTGCAGCCGGCGCAGCAGCTCCACCACCTCGCGCCGGGCACTCGGGGTGAGCACGCTGGTCGGCTCGTCCAGCACCACGAAATCCGGGTCGGTGGCGAGCGCGCGGGCGATGGCCAGGCGCTGCAGCGCGCCGGCCGGAAGGTCGCGCGGCCGGTGCTCCAGCACGTCGGCGTCGCAGCCGGCGAGCCGGGCCAGGTGGCGCACCCGCTCCAATCGGTCCGTTTTCGATCCGATCCCGTGGATGTCGAGCGGTTCTGCCAGTGACCGGCCGATGGTCCAGCGCGGGTCGAAGCTGTCGAACGGGTCCTGGCGCACGATGGTGGCGCGGCGGCGGAGCTGGCGGAGAGGGCCGGGGGCCAGCACGGTGACGTCCTGCCCGGATATCTCCACCCGGCCGGCGCCGGGTTCGATCAGGCGGAGGATGGCGCGGCCGGCCGTGGTCTTGCCCGACCCGCTCTCCCCCACCAGCCCCAGCGTCTCGCCCGGCCGCAGCTCGAAGCCGACGCCGTCCACGGCATGCACCTGCTTGTCCGTCCCGCGCACGGGGAAGCGCTTGGACAGGCCCTCCACCCGCACGACCGGCGCCCCGGATCGCGGCGGGACCAGGGGCGCGGCGTCGGACAGGCGCCGGGGCAGCGCGGCGAAATGGTCGCGCACCGGCCGGTCGGCGGCGATGCGGCCGGCCTCCATGACCAGCACCCGGTCGCAATAGTTGGCGAGCACGCCCGGCTCCTGCGTCACCAGCAGCATGGCGAGGCCGCGGCCCCGCGCGGCCTGCGCCATCATGTCCAGGAACTGCGCCTGCACCGTCACGTCCAGGCCGCTGGTCGGCTCGTCCGCCACCAGTACCGCCGGGTCGGTGGAGAGCGCGGCCGCGATCAGCGCCCGCTGCGCCATGCCGCCGGACAGCTCGTGCGCGAAGGCTTTGCTGCGCCGCTCCGGATCGTTGATGCCGACCAGCCGCAGCATGTCGACCGCGCGGGCGTCGGCGTCGCCCGAGCCGCCGTGACGACGCCAAAGCCGACCGATCTGGCGGCCGACGGGCAGCATCGGGTGCAGCGCCGCGCGCGGATTCTGCACGATCAGCGCGATCTCCCGGCCACGCACCCTTGCCGCCTCATCCTCGTCCATCACCAGCAGGTCGCGCCCGCCGAGCAGCACCCGCCCGCCGGCAAGCCTCATCGGCGGCCGGGCCAAGCCCAGCAGCGCCAGGGCCAGGGTCGACTTGCCGGAACCGCTGGGCCCGGTCAGCCCGACGATCTCGCCGGGCGTGAGCGTCAGCGAGGCGCCGTCGACGACGGCCCGGCCGCCCTCGCCGAGCACGCGGATGTCGGTGGCGGTCAGCGCGTCAGGCGGCATGGCGGCGCTCCAGCGCATGGCCCAGCGCGGCGAAGCCGAACACGGTCAGGGAGATGGCGAGGCCGGGGAAGAGGCTGGGCCACCAGTCGCCCAGCACGATCTGCCCGGCGCCGTTGGCGATCATCAGCCCCCACTCCGGCGTCGGCGGCCGCACGCCCGCTCCCACGAAGCTCAGGCCCGCGGTCAGCAGGATGGCGAAGCCGATGGTGACCGAACTCTGGATCAGCGCCGGACCCAACGCGTTGGGCAGGACATGGCGGATGGCGACCGACCAGTCCCCCGCCCCGCTGGCCCGCGCCGCCTCCACGAATCCCCGCTCGCGCAGGGTCAGCACCTCGGCCCTGGTCAGGCGGAGATAGATCGGGGCGTAGAGCAGCGTCAGCGCCAGCACGATGTTGCCCCAGCCGCGCCCGCCCAGAGCCACCAGAATCATGGCGGTGATGAAGACGGGGAAGCTCTGCAGCAGGTCGGACGCCCGCATCAGCAGCTCCGTCGCCCAGTTCCGGAAATAGCCCGCCACGACGCCGAGCCCCACCCCGATGCCGAAGCTGAGGATGTTGGCGGCGAGCGCGATCACCAGGTCGGTGCGGGCGGCCACGATGGTGCGGCTGAAGACGTCGAGCCCGGCGGCGTCGGTGCCGAACCAGTGCGGCGCTTTCTCCCCGCCCGCCAGCGTCGCCCAGAGCAGTCCCGGCCAATCGGCCAGCGGCGGCGGCGGGGCGGAGACGGTGTCGGCCGGCGTCGCCGGGTCGTAGGGCACCAGCCAGGGGCCGAGCACCGCCATCAGCAGGGCCAGCCCAACGATGACGGCGCCGGTCCAGAACAGGAAGCCCTTGCCGGCCCGGTCGCCGGCCGACGTCGCGGCGGGGCTGAGGATGTCCGCCGTCATAGCGCCACCCTCGGGTCGAGCCTGGCGTGCGCCAGGTCCAGCAGCAGATAGACCAGCAGCGACAGGGCGGAGATAACCAGCACCACCCCCTGGATGGCCGGATAGTCGAAGGCGAGGATGGAGCGGATGGCGTACTGGCCGAGCCCGCCCAGCGAGAACATGCTCTCCACCAGCACCGCACCCCCCAGCATGAAGCCGAACAGCACGCCGACCAGCGTCATGGAGGGAGCGAAGGCGGCGCGCAGCGCGTCGCGCGCCACCATGCGCGGCGTCAGCCCGGCCGCGCGGGCGTAGAGGACGTGGTCGGAGCGCAGCGCCTGGCTCATGTTCTCCCGCACCATCTTGATGATCGGGCCGGACAGGACGAAGGCCAGGGTCAGCACCGGCAGCGCCAGATAGTGCAGCGCCTCCATCGCCACGCCCGGGCGGCCGGCGATCAGCGCGTCCAAGGTCATGAAGCCGGTCACCGCGTCCGGCGGCTCGGTCAGCGGCGACAGGCGGCCCAGCGGCCCGGGGGCGATGCCGAGGCCGACGAAGAAGACGAAGATGAACAGGATGCCCCAGGTGAATTCGGGCTGCGAGCCGGCGAACAGGCCGTAGACCAGCGTGCCCTTGTCCGCCGCCCCGCCCGGCCGCAGCGCCCCCCAGGCGCCCACCGGCACGCCGACCAGCAGCGCCACCAGGAAGGCCAGCAGGATCAGCTCCAGCGTCACCGGCAGGAAGGAGGATATCTCGCCCGCCACCGGCGCGCCCGTGACCCAGGAGGTGCCGAGCCCGCCCTGCAGCAACCCGGGCCGCTCGCCGGCGAGGCCCAGATACTCGGCGAACTGCTCGGCCACCGGCCGGTCCAGCCCAAGATTGGCCTTGGCCGCGGCATAGGCTTCCGGCGTCGCGTTCAGCCCGACGAAGCGCGCCACCGGATCGGCCGGCAGCAGCCGGATCAGGAAGAACACCGCCACGGCCAGCACCAGCAGCTGGGCGGCGCCGACCGCAAGGCGGCGCAGGATGAAGCGCGCCATCATGGGCAGGGCTCCCGTCCGGCGAGGCTGAACCGTGCTGCGTGCTTCGACAGGCTCAGCATGAGGAGGGTTGATGTCAGGCACCCCGGCCTCGGTTCGCAGGGAGCAGCAAAAACACCCTCAGCCTGAGCCTGTCGAAGGCCGCACGCCATCGACGCTGCCGGAGCGATAGCCATCACGACCCCTCCCCCTTGGCTCCCGCGAACCGCAGCCCGGCGAAGCGGACGGCGTTGTCGGGGTGCCAGACCAGACCCTCCAGCCCGGGCGCCAGGGCCCATTGGGTGCGGTACTGCACCACCGGCAGCCAGGCGACCTCGCGCGTCAGGATGGACTGGATCTCCGCCACCTTGGTGGCGCGCACCGCCTCATCCGCCTCGTTCCGCGCCTCGGTCCAGAGCCGGTCCACCTCCGCGTTGGCGTAGTTCACCATGTTGTTGACCCCGCCCGCCCCGGGCGAGGCGAAGAAGAGCTGGACCGCGTAGCCGGCATCGACCACGACCGGCTTCTCCTGGTCGTTGAGCGCGAAGGGCAGATCCTTCTTCACCAGCTGCCGGTCGCCATACTGGGTGGAGGGGATGGGGTCCAGCTCCACCGGCAGGCCGATGTCGCGCAGCGCCATGCGCAGCTTGGTCGCGATGGGGCCGAGCGTCGCCTCCTTCTCGGCGATGTAGGTCAGGCGGAAGGCCTCCGCATAGCGCTCCAGCCCGCGCCCCTCCGGATACCCCGCCTCCGCCAGCAGCCGCTTCGCCAGGTCGTGGTCGCGGCGGAAGGCGTCCAGGTCGGGGCGATAGCCGGGATATGACGCGGGCACCAGGCCCGGCCAGGGCTCGGCCTGGCCGAAATAGCCGTTGCGCACGATCCAGTCGGTGGGCAGCGCCGCCGCCACGGCCCGGCGGATGCGGACATCGTCGAAGGGCGGCACCTTGTGATTCATGTGGACGAACAGGTTCTCGTTGCCGGTGACGCCGGCCACCCGCACGCCGTCCGTCTCCCGCAGCTTCAGCAGCTCGCGCGGGGTCAGCCGCTCGGCCAGCTGCGCCTCGCCCATCCGCAGCAGGATGAAGCGGTTGGAGCTCTGCGGCACCCGCTTGATCACCACCCGGTCGATGGCCGGCGCGTCGCCGTAATAGTGCGGGTTGGCGCGCAGCACCATCTCGTCGCCCTTGCGCCAGCGCTCCAGGCAGTAGGGCCCGAAGCCGGCGGAGCCGACATTGTTCAGGTGGTCGTGCGACCAGGGGTCGGCCGCCGTGGCGTGGCGCCGGGCCTCCTTCGCGTCGAAGATCAGCAGGCCGAAGGTGGTCAGCGCCGGCAGGAACAGCCGGTTGGGCGCGGACTGGCGGATGGCGACGGTATATTCGTCCAGCTTGCGCACCTCGTCGCCGAGGGCACGCTTGGCGGGGTCCGACAGCACCTCGGGCGTGAAGCCGGCGATGCTGCCCACCGCCGACAGGAACCAGCCGATGGGCGCCGCGCCCGACACGGACTTGGCCCGGGCGAAGGTGTAGACGACGTCGTCGGCCGTCAGCTCGTTGCCGGCGCAACTCCTGACGCCGCGGCGCAGGTGGAAGGTCCAGGTCAGGGTGGCCGGGTCGAACTCCCAGCGCTCCGCCAGCCGGCCCTCGAACCGGGTGAAGTCCAGCAGGCCGACGCCCTCGCCGTTCGCGCCCGCCGGGGCGTAGCCGACCAGCGGGTCCATCAGATTGACGAAGCCGGTCTGGGTGGTGGCGATGGCGGCGGCCGGCCCGTCATAGTTCAGGCCGGCCGGAATGTCCTCGGTGACGAAGACCAGCGTACGGTTCCGCTCCGTGGCCCGCGCCGAGGCGGGACCGGCGAGCAGCGACGCCGCCGTCAGCGCCGCCAGCATGATCCGACCGCGACCCATCTCCCCTCCCCGGGGCTTGTTCGTGACAGACGACAGGGTGCGACGGTGGCGGGCCCGGCGCAACCGCCCGGGCCCGCCTCACCCGTCAGAAGCGCACCGACAGCTCGATGCCGTAGGTGCGCGGCGGCGCCTTGAACACGGCCTGGGTGAAGGGCAGCGGGTCGCCCTCGAAGATGACGATGACGTCGGAATTGTACCGCTCGTCCGTCAGGTTCTTGCCCCACAGCGCCAGCGACCAGTTCTCCGCCTCGTAGGCCACCCGCGCCGAGATCAGGTCGAGGGAGGAGCGCCGCGCCTCCTGGTCATTGCGGGTGTTGAAGTAGATGCGGCCGGTATGGTCCCAGCGCGCGTTCAGCGAGATCGAATGGTCGCCCAGCGGCACCACGTAGGTGCCGTCCAGCGAGGTCTTCCAGTCCGGCACGTAGGGCGCGTGGTTGCCCTCGAAGGCCGGGTTGGCGTTCAGCCGCGTGATCTCCGCGTCGGTGTAGCCGATGCCGGCGCGGATGGTCAGCGCGTCGGTCGGCATCGCCGCCAGCTCCAGCTCGCCGCCCGTCACCTTGATGCGGTCGATGACCGTCACCGCGTTCAGGAAGCCCTGCGGGATGAACTGGAACAGCTGCGAGTTCTGCTTGCGGGTATGGAAGATCGCGGCGTTGGCGGTCAGGCGCCCGTCCAGCCATTCGGTCTTGGCGCCGGCCTCGTAGTTGGTGGCCTTCTCCGCCGGGTACTGGTTGGGCGCGCGGCCGCCGGTGACGGTGAAGGCCTGGGCGGCGTTGAAGCCGCCCGCCTTGAAGCCCACGGCGTAGGTGCCGTAGAGGTTCACGTCCTCGGCCGCCTGCCAGGACAGGCTCAGCTTCGGCTGGAACTGGTCGTACTTGGCGCTGCGCACCCGGCCCGCCGTCGCGGAGAAGGGCTGGCCGGTGACGGCGGAATTGCCGAAGGCGACGTCGGTGGCGCTCTTCTTTTCCTTGTCGTAGCGGCCGGCGGCGGTCAGCGTCAGCGTGTCGGTCAGGTCGAAGTCGATGTTGGCGAAGACCGCCCAGGCCTCGCCGTCGACATTGTCGGCGGAGAAGCCGGTCGTGCGGTTCGGCCCGGTCAGGATCGGCGGGCTGCGGCGCACGACGAAGCCGCCCGGGTCCTCGCCCGTGGCGGCCAGCAGGAAGGGCGTCTGGCTGATGTCGGCATAGTAGGCGCCGGCGATGTAGCGCAGCCGCTCCTCCGACGGCGAGGCGAAGCGCAGCTCGGTCGTGTAGGCGGTGTGTTCGCGCTGGTTGTACTGGGTGCCCTCGCCCGGCCCGGGCGTGTAGGGATAGCCGTCCGAGCCGAAGATGTTGTTCTGCCGCTCATAGGATGACACGCTGGTGATCTGGCCCCAGTCCTTGGTGTAGTCGAGCCTGAGAGAGACCAGATCGTCCTTCTTGGTGTTGAAGTTGCCGATGTTGAACACGAAGGGCGCGTCGGCGAAGTCGGCGTCGACGATCGGGCTGGAGGTCTGCAGGCCCGGGAAGTAGCTCTGCGACAGGTAGTTGGTGGCCGAACCCTTGATCCGTGCCGCGAAGGCGCTGGCCTGGATGCGCAGGTCCTCTGTCGGCAGGAAGTCCAGCCGCACCCGGCCCGACTTCTCGTTGTAGGGGTCGACCTTGTCGCCGCGGGTGATGTTCTCGTAGAAGCCGTCGCTGTCGCGGTAGCCGCCCGAGACGCTGACCAGCACCTTGTCCCGCACGATCGGGCCCGAGACGGTGAAGCCGCCGGTCGCCGTCTGGCCGTTGCCGTAGCCGAACTTGGCGCGGCCCTGGAACTCGTTGGTCGGTGACGCCGTGGTGATGTTGATGGCGCCGGAGATGGCGTTGCGGCCGTAGAGATAGCCCTGCGGGCCCTTCAGCACCTCGATCTGCTGCACGTCCAGCAGATCCTTGTTCAGGCCGGTGGCGCCGGTCAGCACCACCCCGTCGATGACCACCGCCACCGGCGCGTCGGTGTTCAGCGCCTGGGCGTCGCCGCGGATGGTGATGCGCAGGTCGCCGGCATTGTTCGCCTCCACCGCCGAGAGGTTCGGGGTGGCGCTGATGAAGTCGATGGGCCTGGATATGCCGGAGCGCTGGATGGTCTCGGCCGTGAAGGCGGTCACCGCGACGGGCACCTCCTGCAGCGTCTGGTCGCGCTTCAGCGCGGTCACGATGATCTCGTCCATGCCGCCGGCAGGGCCGGCCGGCTGGTTCGGCGCCGTCGGCCCGGGGGAGGCCCCCGCGGCGGAGGTGCCTTGCGCGAAAGCCGGTGCGGCCGCCAGCGCCGCGAGGGAAGCGCCCAGCGCCAGCGCCGTGCCCCGGCGCAGTCGACCCCGGAAGCGACCATGGATGCCACCCGTCCCCATCTGAGCCTCCCTTATTTTTTCTCCCGTGATGGGGTATAATGCCGCTCCCAAAAAAGCTTTCTGTCAAGATACTTTTCAGCAATGATCGGAGCGCCGCCATGACGCGCAGCAAGGGCCGCGCCGGGGACCCGTCCCCGGCGGAAAGCGCCGCGACGGAGGGAACGATGCCCGACAGCCTTGTGGAGAAAGGACTTGCCGCGGCTGTCAAGGGAACGGCTCCGGGCGAGGACCGGCTGGATTGGCTAAGCCATCAGTGGAATGCCCGGCGCGGCGACATCGACATCACGCCCTGGCAGGTCTGGGGTCGGCTGACCCGCATCCAGGAAATCTTTCTGGCAAGCATTTCGCGGACCCTGACCGAGCATCACATGAACTTCAAGGAGTTCCAGACGCTGGGCGCGCTGGTGCTCTCAGGCCCGCCCTACGAGGCCAATCCCAACACGATCGCGCGGTTCAACCTGCTGACCTCGGGCGGGCTGACCAACCTGCTGACCCGCATGGAGCGCGACGGGCTGATCACCCGCCATCCCGACCCGTCCGACGGGCGCGGCGTCATCGTCCGCATCACCGACAAGGGGCTGGAGGACTTCAACGCCGCCATCGTCGAGGAGAACGCCATCGAGCACGAACTGCTGGGCTGCCTGAACGCGGAGGAGCGGCTGATCCTGGGCACGCTGCTGCGCAAGCTGCTGCGCGGCATCGACCGGGCGCCGATCAACGGGACGCGCCAGACGACCGGGTAGATCCGCCTTCCAGGGTCGGATCCGGCATTGTCTCAGGACCGGAACGATGCCAGCGCGATCGCCCCGAGCAGGCCCGCGCGGCCGGTGGTGCCGATGATCTCCGCCATGCCGCCAGGTGGCAGCGCCTCGCCGATGTAGCCGGCCAGCCCTTCCCCCGGGACGCCACGGCCGGCGCGGCTTGGCGCAAACTGGGAAGAACGGCGCCCCGGGCCGCCGGTCTGGCTGGCATCGCGACGGCGGGGCTTGGCGTGCGGCCGGTTTTGGTGTAGTCACCGCATCGTTCGGTCGTCCCAGGACGGCCGACGGCATCAAGAGCCGGGCGCAGCGCCCGGCACCAACCTGCCTACCCGGGCAAGGTGGTGGCCCCCGACGGGCGATGTGGCCGGTGTTCCGGCAACGAAGCGGGCAGTCATGCCATGCGTCCGTCGCCACCGCCCGCCCGTCGGCACCAGAGAGGACGATGGCGATGGCTCACACCGAACCAGGCACTTCCGACGAATGGCTGCAGGATCTGATCGTGCGTCCCGGCGACGCCGTGTGGCGGCACCCGAGGCCGGACGCGCCGCCGGCCGATTGTGGCCCGATCTTCTTCGTGGTGCTGCACCGCTCCGGCGATCCCTGGACGCATGTCTACAGGGTGGAGCGGCGCCGGGAGCGGCCGGGCAACCTGGTCTGGCTGCTCCGCGCCCTGCCCGGCGACCAGACCGAGGATGCGCGCCGGTGGGTCGCCGGTCTCGGTGCCGCGTGATGCGGTTCCCCCTGCGCCCGCAGGCTTTTCCCGCCGCCTGATCCGACCCCTCGCCCGGGGCTCGGCGTGCCGCCGCTTTGCATTCGCAGTCATCCGGGGTACAGTCTTTTCCGGCCGGTCTGTCGGCCCAAGAAGCGGGAGGGCTGGCGCGTGGCGGCGACGGAGTTGGGGGCGGCGGAGGCCGGCGGGCGCATGGTCAGGGCGGAGGATCTGCCGCTGGCGCGCAGGGTCGGCGCCTTCTGCTTCGTGCTGGTCGCGTACTTCTTCTACGCCTGGTCCTGGAACACGGTCGACGTGCTCCGCCCCTATATCAGCCAGAGCCTGAATCTCAGCCTCGAACAGGCCGGCGTGCTGTACAGCGTTCAGGCGCTGGGCGCGCTGATCGGCGCGGTGATCAACGGCCAGCTGGCCGACCGCTTCGGGCGCCGCAACGCGCTGGCCGCGGTCATGGTGTGCTTCGGGCTGAGCCTGCTGGCCGGCGCGATCATCACCAGCTTCGAGCAGGCGCTGGTCCAGCGCTTCTCGCTGGGCTACTTCACCGGCTCGATGTTCCCGATCACGGTCGGCATCTATAGCGGCCTGTTCCATCCCGCCGTGCGCGGCCGCATCGCCGGCGTGGTGATGGGCGTCTACAACCTCGCCGTCAGCGCCCAGGGCGTGGCGGCCAAGTTCATCTTCGAGGCGGGGCTCAGCTGGAAGCTGCTGCTCTGGGCCGGCGCCGTGCCGGTGGTGCTGGCCGCCTTCGCCTTCCTGGTGGTGCCCGACGACCGGCGGATGCGGCCCTACGGCGCCGCGGACGGCCCGCCCACGGCCGCCGCCAAGCTGCCCATCGCCGAGCTGTTCCGGGCGGGGGTGCGGCGCCAGACGCTGCTGCTGACCGCCATGACCGGCCTGAACTTCTTCGCCTACCAGGCCTTCACCGGCTGGGCGACCACCTATCTGAAGACCGAGCGGGGCTTCCAGGACGCCGACATCGGCGCCGCCATCGGCTGGCAGTTCCTGGGCGCGGCCGCCGGCGGCTTCTTCTGGGGCTGGGTCGGCGACCGTTTCGGCCGCCGCGCCGCCGCCTCGGGCTTCATCATCGCCGCCGGCATGGTGCTGGTCTATCTCTACGCGCCGCTGAACGCCGACCTGCTGAAGATCGTGGCCTTCTGCTACGGGCTGGTCCTGTCGGCCAGCGTCGTCTGGGGGCCCTGGCTGGCCGAGCTCTACCCGCCGCACCTGCGCTCCACCGCCGCCTCCATCTTCAACTGGGGCCGCGTGGTCAGCTTCATGGCGCCGGTGCTGACGGCCTATGTGGCGCAGGGCTTCGGCCTGCAGTTCGCCATGGCGCTGGCGGTGCCCAGCTTCCTGGTCGCGGCGCTGGTCTGGCTCAGCCTGCCGGAGACGCTGAAGCGCTAGGGCCGCGTCCAGGGCGCCAGCGGGGCGCGCCAGCCGTAGCGCACGCTCAGCACCCGCAGCGTGAAGCCGGCCGCGATGCCGGCCGTCACCACCGCCCCCTCGTCCAGTCCGGCGGCGCGGCCGGCGACGACGATGCCGGCCGCCGCCAGGGCCGCCAGCGCGTAGATCTCCTCCCGCAGCACCCGGGGCACCTCGGCCATCAGCAGGTCGCGCACCACGCCGCCGCCCACCGCCGTCAGCGTGCCGAGGATGACCGCCGGCAGCGGCGACAGGCCGGCATCCAGCGCCTTGCGGCAGCCGGCCACGGCGAACAGCCCCAGCCCCAGCGCGTCCAGCAGCATGACCGGGCGGCTGACCCGCTCCACCAGCGGATGCGCCAGGAAGGCGACGATACCGCCGCCCAGCGCGATCCAGAGATAGCGCGTGTCGGCCAGCGCGGCCGGCGGAGCATCGATCAGCACGTCGCGCATCAGCCCGCCCGCCAGCGCCGAGGCCACCGCCAGCACCAGCACGCCGAACAGGTCCAGCCGGTGGCGCACGGCGATGACGCCGCCGCCCAGGCCGAAGACGAAGGTGCCGGCCAGATCGATCGCCGTCAGCGCCGCGCCATATCCGTTCATCCAGACCCCCTCCGAATTCGCGATCGTGACTCTAAGGCCATTGCATTCGAATGCAATGCTTCGTACCCTTGATTGTCCGCGCCCGGGAGGGGCGCCCGCTGCGGCCCGCGAACGGCCCCCGAGGATAGCCCATGAATGCCACCGCTCCGATTCCCCCGTCGGCCTCCCTGCCTGCCGAACTGGCGGCGCGCCTGGTCCGCCACGCCGACCTCAGGCCCTGCACCACGGCCTTCATCGACGCGCGCACCCCGGGATCGGACCGCAAGGAGAACTTCACCATCATCGGGCCGGGCGTGGCCGAGAATCCCGACCAGCACGTCCATATCCGCGAGCCGCACGGCTTCAACATCGGCGGCGCCCGCCAGCCGCCGCACTGCCTGAACTCCCAGCACAGCCACGAGACGGCCGAGGTCTTCGTCGTGCTGTCCGGCACCTGGCGCTTCACCACCGGCGCCCGAAAGGAGGGCGGCTGGGTGATCCTGGAGCCGGGCGACACCATCTCCATCCCGACCCAGATCTTCCGCGGCTTCGAGAATGTCGGCGCCGACACCGGCTTCCTCTACGCGGTGCTGGGCGGCGACGATCCCGGCCGCGTCTCCTGGGCGCCCGACGTCATCGAGCGCGCCGCCGGCCATGGGCTGGTGCTGCTGGAGAGCGGCCGGCTGGTCGACACGCACAAGGGCGAGGCCGTGCCGGCCGACGACCCGCCGGTAAAGCCGATGACGCCCGAGGAGATGACGCGCTTCCGCTCCGTCACCAACGAGGAGATCGCCGCCTGCGTGGTGCGCCGCCCGGCGGTGCGCCCCTCCCCCGCCTCGCCGCTGGCCGGCCCCGGCGTATCCGAGGCGCCCATCATCGGCCCGGCCAGCCCGGCCGAGGGGCTGCCCGCCGGCCCGCTCTCCTGGCTGCACGGCTTCCATCTGCGCCGCCTGGACCTGGAGCCGGGCGCGTCGGTCCGCCCGCACCGCCGCCAGGAGGAGGAGGTGCTGTTCGTGACCGAGGGGCGGCTGCGCGTCACCCTAGAGGGCGGTGTTGTCGAGATGGGCCCCGGTGATACCTTCACCGTGCCCAAGGGCGCCCGGCGGGAATTCGCCAATCCGGGCGCCTGGCGCGCGGAGATGTTCGTCACCCGCGGCGGGGACGCGCCGGCGGCGCCGACCTGGGGATAAGGCGGACGCCCCTTCAGGCAACCCGGCAGGCCCCATCCCATGACCGCCAGCGTCTTCGAACTGTTCAAGATCGGCGTCGGCCCCTCCAGCTCCCACACGATGGGGCCGATGACGGCCGCCTGCCGCTTCGCCCGCGGCTTGGCGGCCGACGGCGTGCTGGCCCGGGTGGCGCGGGTGGAGGCGCGGCTCTACGCTTCGCTGGCGCTGACCGGCCGGGGGCACGCCACCGACACGGCGCTGCTGATCGGGCTGGCGGGCATCCTGCCGGCCGAGGCCGATCCCGACGCCTGCGCCGAGCTGGTCGCCCGCATCCAGGGCGGCGCGCCGCTGCCGCTGGCGGGGACGCACGCGATCCCCTTCCTGCCGGAGCGCGACATCCTCTGGCTGGGGCGTGAGCGCCTGCCCTTCCATCCCAATGCCGTGACCTTCAGCGCGATGGACGAGGCCGGCGCCGTGCTGGCGGAGCGCACCTACTACTCGGTCGGCGGCGGCTTCGTGGTGGACGAGGCGGAGGCGCGCGGCAACGACCGCGACACGGCCGGCAGCCCCGTCCTGCCCTATCCCTTCGTCAATGCCGAGGAGCTGCTGGCCAAGGCCGCCGCCGCCGGCCTCAGCATCGCGCAGCTGGTCATGGCGAACGAGACGGCCCTAAAGCCCGAGGACGAGGTCCGCGCCGGGCTGGACCGCATCTGGGAGACCATGGACGGCTGCGTCGACCGCGGTATCCGCCAAGCGGGCATCCTGCCGGGCGGCCTGGACGTGCCGCGCCGCGCCTCGCGCCTGCATGCCGAGTTGGTGCGCCGGCAGGAGCGCATGCTGTGCGATCCGCTCTCGGCGCTGGACTGGGTCAATCTCTGGGCCCTGGCGGTGAACGAGGAGAACGCCGCCGGCGGCCGTGTCGTCACCGCCCCCACCAACGGCGCCGCCGGCATCATCCCGTCCGTGCTGCGCTACTATGACCGCTTCTGCCAGGGCACGCGGGAGGGGCGGCACACCTTCCTGCTGACGGCCGCGGCCATCGGCGCGCTGTACAAGCGCAACGCGTCCATCTCGGCGGCCGAGGTCGGCTGCCAGGGCGAGGTCGGCGTCGCCTGCTCGATGGCGGCGGCGGGTCTGGCGGCGGTCATGGGCGGCAGCAACGCCCAGATCGAGAATGCGGCCGAGATCGGCATGGAGCACAATCTGGGCCTGACCTGCGACCCGATCCGCGGCCTGGTCCAGATCCCCTGCATCGAGCGCAACGCCATGGGCGCGGTGAAGGCGATTGACGCGGCGCGCCTCGCGCTGATCGGCGACGGCACCCACCATGTGACGCTCGACCGTGTCATCGAGACCATGCGGCGCACCGGCGCCGACATGAAGGATCTCTACAAGGAAACCTCCCTCGGCGGCCTTGCCGTCAACCTTCCCGAATGCTGAGGAGCCCCATGGCTGTCGACCAGAAGAACGCAGGCGCCGTCACCTACGTCCCCGGCAGCGACATATCGGAGCTTCTGGCGCCCCGGCCCCGGGTGCAGCCGCTGGCGGGCTTCGATGAGGATTATGCGGACTTCGTCGACTACATCATCAAGTGCACGCACCGGATCTGGGAGGAGAAGAATCTCGGCCTGATCTACACGCACTACACCCACAACTGCCTGGTCCACACGCTGGGCGGCCAGACCTACGGGGCGGAGGAGGTGGTGCAGAACACGCTGCGCACGCTGGCCGCCTTCCCCGACCGCACGCTTTACGGCGACCATGTCATCTGGGGCGGCGACGAGGTGGCCGGGTTCTACAGCTCGCACCGCATCACCAGCTTCATGACCAACCTGGGGCCCAGCGAGTTCGGCCCGGCCACCGGCAAGCGCGTGCGCACCACCACCATCGCCGACTGCGCCGTGAAGGCGAACCGCATCTACGAGGAGTGGCTGGTCCGCGACAACAGCTGGATCGCCCGCCAGCTCGGCCTCGACCCGGTGGAGGTCGCGCGCTCCCAGGCGGCCGCCATGCCGAAGGCCGCGCACGAGGAATGGCGCCTGGGCGAGATCGACCGGGTGCTGGGCCAGGTGGCGCCGGAGGCGGCCGAGATCCCCCGCGACGCGGCCGAGGACCCGGAGGCCTTCGCCCGCGCGGTCTTCCAGGAAATCTGGAACCGCCGCATGTTCGGCGCGGTGCGGCAGATCTACAGCCCCTCCACCCGGCTGGAGGCGCCGAATGGCCGCCGCCTGTTCGGCCATGGCGAGATCATCGGCTGGATCGTGGCGCTGCTCGCCACCGTGCCCGACGCACGGGTGACGGTGGACCATGTCTGCGCCGTGCCGAACGGCCAGCCGGGCGGCGTCGACATCGCCGTGCGCTGGTCGCTGGCCGGCACGCACAAGGGCCCGGCGCTCTACGGTGCGCCGACCAACAGGCGCCTGCTGATCCTGGGCGTGACCCATTGGACCGTCGCCGCTGGACGGATCACGGGCGAATGGACCATCTTCGACGAGCTGGCGGTGCTGCGGCAGACCTTCGGCGCGCCGGGGGCTTGAGCGGGGTTGGACCGATGAGGATCGAGGCGCCGGACGACCTGCTGACCCTGGAGACGCGCGTGCGCCAGGATGGCGCCGCCGGCCTGTGGCACGAGACGGCGCTGCACACGATCCGGCACGAGACGCCCTGGGGCGAGGGCTACGGCCGCGACGACCTGGTCGTCGCGGCCCATTCCCGGCAGTCGGCCGACACGCGCCTGCGGGACGGCTGGGCCTTCGGCGCGGACGGGCTGTTCGCCTGGTCGGCGCGGCTGGAAGGAACGAACCGCGGAACCGGCCGGTCCTTCCAGGGCCTTGCGGGCGGGGTCGCGCGCGTGGTCCGCGGCCGGGTGGCCTCTCTCTTCACCGTGGAGGACACGCTGGCGACGGCCCCGGGCGACCCTGCCGCCGAGGCGGCGCGGCGCCGGGCCGAAACCGCACCTCCCCTGGTCGGCGCCGATTTCCACATGAGCCAGTTGCCGCCGGAGGAGACCGATCTGCGGGCGCTGCCCGACCCGGCCCGCCGGCTGCTGTCCGCCCTGAACCGCCGGCGCCCCGACGAGTTGGACGGGCTCTATGCGCCGGATTGCGCGACTGAGCTGTGCGGCGGCCGGCGGCTGGAGGGCGGCGCCCTGCCCTATTGGCGCGACTGGCTGGCGGCCCTGCCCGATGCCGTCGCGCTGCCGGAACTGGCGGTGGCGGACGGCGACCGGCTGGCGCTGCTCTGGCACCTGAAGGGCACCCATCGCGGGCCCGGCCTGACATCCGAGCCGACCGGGCGGCGCCTCTCGGTTCCAATCCTGTGGCAGGCGCGGCTCGAGGGCGGGCTGATCGCGGCGGAGCGGGTGCTGCTGGACGAGGTGGCGGCCCTGGCGGCGCTGGCATGAGCCCCCCTGCCATGGGTCCCCCGCCATGAACTCCCTCGCCGGCATCCCTGTCATCGACGCGCACCATCATCTCTGGCAGCTCTCGGCCGTGCCCTATCCCTGGCTGCAGGCCAAGGGCGTCAGGCGCTTCTTCGGCGATCCCACGCCAATCCAGCGCGATTACCGGGCGGAGGATCTGCGGGCGGATGCCGGCGCGCTCGACCTGCGCGGATCGGTCCACATCCAGGTTGGCGCCGCCCCGGGGGCGGAGCTGGCCGAGACCGAATGGCTGGAGCGGGAGGCCGACCGCACGGGCCTGCCCTCCGCCATCGTCGCTTTCTGTGATCTGTCGCACGCGGACGCGCCCCGAATGCTGGAACGGCAGCGGGCGCACGGCCGCGTGCGCGGCATCCGCCAGATCGTCGGCCGCTCGCCGGAAGAGGACGCCGCCACCGGCAGCGGCGCGTTGCTGGACGATCCTGTCTGGCGGGCCAACCTGGCGCGGCTGCCGGCACTGGGCCTCTCCTTCGACCTGCAGGCGATCCCGTCCCAGCTGGAGCGCTGCGCCGAAGTGCTGGCCGGCATCCCCGATCTGGACGTGGCGCTGTGCCATGCCGGCTCGCCCTGGGGCTTCCCCTGGCACGGCCAGCCGGAGGAATTCAAGCGGTGGCGCCGCGGCATCCAGGCCCTGGCCCGGCTGCCCCGGGTGCGGGCCAAACTCTCCGGCCTTGCCATGTTCCGCCACGGCTGGAGCCTCGCCGATATCCGCCCCATCGCCGACACGCTGCTGGAGGCCTTCGGGCCGGAGCGGCTGATGCTGGGCTCCAACTTCCCGGTGGACGGGCTGCACAAGCCCTACCGGCATGTCTGGGACGGCTACGCCGCCGTCCTCACCGGCCTGTCCCGTGACGAGCTGGCCCGGGTGGCGGGTGGCACGGCGGTGGATTTCTACAGGCTCTGACCCGCCGGTGCGGCGTTCAGCCGGCATGCCCTCTCTCGTCCGTCATCCCGGCGAAGGCCGGGACCCAGGGGTTGCAGCGGGATGCGCCGAATGCAGCGCCCGTGTGCCTCGTAGGTCGCATGGAGGCGGAGCCGCAATGCGACACCCGGGCCGGAGCATGTCGCATTGCGCTTCGCTCCATGCGACCTACAGGTGGGCTTCATCGACCGCCCATGGCTGCAACCCCTGGGCCCCGGCCTGCGCCGGGGTGACGGTAAAGGGGTATGGCGCCCCTCTGCCATCCTCCACCCCCCGAAAAAGAAACCGGCCCGGCGATGGACGCCGGGCCGGAGGATGGCGGGAGGTTGGAAACGGGTCGGTCCCGCCTGGGAGGAGGATCAGAACTTGGCGCCGGCGCGCACACCCCACATGCGGGGCGCGTCGTAGCTCTGGTTCAGGCCGCGCGAGCCGAAGGTGGCGCGGTTCAGCGTCACCTCGTCGGTCACGTTGTTGACGAAGGCCTCCAGCGTGTAGGTCTCGCTGGCCGAGGTCCAGCCGATACGCAGGTCGAGCTTGGCGAAGCTGTCCTGGCGGTCCAGCACCGTGTTGGTGTCGGTGTTGTAGTAGCTGCCGGAGTAGAGCGCCGTGACCTGGGGCGTGAAGGTGCCCGCGGCGCCGGCATCGATGTCGTAGCTGACGGTGCCGGTCAGCTTGACCCGCGGGCTGTAGGGGATGCGGTTGTCGCTGTAGTCCAGGAAGCCGGTGTAGTTGGCCGGCGCCGGCACGTTGGCGTAGTTGTCGTACTTGGCCCGCATGAAGGTGGCGGACATGCCGATGTTCAGATTGTCGACCGGCACCGCCTCCAACTCCAGCTCGATGCCCTTGGAGTGGGCGCTCGCGGCGTTCAGGATGACAGAGGTGGTGGTGAAGCCGCCGGTCGGCGAGGGCACCAGGAACTGGTTCTGGACCTGCAGGTCCTTGAAATCGTTGTAGTAGGCCGAGACGTTCAGCTGCAGCCTATTGTCCAGGAAGCGGTTCTTGGCGCCGATCTCGTAGGCGGTCACGTTCTCCGGACCGAACGCGCCGGGCAGCGCCGGGTTGGTGAAGAAGCCGGCGTTGAAGCCGCCCGAGCGGAAGCCCGTCGACACCGTGGCGTACAGCATGTTGTCGTCGGTGGCGTGGTACTCGCCGTTCACCCGCCAGGTGGTCTTGGTGAAGGAGAAGTCGAAGGCCTGGCCGGTCGGGATCACGTCCACCAGGCGCTGGTTGGCGTCGGTGGTGGCGTTGGCCCGGGTGATCTCCTTCTTGTCCTTGGTGTAGCGCACGCCGCCCGTGAGGCGGAACACGTCCTCCACCAGCCAGTAGGAGGCTTGGCCGAACACCGCGTTCGAGGTCGTCTCCGGCAGGCCGGCCGCGAAGGCGCAACCCGGCGCGTTGCGCTGGGCGGTGGGGCAGCTGGAGAAGAAGGACGCGTTGACGTCCTCCTTGAAGTAGAAGTAGCCGGCGATCCACTGCAGCGGGCTGTCGTCGCCGGACGCGACCTGCAGCTCCTGGCTGAAGGCGTCGAGCTTGTCCTCCTGCCCGTCGACATTGCCGAGGCGGGTCGAGAAGTCGTTGTCGGCGTTCCGGAACACCTCGAACTCGGTGTAGCCGGTGATCGAGCGCAGCACCACCGGGCCGGCGTCGTAGGAGAGGTTGGCGTTGAAGCTGTCCTGGTTCAGGTCCTGCTCCAGCACCGTGTCGCCGGGGTAGAAGAGCTTGCGCGTGTCGATCGGGATGCCGTCGGTCAGCGGCCGGTTGTTGCGCGGCAGGTCGTAGCGCAGCAGGAAGGGCTGGCCGTTGATGTCGAAGGCGCCGGTCGTGGGGTTCACGAAGATGCCGCCGACCCGGTAGCCGAAGGCGGCGCCGCCGGTGCCCTGCTCCTCCCAGTGGCTGGCGCGCAGCACCGCCTCGAAGCCGTTGCCGGGGTCCACCCGCAGCGCGCCGCGGACATAGGCCGTGTCGCGGTCGAAGATGTCGAGATTCTCGGTCACGCCCTTGACGTAGCCGTCCATGACCTCGCGCAGGCCGGCCACGCGCAGCTGCACCACGTCGGAGATCGGCACGTTGATGAAGCCCTCGCCGGCGGCGCGCTGGTACTGGCCCAGCGTCAGCTTCACCGCGCCCTCGGTGCGGTTGGTGGGGGCGGCGGTGGAGATCGCGACGTTGCCGCCGAAGGTGTTGCGGCCGTACAGCGTGCCCTGCGGCCCGCGCTGCACCTCGACGCGCTCCACGTCGACGAAGGGCTCATTCGCCATGGAGGCGCGGCTGCGGTAGACGTTGTCGACGAAGAAGCCGATGGTCGGATCGCCCGAGACGCCGACATTCTCGGTGCGCACGCCGCGGATGGCGGGACGCGCGTCGGAGCCCGACTTGCCGAAGGAGAAGCCCGGCGTCAGCACCTCGACGCGCGAGAGGTCGCGCACGTCGTTCTTGGCCAGCGCGTCGCCGGTCAGCGCCGTCACCGCGACCGGGACGTCCTGGACGTTCTCCGCCCGGCGCTGGGCGGTGACCACGATCTCCTCGAGGCCGCCCGCGGCGGCCATCTGCTGCGCCTGGGCCGGAGCGGCGAAGGCAAGCGCCAACGTTCCGACCGCGGCACCCGCCTTGAGCGCGGACGCGAAGCTCCTGTCCACCATCCCTCATCCCCCTCGTTCTTGGCCGTCGCGCCTGTCCAGCGCGCGGCGACTTCGTTATCGGCCGGGGGTGCGGGGCGGTTTGCGCGCCGCCTCTCCCCCGTCACGCAATATCGTTGTCTCAGGATGAATGCGCATGCAAGCCCTATTTCTTAAGTGAGGGCGAATCGGATGGTTAGTGTCCGGGCCGCCGGGACGGTGCGGGCCGGCCGGGGCTGCCCGATGGTTGCGCCACGGCTGCAAAGCGCCATGCATGCGGATGCACGGCGACAGCGGGGCATAGGCCGGATACACTGGCGCTTTCGACGGCGGGGGGCGGAGAATGGACGGGTCCGACGGCGGTTGCCACCGCCCGCTCTTCCACTACACGCGCACCTCCGGCTGGATGAACGACCCGAACGGCCCGATCCGGCTGGGCGACCGCTGGCACCTGTTCCACCAGGCCGCCGACGATTCGCCGGGCTTCACATCCGTCGGCTGGGGCCACGCCAGCAGCGCCGACCTGCTGCGCTGGCGCGAGGAGCCGCCGGCGCTGACGCCCCTGGCCGGTGAGAGCGCCTATTCCGGCAGCGTCGCGCTGGATCCGGGCGACAGCAGCGGGTTGGGCGAGGCCGGGCGGCCGCCGCTGCTGGCGCTGTTCACCGCCCACCGGCCGGGCCACCAGAGCCAGCACCTCGCCGCCAGCACCGACGGCGGCGCCACCTGGCGGCGATTCGCCGGCAACCCGGTGCTGGACGAGAACCTCGCCGCCTTCCGCGATCCCTTCCTCTTCGCTTGGCCCGGTGCCGACGGCGCGCCCGGCTGGGGCATGCTGGTGGCCCTGCCCTGCCCCTGGTCGCCGCCCTTCGGCGAGTCGGGCTCGCGCCTGCGCCTCTACCGCTCCGACGACGCCAGGCGCTGGAACCTCGCGGGCGAGTTGCCCCTGCGTACCGCGCCCGGCGAGCTGTTCGAGTGCCCGGCGCTGGTCCCGGTTCCGGTCGAGGGCGGCGGCACGCGGCTGGTGCTGCTGGTCAGCCTCGTCGACCGGCGGAACGGCGACGCGCCGGGGCATGTGAGGTGGTGCGCCGGGCGGCTGGATGCGGCGGGCTTCCACCCGGAGACGCCGCTCGCCCGGCTGGACCACGGGCCGGACTGGTATGCCGCCCAGCCCTTCGCCGGCGCGCCCGATGGACGGGCCGTTGCGATCGGCTGGATGAGCAGCTGGGACTATGCGCGCGTCCTGCCGGTGTCGCCCTGGGCCGGTGGGCCGCAGTCCCTGCCCCGCGACCTGCGCCTCGATGCCGACGACACGTTGCGCCAGTCGCCGCCGCCGGAGCTGGCCGGCCTCCATGGGGTGCCCGTCGCGCTGCCGGACCTCGACGTGACCGACGGCGGGGCGGTGCTGCCCTTCGCCGGCGATGCCTACGAGCTGCACGCCACGATCGACCTCGGCGACGCGGCCGAGGTCGGGCTGGCGTTGCGGGCGGGCGCCGCGGAAGGCACCTTGGTGGGGCTGGACGGCACCCACGCCTTCCTCGACCGCCACCGCTCCGGCCGGGTGGACTTCCACCCCCGATACCCCGGCCGCTGGACGGCGCCGCATACCGGCCGAACGCTGCGCCTCACGGCGGTGGTCGACCGCTGCTCGGTGGAGCTGTTCCTGGAGAACGGCGCCGCCACCCTCACCGCCTTGGTCTTCCCCGGGCCGGAGAGCCTCGGCCTGCGGTTCTATGCGACCGGCGGCACGGCGCGGCTGCGCGACGCGGTCGTCTGGCCGATCCGGATGTAGGATCTCACGCGGCGACCGCGCATTCATCCCGTGCCTCTTCAGGGGCTCTTCGAAAGCCGAACAGGCCGAACTACCGTCCCCTCTCCCAGAGGGAGAGGGACAGGGAGAGGGGGTACGGGATTGCGGAGCAGAGGCAAACTTCGATGAAGCCGCCCTTCCCCGACCCTCTTACCCCCTCACCCCGACCCTCTCCCCCTGGGAGAGGGGGATTGCAGCGGCATTCCAGGCGTTTCGAGTGGCCTTCCTTGAGGGAGAAGGATGATCAGGCCAGCCGCCCCGCCACGTCCTCGGCCAGGCGCTTGGCGCCCTGCTGCAGGAAACCCAAATCGGAGCCCAGCAGGAAGATCGTCGCGCCCTCGTCGCGCCAGCGCGGCAGCTCCGCCAGCTCGTGGGTGAACATGCCCACGGCCTTGCCGGCCTTGCGACCCGCGCGGCAGATGGCGGCGACGGCGTCCAGCACCGCCGGGTCCTTGGGATCGAGCAGGCCCATGGAGACGGTGAGGTCGATGCGGCCGACGAACAGCGCGTCGATGCCGTCGGTCGCGGCGATGGCGTCGAGATCTCCCATCGCCTCGGCATCCTCGATCTGGGCGATGACGATGGTCTCGGCCCGCGCCTTGGCATAGTGCTCGGCCAGCGGCCGGGCGCCGAGCTGGGCGGATCGGGTGTTGCCGGCGAAGCCGCGGCCACCGGGCCCGAAGCGCGCCGCCTTCGCCGCCGCCGCGGCCTCCGCCGCCGAGCGGACATGCGGGACCAGCAGCGCGTCGGCGCCGCCGTCCAGCGCCTGCAGGAAATAGTGCGGCGCGTTCATGGCCGGGCGCACGATCGTGGGCTTTGCCAAGGCACGAGCGGTCAGCAGGCAGGTGTCCAGCTCCGTCCGGCCGAAGGCGCCGTGCTCGGCGTCCAGGCACAGGCAGTCCAGCGGCGTGCCGGCCAGCGCCTCGATCAGCTGCGGCGACGGCGTCTTGACGAAGGTGCCCAGCAGAGTGTCGAAGCCGCGCACCCGCTCATGGAAAGCCTTGCTCATGCCCGCCCCCACAGCCTGTCCGACGCGATGCGGGCGCCCTCGGCCAGCGCCGCCAGCTTGGCGTAGGCGACCTCGCCGTCCACCGCGCCGAAGCCGGCGAAGGTGCCGAAGCCGCAATCGGTGCCGGCGACGACCCGCTCGCGCCCGACGACATTGGCGTAGCGCTCGATGCGCTCGGCCACCAGCAGCGGGTGCTCGATGAAGTTGGTGGTGCTGTCGATGACGCCGGGGATCAGCACCATGCCGTCCGGCAGGTCGCGCCCCTTGAACTCGGTCCATTCATGGGCGTGGCGGGGGTTGGCGCCCTCGAACAGCAGCCCGCCGACCTTGGCCTTCAGCGCGATGTCCAGCACGGTGGAAAGCGGCGCGTCGCAATGGTGCGGACCCTCGTAGTTGCCCCAGCAGACATGCATGCGCACCCGGTCGCGCGGCACGTTGCGCAGCGCGTGGTTCAGCGCCTCGACATGGCCGGCGCAGGCCTTCACGTAGGCCGCTTCGTCCTGGTCCTTGAACATCATGTGCCGGCCCAGGCCGAGGTCCGGGCTGTCCAGCTGCAGCACCAGCCCGGCCGCGACGATGCGCTCATATTCCGGCCGCATGGCATCGGCCAGCGCCTCCAGATAGGCGTCCTGCGAGGGGTAGTGCCGGTTCGGCTGGAACAGCGCGATGACGCCGGGCGAGGCGGCGTTCATGAAGCCCTCGGTCGGGCGGTGCCTCTCCAGCGCGGCCTGGAAATGCGTGAGGTCCGTCTCCAGCGGCCCCATGTCCTTGACCGCGATGGGCCCGACGCAGCAGGGCCGGCGGTAGGTCGGCGTCTTGCCGGTGGAGGACTGCCGGTTCATCAGCGAGGGGAACGCCTCGAGGTCCTGCGGCACCCGGCGCGGGCTGTCGCCGTCGAAGCCGGTCAGCCGGTCCTTGATGTAGGTGGCGTAGGAAATCTTGCTCATCTCGCCGTCGGAGACGATGTCGATCCCGGCCTGTACTTGGCGGGCGACGGCGTCCTCCACCGCGCGGGCGACGGCGGCCTCGAAGGCGAGGCGGTCGAGCGGCTCGCCCTTCTCCGCCGCGAACAGCCCGTCGCAGACGTCCTGGGGGCGCGGCAGGCTGCCGACATGGGTGGTGAGGATACGGTCGGTGCTGGTGCGCATGCGGGTCCCCGGATCAGGAGGTGAGGAATTCGGTCAGGGCGGCGGCGACGGCGACGGGGCGCTCCAGCGGCGCCATGTGGCCGCAATGGCGCAGCACCGTCAGGCGGCTGCCGGGGATGAGGCGGTGGATCTCCTCATGGATTTCCACCGGGCAGAGGTCGTCGCCGTCGGCCGCGATCACCAGCGTCGGCGTGGCGATGGCGGAGAGCGTCGGGCGGCTGTCGGGCCGGCCCATCAGCGCCAGGCTCTGGCGCCGGAACACATCCACGCCCAGGTCCAGGGCCATGCCGATGACCAGGCGCCGCAGATTGCCGAGGTTGGGCGTGCCGGGGGCGAAGTAGCGCGGCTTCAGATCCTCCACCACCACGTCGCGGAACCCGCCGGTCTGGGCGCGGTAGATCTGGCGCGCGCGCACGCCCTTGCGCTCCGCCGTGTCGGGCCGCGCCGTGGTGTTCATCAGCATCAGGTGGCTGAGCCGCTCCGGCGCGCGGCGGGCGATCTCCAGGGCCACGATGGCGCCCATGGAGAAGCCGGCCAGCGCGAACCGCCCGGGCGCCTGCGCCAGCACGTCGTCCGCCATCTCGGCGATGGTGACCTGGCGGTCCAGGTCCGGCACCCGCACTTCGCCCACGTCCGCGCCCAGCCGCCCCCTGACGTCGGACCAGAGCCGGGCGTCGCAGAGCATGCCCGGCAGCAGCAGGAGGGGCGGCGGGGCGTCGGTCATGTCAGCCGGGCGGACCGCCCCTCGATGAGTTCGCCGGAGAACATGCGCGTCTCAGCCTCCAGATCCGGCGTCTCCACCCGCTCCAGCAGCATGGAGATGGCGGCCTCGGCCATGCGCCGCACCGGCTGGCGGATGGTGGTCAGTTCGTAGCTCATCCAGCGCGAGGCGCCGGCGCCGTCGAAGCCCACGACCGAGAGGTTGCCCGGCACCATCAGCCCGTGGCGGATGCGGGCGCAGTCCATGACGCCGATCGCCATCGTGTCGTTGGCGCAGATGACGGCGTCGGGCGGCGTATCCAGGTCCCGGCGCAGCGCGTCGAAGGCGTCGGCGCCGGACTGGTAGGAATAGTCGCCGCGCGCCGTGCCCAGCACCTCGATCCCGTGGTGGCGCAGCCGGTCCATGGCGCTGCGCATGCGCTCGACGCTGACGGCGCTGTCCTCCGGCCCGCCGACGATGCCGAAGCGGCGGTGGCCGGCCGCCACCAGCCGGTCTACCAGCCGCCGCTCGCCCTCGGCATGGTCGACCGTGACGGAGGAGACCGCGCCCTCGGGCAGGACGCGGTTGTAGAAGACCAGCGGCACGCCGCGCGTCTTGAAGTCCGCCACCTGGTCGCCGTTCAGCCGGGCGGCGGCGATGACCCCGTCCACCCGGTAGCGCCAGACCTGCTCCAGCACCGTGTCGATGTCGCTCTCCGCGTTCAGCGCGAACAGCAGCACGCGCGAGCCGCGCTCGGATATCCTCAGCGACAGCTCGAACAGTACTTCGGGATAGTAGAGGTTGGTCGAGGCGCCGATCAGCAGCCCCACCAGGTTGGACCGGCGGGTGATCAGCGAGCGGGCGATGGCGTTCGGCTGGTATCCCAGCGTCTGCGCCGCCTTGAGCACGCGGCGGCGCAGATCCTCCGAGATGCTGGCGCCGTCCGTGAACGCCCGGCTGACGGTGGACTGGGAGACCTGGGCCAGCCTGGCCACGTCGTAGGACGTGGCGCCGCGGCCGGCCTGCAGGGGTTCCACTGGCTTCTTCTCGTTACGCGGCCTTCCGGCCATGGCGCCTCACCCGAATGTCGGCCTGCTCCTTGTGGCCGGCGAAGCCCTCGATGGCGCAGAGCCGCGAGCAGTACTCGCCGATCAGCACCGATGCCTCCGGGGTGAGGACCCGCTGGTAGGTGCAGGTCTTCATGAATTTTCCGACCCACAATCCACCGGTGTACCGCGCGGCCTTCCGGGTGGGCAAGGTGTGGTTGGTGCCGATGACCTTGTCGCCATAGGAGACGTTGGTCAGGGGCCCCAGGAACAGGGCGCCGTAATTGGTCATGTTGCGCAGGAAATAGTCGGGGTCGCGCGTCATCACCTGGACATGCTCGGACGCGATGTCGTCGGCGATGCGCACCATCTCCTCCTCGCTGTCGGCGAGGATGACCTGGCCGTAGACCTCCCAGGCCTTGCCGGCGATCTCGGCGGTGGGAAGGATGGTCAGCTGCCGCTCGATCTCGCGCATCGTGTCGTGCGCCAGCTTCTCCGAGTTGGTCAGCAGGATGGCGGGCGAATTGTAGCCGTGCTCCGCCTGGCCCAGCAGGTCGGCGGCGCACAGCTCGCCGTCGACGCTGTCGTCGGCGATGACCAGCGTCTCGGTCGGGCCGGCCAGCAGGTCGATGCCGATGCGGCCGAAGAGCTGGCGCTTGGCCTCCGCCACGAAGGCGTTGCCGGGGCCGACGATCATGTCCACCGGCGCCACCGTCTGGGTGCCGATGCCCATGGCGCCGATCGCCTGGATGCCGCCGAAGGCGTAGATCTCGTCGGCGCCGGCCATGTCCATGGCGACGACGATGGCCGGGTTCGGCTTGCCCTTGTAGGGCGGCGCGCAGGCGACGATGCGCTTCACGCCCGCCACCTTGGCGGTGACGACACTCATGTGCGCCGAGGCCACCAGCGGGTACTTGCCGCCGGGGACGTAGCAGCCGACGCTGTTGACCGGCAGGTTCTTGTGGCCCAGCACCACGCCGGGGATGGTCTCCACCTCCACGTCGCGCAGCGCCGCCTTCTGCACCTCGGCGAAGTTGCGGATCTGGGTCTGGGCGAAGCGGATGTCCTCGATGGTCTGCGCCGGCAGCTCGTCGTAGGCCGCCTTGATCTCGGCGGGGGACAGGCGGTAGCTGGGCGGCGACCACTGGTCGAACTTCTCGGAATAGCGGCGCACGGCGTCGTCGCCGTCGCGCTCGATCTCGGCCAGGACGCCCTCCACCGTGGCGCGCACCTTGGCGTCGTCCGCCGCCCGCACTTCCGCCTCGATGCCCTTCTTCAGCCAACGCGCCATGGCAGCCTCTCCCCTTCGCTCGCCTGTCCCGATATCCCGGTGTTCCGGTAACCCCCGCGCCCCCGTCGGCCGGCCATCCGTTGGGGCGGCGACGAAATATCTTGAACGCGGGGCCAGTGTAGGTTTGATTGAATGCGAATGCAAGAATGCTTCGGGAGAAACATCGTGACCCTGCCGACCGAGAGCGCCGCTCCCTTCCGCCTGGACGGACAGGTCGCGCTGGTGACCGGCGCCGGGCGCGGCATCGGGCGGGCCTGCGCCCTGACGCTAGCCCGCGCGGGCGCCACGGTCCTGGCGGCGGCGCGCACCCGGAGCGACCTGGAGAGCTTGGCCGAGGAGGCGCCGGCCGGGTCGGTGGAGGTGTGGGATGCGGATGCAAGCGACCCCACCTTCCATGCCCGCATCGCGGGGCTGGAGCGGCTGGACGTGCTGGTCAACAACGTGGGATCCAACCAGCCCGAGCCCTTCGTGGACGTGAAGGTGGAAACGCTGGACCGGCTGCTGGACCTGAACGTCCGCACCGCCTTCCTGGTGGCGCAAGCGGCGGCCAAGGCCATGCTGCGCGGCGGGCGCGGCGGCTCCATCGTCACCATGTCCTCGCAGATGGGCCATGTCGGCTCGCCCGGGCGCACGGTCTACTGCATGACCAAGCACGCGCTGGAGGGGCTGACCAGGGCGATGGCGGTGGAGCTGGCGCCGCAGGCCATCCGCGTGAACTCGGTCGGGCCCACCTTCATCGAGACGCCGCTGACGAAGCCGATGCTGGAGAAGCCGGAATTCCGCGACTTCGTGCTGAACCGCATCCCGCTGGGCCGGCTCGGCACCACCGACGAGGTGGCGAACGCCGTATTGTTTCTGGCGTCCCCGGCATCCTCGCTGATCACCGGCGCGTCGCTGCTGGTGGACGGCGGCTGGACCGCCCAGTAACGCTATCCAACGCACGAAGAAGAACAGGGAGGGCCGCATGGCCGATCACCAGAGGAACAAGCGCATCGTCTGGGACGCCTTCCAGACGCTGGACGAGGCATCGCTGCGCGGCCTCATGCATCCGGACGTGGCCTGGCACGGGCCGCACCCGCTGAACGACATGGCCGGCGCCGACGCCGTCATGGCGACGCTGTGGGGGCCGCTGTTCCGGGCATTGCCCGACCTGGAGCGGCGCGACGATATCTTTTTCGCCGGCGAGTTCAACGGCGGCGCCTGGGTGACGGCGACCGGCCACTATACCGGCACCTTCAAGGCTCCCTGGCTGGGCATCCCGGCCACCAACGGCGTGCTGAACATCCGCTACGGCGAGTTCTTCCGGCTGGAGGAAGGCCGGGTCGTCGAGGTCTACCAGATCCTGGACATCCCCGACGTGATGCGTCAGGCGCGGCTCTGGCCCTGGGCCTTCAGCCTGGGCGTGGAGGAGCGGGTGCCGGCGCCGGCCACCCAGGACGGGCTGATGCTCGGCCTGCACGACGAGGCCGAGGGGGTGAAGAGCCGCAAGCTGGTCGAGGCCATGATCGCCGGCCTGATGGAGTTCGACGGGAAGACGCTCGAGAGCATGCGCATGGAGCGGTTCTGGCACCCGAAGATGATGTGGTACGGTCCGGCCGGCATCGGCACGGCGCGCGGCCTGAAGGGCTTCCAGGACTGCCACCAGCGCGCCTTCCTGAAGGCCTTCCCCGACCGCAAGGGCGGCAACCACAAGGCGCGGCTGGGCGAGGGCAACTACGTCGCCTCCACCGGCTGGCCCAGCATCCGGGCGACGCATACCGGCGGCGGCTTCATGGGCTGCCCGCCCACGAACAAGCCGATCACCATGCGGGTCATGGATTTCTGGCGGCGCGAGGGCGATTGGCTGCGCGAGAACTGGGTCTTCATCGACCTGATCGAGCTGCTGCTGCAGATGGAGGTCGACATCTTCGCCCGGCTGCGCGAAGGCGGGCGCCTGCCTTGACGGACACCGCCGCCCTGCGCCGCGCCGAGGACCTGCCCCTGGCCCGCCGGGTGGCGGGCTTCGCCATGCTGCTGGCCGGCTATTTCTTCTACTCCTACGCCTGGAACACGGTGGACGTGCTGCGTCCCTACATTCAGGAGGCGGCGGGCCTGTCGCGGCAGGAGGCGGGGCTGCTCTACAGCGCGCAGAGCCTGGGGGCGCTGCTGGGCGCCATCGTGCTGGCGCAGCTGGCGGACCGGTTCGGCCGGCGCAACCTGCTGGCCCTGATCACGGTGGGCTACGGGCTGGCGCTGCTGGCGGGGGTGGCCGCCACCACGCTGACGGCACTGCTGGCGCAGCGGCTGGTGCTGGGCTTCTTCCTGGGCGGGGTGTTCTCCTGCGCCGTCGGCATCTATGTCGGGCTGTTCGCGTCCGACGTGCGGGCCAAGCTTGCCAGCGTCGTCGGCATCATGTTCAGCCTGGGCTTGGCATTCCAGGGCTGGCTCGGGCGCTACCTGCTGGACCGGGACTGGACGCTGATGCTCTGGGCCGGGGCCCTGCCCCCGCTGCTGCTGGGCTTGGCCATGCTGGCCGTCATCCCCGACGACCGCAAGCTGCGCCCCTGGGGGGCCGCCGACACGGCCCCGGCCCCGCCGTCGCGCAAGCTGCCGATCGCCGAGCTGCTGGTGCCCGAGCGGCGGTGGCTGACCCTGCGCATCGCCCTGCTGACCGGGCTGAACTTCCTGGCCTACCAAGCCTTCTTCGGCTGGGCGACGACGTACCTGCGCGAGGTGCGCGGCATGGATGGGGCGGACATCGGCGCCATCGTCGGCATCGGCGGCCTGGGCAGCGCCCTGGGTGGCTTCGCCTGGGGCTGGGCGGCCGACCGGATGGGGCGGCGCGTCGGGCTGCTGGGTTTCCTGGGGGCCGCGATCCTGATCGCCGCCTTCCTGGCCGCGCCGACCGACATGCGGCTGCTGGGCATCCTCTACTTCCTGGCGCTGGCCGGCATCTCGGCCTCGGTGGTCTGGGGTCCCTTCTTCGCCGAGCAATATCCCGACCATCTGCGCGCCACCGCCGCCTCGATCTTCAACTGGGGCCGGATCATCGGCTTCATGGCCCCGGCGCTGACGGCCGCCATCGCCGACCGGGTTGGCATGGCCGCGGCCCCGATGACCGGGGCCCTCCTCTTCCTCATGGCGGCGGCCGTCTGGTTCAGCCTGCCGGAGACCCTGAAACACGAGAAGAAGGCCTGACCCCATGCACGGGCTGACGCGGATCGAGCATCACGGGCTGCAGCTGGTCCTGGACCTCTCGGGCGACATGCCGGCGCGCCTGCTGCACCTGGACATGCGGCCCTTCGATCCCGGCCGCATTCCCGATGCCAATGCCTGGGCCTACCGGCTGGTGGAGGTGGATGCCGCCGGCGAGGACAGCGACTACATCGCCGCGGGCCGGCTGGCCGGTTCCGCCCTGGGCGGACGGCTGCGGCCGGTGGCGCTGCGCGACGAGATGCTGCCGGCGGGCCGGCGCATCGCGGTCGAGCAGCGCGATCCGTCGACCGGCCTCGGCGTCACCTCCCACCTGCTGCTGGCATCCGGCCTGCCGGTGGTGGAGAGCTGGACCGAGGTCACGGGCGGCGACCGGCCCGTGACGCTGACCGCCGTCTCCAGCGCCTTCCTCTGCGGCCTGGTGAAGGATGGCGAGGGGCCGCGCCATACCCGTGCCGAAATCCGGCTGCCGCACAACAGCTGGTACGCGGAGATGCAGTGGCAGCGGGCCAGCCTGCCCGATCTGGGCCTCGCCAACACCTTTTCGTTCGGCAGCCGGCATATCGGCCTCCGCTCGGTCGGCACCTGGTGCAGCGCCAACCATCTGCCGATGGGCTGGCTTGGGCGGGCCCAGGGCGGCGGGCTGCTGTGGGAGATCCTGCATGACGGCTCCTGGTCCTGGCAGATCGGCGAGAGCGTCCACGACCTGTACCTGCACGTCGCCGGTCCGACCGAGCCGGCCGGGTCCTGGTGGCGGACGCTGGCGCCCGGCGAGCGGTACCAGACACCGCGCGCCGTGCTGGCGCCGGCCGCCCCGGACGGGGGCTTCGACGAGGCCGTGGCGTCCCTGACCCGCTGGCGCCGCGCCACCCGCACGGCCGAGCTGGGCGGCATGCCCGTGGTCTTCAACGACTACATGAACTGCCTGATGGGCGATCCCACCGAGGCGAAGGTCCTGCCGCTGATCGACGCCGCCGCGCGGCTGGGGGCGGAGGTCTATTGCATGGACTCCGGCTGGTACGCCAAGCCGGGCGAGCGCTGGTCGCTGAACATGGGGCGCTGGGCGGTCAACCGGGAGCGCTTTCCCAACGGGTTGCGCCCCGTCATGGATCGGGTCCGGGAGCTCGGCATGATCCCGGGCATCTGGTTCGAGATCGAGGTGATGACCGCCAACTGCCCGGATTTCCAGGACCTGCCCGACGAGTGCTTCCTGCTGCACCATGGCAGGCGCTGGGTCAGCCACCGCCGCCACCTGCTGGATTTCCGCCATCCCCGCGTGAAGGCCCTGGCCGACCAGGCCATCGACATGGCGGTGGAGGAGTTCGGCTGCGGCTTCCTGAAGCTGGACTACAATGTCGGCAGCAACGCCGGGCCAGACTCGGACGGGCGGGCGGAGAGCCCCGGCGTCGGGCTGATGCAGCACCAGGAGGCCTTCCTCGCCTGGGTCGACGGCGTCAGGACGCGGCATCCCGGCCTGCTGCTGGAGCATTGCGCCAGCGGCGGCATGCGCATCTCCCAGCCCTTCCTGTCGCGCATGGGCGTGACCTCCAACAGCGACCAGGGCGACCCCGTCCATGTCGCCCGCATCGCCTGCGCCAGCCCCGCCATCATCCCGCCCGAGCAGGACGGCACCTGGGCGCTGCCCAAGCGCACCGACGGGCCGGAGGCCGTGGCCTTCGCCATGCTGTGCGCCCTGCCGCTGCGCATGAGCCTCGCCGGCGACGCCGCCGAGCTGACCGGCATGCAGGCCGCCCTGGTCGAGGAGGCGGTGGGGCTGCACAAGCGGCTGCGCGGTGAGCTGAGCGGGGCCGTGCCCTGCTGGCCGCTGGGGCTGCCGGGCTGGGACGATCCCTGGCTGTGCCTGGGGCTGCGGACGGCCGACCGGCTGTACTTGGCCGTCTGGCGCCGCGACGGCGGACCGGAGGAGATCGCCCTGCCCCTGCCCGTCGGCCACGGCGCGGCGGAAATCCTCTACCCCGCCGAACTGCCGACCGCGTGGCGGGTCGAGGGCGGCGCCCTGGCGCTGCGCCTCGCCGAGCGCACCGCCCGTCTGATCGCCCTCGATCTGCGCTGAGGAGACCCGCCATCGCCGACCACGCCTGGTGGCGCGACGCCGTCATCTACCAGATCTACACCCGCTCCTTCCTGGACACGGACGGCGACGGCGTCGGCGACCTTGCCGGCGTGATCGGGCGGCTGGACTATCTGGCGGCCCTGGGCGTCGACGTGCTGTGGCTGTCGCCGCTGCACCCGACGCCGAATATCGACTACGGCTATGACGGCACCGACTATCTGGCCGTGGCGCCGGAGATGGGCACGCTGGAAATCTTCGACCGGCTGGTGGCGGAGGCTGGCAGGCGCGGCATCCGCATCATGATGGACATGGTGATGGACTACACGTCCGACGCCCATCCCTGGTTCGTGCAGGCGCGCTCCTCCCGCACCAGCCCCTATCACGACTGGTACATCTGGGCCGACGGCCCGCCCGACCGGCCGCCCAACAACTGGCCGGCCTTCTTCTCCAGCGGCAGCGCCTGGAGCTTCGACGTCTCCACCCGCCGCTGGTACCTGCATTATTTCACCCACCAGCAGCCGGAGCTTAACTGGGCCAACCCGGCGGTGCGGCGGGCCATGCACGGGGCCATGCGCTTCTGGCTGGACCGGGGCGTCGCCGGCTTCCGGCTGGACGTGATCAGCTTCCTGTCCAAGCCCGAGACGCTGGACGACATGCCGGCGGAGCTCCTCGGCCGGGCCGGGCGCCACTACGCCAACGGCCCACGCCTGCACGAGTATCTGCGGGAGATGCGCCGCGAGGTGTTCGAGCATTATCCCGGCACGGTGGCGCTGGGCGAGGGGTTCGGGCTGGCCGGCGACCAGGCGCTGGACTTCGTGGCGCCCGAGCGCCGCGAGCTGGATCTGCTGTTCCTGTTCGAGATCTCCGCCCTGACCTTCGCCGAGACGGGCGACCGGCAGCGGCCCAGCCTCGCAGACATCCGCGCCACGCTGAAGCGCTGGCAGGACATGCTGGTGCCGGCTGGCGCCTGGCCGACCCTGTTCCTGGGCAACCACGACGTCGCCCGCATGGTGGACCGGTTCGGCGACACGGCGCCGGAGCACCGCATGGCCTCGGCCAAGCTGCTGATGACGCTGCTGCTGACCCATCGCGGCACGCCGGTGCTGTACCAGGGCGACGAGATCGGCATGGCCAATCCGCGCTTCGAGCATTTGTCGGAGCTGCGCGACGTGGCGGTGCTGAACGCTTGGCGCAAGGTGCTGGCGGATGGCGGCGACACGGCCGCGCTGCTGGACCGCATGAACCGCACCGGCCGCGACACCGGCCGCACGCCGGTGCAATGGTCGGCGGGTCCGAACGCCGGCTTCACCACGGCGCCCGAGTCCTGGATCAAGGTCAATCCGGACTTCCGGCAGGTGAACGTGGCGGCGCAGGAGGGACGGGCGGACAGCGCGCTGGAGCATGCCCGGGCCCTGCTGCGCCTGCGCCGGGAACGCGACGTGCTGCGCCGGGGCGAGGTGCGCTTCGTCGACATGGAGCACGACCAGGTCTTCGCCTATGAGCGCGTGCTGGGCGACGAGCGGCTGCTGGTGCTGCTGAACTGGTCGGACCGGCCCTGCCGGTATCCGCTGCCCGGCGCGGTCGCCGCTTGGACGCCGTTGCCGGTGTGCAGCGGCGGCACGCCGGTGAGCGGGGCGGTCGATCTCCGCCCCTTCGACGCGCTGATCCTGGAACCCGGCCGCTGACGGGGCGGCCGAAGCCGCCCCGGAGCCCCGCTCAGAAGATTTCGAACAGGCCGGCCGCGCCCATGCCGCCGCCGATGCACATGGTGACCACGGCATGGCGGACGCCGCGGCGGCGGCCCTCGATCAGCGCGTGCCCGGCCATGCGGGCGCCGCTCATGCCGTAGGGATGGCCGATGGAGACGGCGCCGCCGTTCACGTTCAGCTTCGCCGGGTCGATGCCCAGCCGGTCGGCGCAGTACAGCACCTGCACCGCGAAGGCCTCGTTCAGCTCCCACAGGCCGATGTCGTCGACCGTGAGCCCGTGGCGCTGCAGCAGGCGCGGCACGGCGAAGACCGGGCCGATGCCCATCTCGTCGGGCTCGCAGCCGGCGACGGCGAGGCCGCGCAGCGCCCCCAGCGGCTCGATCCCGCGCGCCGCCGCGAGATCGGCGTCCATGACCACGCAGGCGCTGGCGCCGTCGGAGAGCTGGCTGGCGTTGCCAGCGGTGACCGTCCGCCCCTCGCCCCGCACCGGCTTCAGCATGGCCAGCCCCTCGGCCGAGGTTTCCGGCCGGTTGCCCTCGTCGCGGGACAGGGTGACGGGCCGGCGCTCCACCGCCCCGGTCGCCTTGTCCTGGACCAGCATGGCGGTCGCCATCGGCACGATCTCGGAATCGAAGCGGCCGGCCTCCTGGGCGGCGGCGGTGCGGCGTTGGCTCTCCAGCGCGTACGCATCCTGCCGCTCCCGGCCGATGCCGTAGCGGGCGGCGACCACTTCGGCCGTGTCGATCATCGGCATGTAGATGGCCGGGGCGCCCGCCAGCAGGTCCGGATCGGACATCCGGTGGGTGTTCATATGCTCGTTCTGGACCAGGCTGATGCTCTCCACCCCGCCGCCGACCGCGACCGGCACACCGTCCATCACCACGCGCTGGGTGGCGAAGGCGATGGCCTGCAGGCCGGAGCCGCACTGGCGGTCCACGCTGGTGCCCGATGTCCCGACCGGCAGCCCGGCCAGCAGCGCCGCCTGCCGGGCGACATTGCCGCCGGTCGAGCCCTGCTGCAGGGCGCAGCCCAGGATCACGTCCTCAATCTCCTCCGGCGCCACGCCCGCCCGGGCCACGGCATGGCGGATGGCGTGCGCGGCCAGCGCCTGCCCCTGGGTGTCGTTGAAGGCGCCGCGATAGGCCCGGCCGATGGGCGTGCGGGCGGTGGCGACGATGACGGCTTCGCGCATGGTCATGCTCCCTGGAAGATGTACGGTGTCAGCGCCAGGCGGCGCGGGCCGCCCCGGCGGCGGTACGGGCGCGGGCGCCGACATCGGCGGCACTCATGCCCGGCTTGAAGAGTTCTCCGCCCAGCCCGGCGCCCGCAGCCCCCGCCGCCGCCCACTCGCCCATGGCGGCGGGGCCGACGCCGCCGACGGCGTAGATCCGCACCGCGGCCGGCAGCACCGGCAGCAGCGCCTTCACATGGCCGGGGCCGTAGGTGCCGGCGGGGAAGAGCTTGAGATGCACGGCGCCGGCCTTGATGGCGACCAGCGCCTCGGTCGCGGTGGCGACGCCGGGAACCGGGACGATGCCGGCCGCGAGTGCGGCGGCGATCACGTCCGCGTCGGTGTTGGGCGCCACCGCGAAGCGGCCGCCGGCCGCCGCGACGGCGCGGGCCTCTTCCGTCGTGAGGACGGTGCCGGCCCCGACCACCATGCGGCCCTCGAACCGGGCGGCCAGGCGGGCGATGCTGTCCAGCGGGCGGGGCGAGTTCAGCGGCACCTCCACCGCCCGGATCCCGGCCTCGAACAGCGCGTCGCCGACGGCGTCCGCCTCCTCCGGCACCAGGCCGCGCAGGATGGCGAAGAGCGGCAGCTCGGCCAGGGCGTTTTCCAGGCTCGTCATGGGTGGCTCCAACGGCGGGAAAGGTCGAGCAGGCCGGCGATGGCGGCGGCCTCGCCCTCATGCTCCTGATGGGGCCGCGGGCCGAGGGCGCGGGCGTAGAGGCCGGTCAGGACAGGCGCGCCGACGAGATGCACCGGCCCTTCGTCGAAGCCGGGCAGGCGCGAGAGGGAGGATATCTCCGCGCCGATCAGCAGGCCTGAGAGGAAGGCGGGCGCTTCCGTCCCCGGCATGGCGCCGGTGACGGCGCGGGCGCGCACCCCGAACAGCCGGGCGGCCAGCGCCCCGCCATCACCGGCGGCAATCAGCCCCCGGGCGAAGGCGGCGTGATCGTCGGCGGGGGCGTCGGAGGCGAGCGTGCCCTGGCGGCGCAGCAGCTCGAACAGCTCGCCGGTCATGGATGTCGCGAAGCGGACGACCCGCCCCTCCTCCACCAGGACCCATTTGGAATGGGTGCCGGGCAGGCAGAGCACATGGCGGCCGCGCCGCCGCGCCGGGTCTCCGGCCAGCCAGCCCAGGATCTGCGTCTCCTCGCCCCGCATGACGTCGGGCGCGCCGAAGGGGCCGTCGCAGCGCAGGCCGGGCACGATGGCGATGCGTTCGCCGACCGGCACTAGGCCCGCCGCGACCGCGTCCCCGTCGGCCGGGCAGGCGGCATAGGGCGCCACACTCCAGCCCAGGGTGGAGCCGACCATGCCGCAGAGCAGCGCCGGCAGCCCCTCGGCCTGGAGAGCCGGCACGATCCGGGCGCGGAAGAACGCCTCCGCCGCGCCGGGCTTCAGCGCCCCGACGCCCGCCGCCTCGGCATGGCGCCGCAGTACGGCGCCGTCGCGGTCCAGCACCCAGGCGCGCAGGCTGCTGGTGCCCCAGTCGACGGCCAGGAGGGCGGGTTCAGACGGCATGGCGGCGGTGCTCCCCGGCAAAGGTCAGCGCAGGTCGGCGAAGCGCCTGTTCTCGGCGACGAGGCGTTCCAGCAGCGGCGCCGGCCGCCAATGGTCGCCGCCCAGGGTGGCATGGAAGCGGCGGATCGTCTCCAGCACCTTCGGGAGCCCCACGGTGTCGGCATGGAACAGCGGGCCGCCGCGGGCGGCGGGGAAGCCGTAGCCGTTGACCCAGACCACGTCCACATCGCCGGGTCGCAGCGCGATCCCCTCCTCCAGGATGCGGGCGGCCTCGTTCACCAGCGGGTAGACGCAGCGCTCGACGATCTCCGCATCATCGATCTCGCGCCTCTTGATGCCCAGCGCCGCCGCCTCCTCCGCGATGATCGCCTCCACCTCGGGGTCGGGCTGGGGCGTGCGGTCGCCGGGGGCGTAGCGGTAGAAGCCGGCGCCGGTCTTCTGGCCCAGCCGGCCCAGTGCTACCAGGCGGCGGGCGATGCGGCCGTCGCGCGGGTCGCCGGGCCTGGCGCCGGCCTTCAGCGCCTCGTCCGCCGCCTTTACCCCGATATCGATGCCGGCCATGTCGCCCATGGCGATGGGGCCCATGGGGAAGCCGAACGCCATCAGCGCGCGGTCGATTTGCTGGGGGCTGGCGCCTTCCAGCAGCAGGTAGCCGGCCTCGCGGCCGTAGCCCGCCACCATGCGGTTTCCGATGAAGCCCTCGCAGACGCCGGAGACGACGGCCACCTTGCGGATGCGCCGGGCGAGGTCCATCGCCGTCGCCAGCACGTCCCCGGCGGTCTTGGCGCCGCGCACCACCTCCAGCAGCCGCATGACGTTGGCCGGGCTGAAGAAGTGCAGCCCCAGCACGTCACCGGGCCGCCCGGTCGCCTCGGCGATGCGGTCCACGTCGAGGGTGGAGGTGTTGGTGGCGAGGATGGCGCCCGGCCGGCAGACCGCGTCCAGCGAGCGGAAGATGTCGCGCTTGAGGTCCATGTTCTCGTACACGGCCTCGATCACCAGGTCGGCGTCGGCGAGCGCCTGATGGACGGTAGCACCTGCGATCCGGGCGACATTGGCCTCCGCAATCTCCGGCGCCAGCTTGCCCTTGCGCACCGACGAGAGGTAGTTGGCCCGGATGGTGGCGAGGCCCTTCTCCACCGCCGCCTCGGTCACGTCGACCAGCACGACATCGTATCCGGCGTTGGCGAAGCACATGGCGATGCCGCCGCCCATGGTGCCGGCGCCGACGATGCCGACCCGGCGGATGTCGCGCAGGGGCGTGTCGGCGGGGATGCCGGGGATGTGGGCGGCCTCGCGCTCGGCGTCGCGCAGATGGCGGAGGGCCGGCGTCTCGCCCGGCTGGTCGATGGATTGGGTCATGGCCGTCCTCGGGAAGCGGCGTTTCCCGCGAAAAAGGTGCCGGGCGGCGGTGAGGCCGCCCGGCAGTCGCGGGAGGAAGGAGAGTCTGCGCGTCAGGGAAGCGACGCGAAGCGCTCCAGGTGGAAGTCGACATTGCCGAACAGCGCGTCGATCGCCGTCAGGCGCTTGAAATAGTGACCGATCGCCAGCTCGTCGGTCATGCCCATGCCGCCATGCAGCTGCACCGCCTGCTGGCCGATGAAGCGCCCGGCCTTGCCGACCTGGACCTTCAGCGCGGAGGCGGCCTTGGCAGCCGCATCGCCGCCCTCATCCAGGCGCATCGCCGCCATCAGCAGCAGCGACTTGGTCTGCTCATACTCGATGTACATGTCGACCAGCCGGTGCTGGACCACCTGGAAACGCGCGATGGGCTGGTCGAACTGCACACGGGTGCGGGCATACTCGACCGTGCTCCAGAGCAGCACCTCCATGGCACCCACGGCTTCGGCGCCCAGCGCCAGGATCGTCCGGTCTGCCATGGCGAGCAGGGGCTCCAGGCCGCCGCCGGCGGGACCCAGCCGCGCCTCGTCGCCGAGCGTAACGCCCTGCAGCCGCAGGTCCGAGCCGCGCCCGCCATCGACCAGCGGATAGTCGCGGCGCGTCAGGCCCGGGGCATCGGCGGGCACCAGGAACAGGGTGATCCCCTCCGCCGCCCGGGCGGGCACCACGAACAGCCCGGCGGCGGGACCGCTCAGCACCACCGTCTTGGCACCGTCCAGCACCCAGCCGTCGCCCCGGCGCTCGGCCGTGGTGGCGACGGCGCCGAGGTCGAAGCGGGACTGCGCCTCGGTCGCCGCCACCGTCGCGATCAGGCTGCCATCCATCAATGCCGGCAGCAGCCGTTCCTTCTGGGCGGGCGAACCGAGTTTTGCGATGAGGTCGCCGGCCATGACGCAGCTGGCCAGGAACGGCTCGACCACCAGGCCGCGGCCGAACTGCTCGGCCAGCAGCATGATCTCCACGCCGCCGCCGCCCAAACCGCCGTCCTCCTCCGAAAAGGGCAGCATCAGCCAGCCCAGCTCGGCCATGGTGCGCCAGTGCGCGCGGGAGAAGCCGTCGGGCCCGGCGACGATGGCGCGGCGGGCGTCGAACCCGTAGCGGTCGGCCACGAAGCGGCGGACGCTGTCCTGCAACAGGGTCTGGTCTTCGGAAAGGGTGAAATCCATGGCGGGGCGCGTCCCTGTCAACGTCCGTCAGAGGCCGAGAACGGCCTTGGCGATGATGTTCTTCTGGATCTCCGACGTGCCGCCGAAGATGGTCGCCTTGCGGTGGTTCAGGTACAGCGGCATCAGATGCCCGACCTCCCCCTCCGCACCCGGCCCGAATTCCAGCGCGGCCGGCCCCGCCGCCTCGACCAGCAGCTCGGTCAGCGCCTGCTGGATCTCCGTGCCCCTGATCTTCAGGATCGAGGACTCAGGTCCCGGCGCCTGGCCGCTGGAGACGCTGGCGAGCGTGCGCAAATCGGTCATCTCCAGCGCCTGCAGCTGGATCTCCACCGCCGCCATGCGGGCGCGGAACAAGGGCTGCTCCATCGGCGCCGGCTGGCCGCCGATGCTCTTGGAGGCCACGTCCCGCAACCGCGCCAGCTGCCGCTTGCACCAGGAGACGCCGGCGATGCCGGTGCGCTCGTGCGTCAGCAGCGCCTTGGCGTAGGTCCAGCCCTTGTTCTCCTGCCCGATGCGGTTCTCGACCGGCACGCGGACATCCTGGAAGAAGACCTCGTTCACCTCGTGCCCGCCATCGATGGTGATGATCGGGCGGATGGTGATGCCGGGGGTGTCGAGGTCGATCAGCAGGAAGCTGATGCCCTCTTGCTTCTTGCCCTCGGTCGAGGTGCGCACCAGGCAGAACATCCAGTCGGCATGGTGCGCGTCGGTGGTCCAGGTCTTGGAGCCGTTGATCACGTAATGGTCGCCGTCGCGCACCGCCCGGGTCCGGACACCGGCGAGGTCGGAACCCGCGCCCGGCTCCGAATAGCCCTGGCACCACCACACGTCGGTCGCGAGGATCGGCGGCAGGAAGCGCGCCTTCTGCTCGTCGGTCCCGAAATGCATGATGACGGGCGCCACCATGGCGAGGCCGAAGGGAGAGACCGGCGGCGCGTCGGCCAGCGCGATCTCCTCCCAGAAGATGTGCTTCTGGATGGCGTTCCAGCCGGTGCCGCCATACTCGACCGGCCAGTTCACCCCGGCCCAGCCGCGCTCCGCCAGGGCCTTCTGCCAAGCGGTGCGGTCGGCCTTGGTGAGGGTCTCGCCCGCCCGGTTCTTCGCGATGAGCGAGGCGGGCAGCGGTTCCGCGAGGAACCGCCGCACCTCGTCCCGGAACGCCAGGTCGGCGGCGCTGAAGGAGAGATCCATGATCGCGCTCAGAACTTGTACTGGACCTGCAGACCGTAGGTCCGCGGCTCCAGGATGCGGACGTTGCGGTAGCTGCCGACCAGGTCGCTCTCGATGATCGAGTTGGTGATGTTGTCCTCGTTCGCGATATTCCGCACGAAGGCTTCGAGCGACAGGCCGGAGTCCTCGTTGGTGAAGCGCAGCGTGATGTTGGCCGTGCTCCAGGACTTGATCTTGTCGTTCGGCGTGTTGAACTCGCGCGCCCAGTAGCTGCTCTGCCAGCTGTAGTCGCCGCGCAGGGTCGCGTCCCAGCCGGTGCCGCCGACCGGCATGGTGTACTGGCCGCCGATGGTGATCTTGGTATCAGGCGCGTAGGGCAGCTCCTTGCCCTTCAGGTCCACCAGCACGGCGGGCGTGCGGGTGGGCGTGCCGGTGCCGTTCCACTGGGCGGGGTTGGCCGGGTCGAAGGTCTGGAAGCTGCCGATCTCGGTGTCGAGGAAGGCGATGTTGGTGTTGAACAGCCAGTTCTCGGTCGGCGCGAACAGGAACTCGCCCTCCACGCCCATGATGTCGGCGTCGCCGTTCACGGTCAGCGTGCCGGTGCCGGTGCGCTGGCCCAGCTGCAGGTCGCTGTAGTCGTAGTAGAAGGCCGAGAGGTTCGCCTGCAGCCGGCCGCCGGCCAGCGTGTTCTTGGCGCCGATCTCGTAGGCGTTGATCTTCTCGGGCTTGAAGGTCGGCTGGTTGGTGCTGCCGGCGTTCAGGCCGCCGCTCTTGAAGCCGCGCGAGTAGGAGGCGAAGAGCAGCGTCTCGTCGGTGAAGCCGAGATCGGCCTTGTGGTCGAGCGAGACCCTGCCGGTCACCGCGTCGAACTTGCCGCTGCCGACCGTGAAGGGCGGCGGGGCCGACAGGAAGATCGTGCGGGTGCGGATCGCCTTCTTGTCCTCGGTGTAGCGCAGGCCGACGGTCACCTTGGTGTCGTCGGTGACGTTGTAATAGCCCTCGCCGAAGCCGGCCCAAGACTTGGTCCGCGCGTAGGGCGAGCCGTTGAAGAAGTTCCAGGCGGTGTCCGGCAGGCGGAAGATGTTCTTGGCGATCAGCTCCACCGCCGGGTGCCAGATCTCGAAAGCGGCGGCGCCGCGCGTGTCGAAGTAATTGCCGCCGACCGTGAAGTTGAAGGGCCCGGCCATGTCGGAGACGATCCGGAACTCCTGGTACCAGGTGCGGCCGAAGGAGGTGAAGCTGTCGGTCGTGATCAGACGGTCGGTGGTGACCTGGTTGCCGCGCGAGGCGGTGTAGGTCACCGGCGTCAGGAAGCGGAACGGCAGGGCGGCATTGTCGAAGTCGGTGTTCGCCTCGGACTTGCCCCAGCTGTGGCCGGACAGCGAGATCAGCGAGAAGTCGCCGAACTCGTGGCTGATCTCCAGCGTGGTGGAGGTCTGCTCGCCCTTGAAGGTGCTGTCGGTGTCGGCGGCGACCTCGCGCAGGTCGGTCGGGTTCGGCGCGCCGGCGTAGATGTTGAAGCCGGGGGCCACCAGGACGCCGGTGAAGGGCGCCAGCAGCCGCTGGAAGATCACGCCGCTGACGTCGGGGCTGTCGAAGCCCAGCTCGAAGGGCGAGCAGCCCAGGTTCGGCGTCGCCTTGCAGAGGCGCTTGTTCTCGCGGCTCCGGCTGCTGTCTTCCTTGGAGTAGTTGAAGACCAGGTCGACGCGGGTGTTCTCGCTGACGTTCAGCCGGGTGGAGCTGCGGACCTGGTACTGGTCGCGGCCGTCGATGCTGTTGCCGGTGCCGAGGTTCTTCGTGTAGCCGTCGCGCTTCAGGTAGAAGGCGGCGAAGCGCTGCTGCACCGCGTCGGCCAGCGGCAGGTTGATGGCGCCGTGCAGGCGGACGCTGTCAAAATTGCCGTACTGGGCGTTGACGTAGCCCTCCACCTCGTCGGTGGGCTTGGCGGTGATGACGTTGATGGTGCCGCCGGTGGTGTTGCGACCGTACAGCGTGCCCTGCGGCCCGCGCAGCACCTCGATGCGCTCCAGGTCGAAGAACTCGTCGCCGGTGCGGGTGCCGATCGGCACGAAGTTCAGCAGCACGCCGGTGCCGTTGTCGGCCGTGGAGGAGATGGCGTTGTTGCCGACGCCGCGGATGGTCGGGCGGTCGTTGCCGACCAGCAGCAGGTTCGGGACCGAGAACTGCAGGTCCAGCGGATCCTCGATGCCCTGGCGCTCCAGCGTCTCGTTGCTGAAGGCCGACATGGCGAGCGGCACGTCCTGCGACTGCTCCACGCGCTTGCGGGCGGTGACGATGATCTCCTCGAGGAAGGCCGTCTCGCCCTGGCCGCCGGCGGGCGCCGTCTGCGCCGCGGCGATGCCGGGGGCGGTCAGCGCCGCCAGCGAGACGCCGGCAGCGAGGGTGGCGAGAATACGGTGCTTCATCGGTTGCTCGCTGCGGTACATGGCTCCCCCCTGTTCTACTTGATCATGGCGGCCGGGCGGCAGGCGGAGGGCGTGCGCGGACGGCATGCCTCCCCGTCCAAGCCTGTGCCGGCCACCGGTTCCGGATACGGATGCATGCCGCTGGTCGCGCGCCATGCCATTCTCCCTGGGCGCCGGCGGCGCTTCCGTCCTTCGACCCCGCTGGGGGATGGACATCGGCCGCCGGATTGTTATTGTACTAACTGTCAATAACGCTATGGGCCAATCGATCGGGCTGTCAAGCGCTATTCGTCAAAAAGTCAATAAGCGGCGTCAGGGAGGCGCGCGGTGGATCAGATCGAGGCCCATACCGAGACACTCGCCCGCACAGGCATGCTGTCGTCCCTCTATGCCCGGACAAGGCCGGACGCCATGGCCGTGGCGGCGCCAAACGGGCGGCGCAGCTTCCGCGAGCTGCACGAGAACGCCAACCGGCTGGCAGATGCGCTGCGCCGGCGGGGCCTGCGCCCCGGCGACTCGGTGGCGCTGCTGCTGGGCAACCAGCCCGAGTTCATCGAGGCGCACATGGCGGCGATGCGCTCGGGCCTGCGGGTCACGCCGATCAACTGGCACCTGACCGGTGGGGAAGTCGCCTACATCGTCGCGGATTGCGACGCCCGCGCACTGATCGCCGACGCCGCCTTCGCCGCGGCGGCCGGGCAGGCGCGAGGCGTCGAGGTCCGCATCGCGGTCGGCGGGATCGACGGGTTCGAGCGCTGGGACTCGGTGCTCGCCGACGCTTCGCCCGAGGACCCGGCCGAACCGGTGCTGGGCCTGCAGATGCTCTACACCTCGGGCACGACGGGACGGCCCAAGGGGGTGCTGAAGCGCCTGCCCGAGCCGGTGCTGCCGCAGCGCGCCGGCACGCCCATGGGCTTCCGCGAGGAGGGCGACGTGAGCCTCTGCTGCGGCCCGCTCTACCACGCCGCGCCGCTGCTGTTCGACATGCGCTGGCCGTTGGCCTCGGGCGTGCCGATCGTGCTGATGGAGAGGTTCGACGCGGCTGACGCGCTGCGCCTGATCGAGGCGCATCGGGTCACCCACACCCACATGGTGCCGACCATGTTCCAGCGCCTGCTGGCCCTGCCGGAGGAAACGCGGCGCCGCCACGACCTGTCCAGCCTGCGCCTGATCGTCCACGGCGCCGCCCCCTGCCCGCGCGAGACCAAGCGCGCCATGATCGAGTGGCTGGGGCCGGTGCTGCTGGAATATTACGCGGCGACCGAGGGCGGCGGCGGCTTCCAGATCTCGTCGGAGGAATGGCTGCGCAAGCCCGGCAGCGTCGGGCGCCTGCTGAAGGAGTTCGGCGCCCGGGTGCTGCGCGACGACGGCACGGAGTGCGGCCCGGACGAGATCGGGCTGGTCCATCTGAAGGCGGCGGCCGAGGGGCGGTTCGAGTACCACAAGGACCCGGAGAAGACGGCGGCCCTGTTCAAGGGCGACCACTTCACCCTGGGCGACATGGGCTATGTCGACGAGGACGGGTACCTGTTCCTGACCGGGCGGACGGCGGAGCTGATCATTTCAGGCGGGGTGAACATCTACCCGCAGGAAATCGACGAGGTGGTCATCCGCCATCCCGCCGTGCTGGAGGTCTGCACCGTCGGCGCGCCCAACCGCGAATGGGGTGAGGAGGTGCGCACCGTGGTCTCGCTGGAGGACGGATACGCCCCCAGCCCGGAGCTGGCCGCCGAGATCCTGGCCTTCGTGCGCCGGCACCTCGCCGGCTTCAAATGCCCGCGCCAGATCGACTTCGTCGATGCCCTGCCGCGCATGCCCACCGGCAAGATCCAGCGCAAGCTGGTGCGCGCCCGCTACTGGGAGGGTGGGGGCGAGCGCATCTGATCCCCCGCCCCGCGAGGGGTCTTGACAGTCCGGTGCGCCCGGCCTTTACTGACGGTCTGTCTAATAAGGCGGCGCGCAGCCGGCGCGGACCGTCGCGATCACGCCGGCAACGAACCGGCCGACCAGGGAGTGGCGCACCGATGCGGCCCAAGTCAGAGGTACCGTTCCTCACCAAGCTGGCCTACGGGACGGTCAATACGCCGCTGTCCTTCATCGGCTTCCCGCTGGTGATCTATGTGGCGCCCTTCTATTCGGGCGAGCTAGGCCTGCCGCTGGCGCTGGTCGGCACCATGCTGTTCATCGCCCGCATCACCGACGTCATCACCGACCCCATCGTCGGCATCCTGTCGGACAAGGTGCAGACGCGCTTCGGCCGCCGGAAGATCTGGCTGGCGACCGGCACGCTGGTGATGATGCTGGGCGTCTACATGCTGTTCATCCCCGAACCGCCCGTGACCATCTGGTACCTGCTGCTCTGGGTGTCGGTCGTCTATCTCGGCTTCACCATGATCGCCTTGCCGCACGAGGCCTGGGGCGGCGAGCTGTCGCCGCACTATCACGAGCGGACGCAGATCACCGGCACGCGCCAGACCTTCGGCCTGATCGGGCTGGTGCTGGCCACCGTCGTGCCGGCCGTTATCATCAGCCAGGGCGGCAAGAGCGGGGCGGTGCTGGAGGCGCTGGGCTGGACCATCCTCGCCACCCTGCCGCTGGCGGTGCTGATCGTCTGCTGGTTCGTGCCCGAGCGGCCGAACGCGGTGGGCGAGGCGCACGTGCCCTTCTGGCACGGGCTGCGGCTGATGACGCGCAACGGCCCGTTCAAGCGGGTGCTGCTGGTGCTGTTCATCGCGGTGATCGGCGAGACCTTCCGCATCACCATCACCTACTTCTTCGCCATGCAGGTGATCGGCATCGCCAACCTCGGCACGCTGTACCTCTGGTACTTCGTGACCGGCCTGGCGGCGATCCCGGTCTGGATCAAGCTGGGCCACCATATCGGCAAGCACCGGGCGCTGGGCGTCAGCTTCACCATCATCACCCTGTCCAGCATCGGCATGTTCTTCCTGGGCAAGGGCGACACGCTGGCCTTCACCATCCTGTTCGCGATGAAGGGCTTCTGCTTCGGCTCGCTGCAGCTGCTGCCCTCGGCCATGGTCGCCGACGTGGTCGACGTCGACACCATCCGCAGCGGCCAGAAGCGCCAGGGCCTGTTCTACGCCGTGGCCGGCGTGGTGCTGAAGCTGGGCATGGCGCTGGGCCAGGGCCTGTCGCTGAACCTGCTGGACCTGACCGGCTTCAGCGCCGGCGGCGCCAACGGCCCGGACCAGCTCTGGTGGCTCTCCTTCTTCTACTGCGTCGCCCCCTGCGGCTTCTTCCTGGTGGCGCTGCGGCTGGTCTGGAAGTACCCGCTGACGGCCACGCGCCACCGCCGCATCCAGGACCGGCTGGCGGTCAGGGTCGAGCGCATCAATGCCGGCGCCGCCCGGATCGAGGCGGACGGCGTCGGGGCCCCGGGCAACCCGCCTTTCCGGGCCGAGCCGGTCTGACGGACGACAGCCAGCGGAGGCCGGCATGAACCTCGCCTTCAGCGCCGACGAACTGGCTTTTCAGGCGGAGGTGCGCGCCTTCATCCACGCGCACTTCCCGCCGGAGCGGCCCTTCACCCATACCAAGGCCGACATCGACCGCTGGGCCGCCGCGCTGAACGCCAGGGGCTGGGCCGCCTACAAATGGCCGGTCCAGTTCGGCGGCACCGGCTGGGACGTGACCCGGAAATACATCTGGGAGCGGGAGTGCGCGCTGGCCGGCGTGCCGGAACGGCTGGGCGGCATGGGCATGATGATGCTGGCGCCGATCCTCTACGGCTACGGCACGCCGGAGCAGCAGCGCCGGCACCTGCCGGGCATCCTCGCCAACGAGGTGGAGTGGTGCCAGGGCTATTCCGAGCCAGGCGCCGGTTCCGACCTGGCGGCCCTGCGCACGAGCGCGGTCAGGGACGGCGACCATTACATCGTGTCCGGCGAGAAGATCTGGACCAGCTACGCCCACATCGCCCATTGGATGTTCGCGCTGGTCCGCACCTCCACCGGCGCCCGCAAGCAGGAGGGCATCACCTTCCTCCTGATCGACATGGCCAGCCCCGGCATCACCGTGCGCCCCATCGTGACCATCGACGGGCGGCACCATTCGCTGAACGCCGTGGTGCTGGACAATGTCCGGGTGCCCGTGGAGAACCGCATCGGCGAGGAGGGGCGCGGCTGGACCTACGCCAAGGGCCTGCTGACGCATGAGCGCACCGGCCTCGCCTATGTCGCCCAGTCGGTGCGGCGCCTGCGCCTGCTGAAGGAGCGGGCGGCGGAAATGCCGGACGGGCGCGGCGGACGGCTGGCGGACGACCCGGCCTTCCGCGCCAAGCTGGCCGCCGTCGAGATCGACCTGCTGGCGCTGGAATTCACCGAGCTGCGCACCCTGGCCGAGACGGCCGTGGGCTCGGCGCCGGGCGCCCAATCCTCCATCCTGAAGAGCCGGGGCAGCGTCATCTTCCAGCGCCTGACCGAGTTGGAGATCGAATGCGCCGGCCCCTTCGCCCTGCCCTACCCGCCCGGCGTCCTGGCCGGCACGGAGCCGCCCGTCGGGCCGGACTGGGCGCAGGAGGAGATGGCGACCTACCTGCTGGCGCGCTCCACCACCATCGCCGGCGGCACCGAGGAGGTGCAGCGCGGCATCATCGCCAAGCATGTGCTGGGGCTCTAGACCATGACCGACGCTCCCCTATGGACCGACGGCGTGCTGGCCGGGCCCTTCCGCCGGCCGCACAACAACTCCTCGCACGAGGAGGGCACCATCCATGACGACGCCACCGCGCGCCGGCTGGGCTTCCGCGGCGGCACCATCGCCGGCTCCATCCATATGGAGCAGTTCCCGCCGCTGCTGACCGAGGCGTTCGGCGAGGACTGGTACCGCACCGGCGGGCTGTCGCTTTATTTCCGCAACCCGAGCGTCGATTTCGAACCGGTGCGGGCATTCCTGCGCCCCACCGGGGAGGGGCGCGCCGAGGTGTGGATGGACAGCGAGGCCGGCGTGCGCATCCTGGACGGCACGGCGTCGGTCGGCACGCCCGACCCGGACAGCCTGGTCCGCCGCAAGCTGCGCGAGCTGCGGCCCGCCGCCGACATCCGCATGCTGGCTTCCGTGCAGGTCGGCCGCTCGGTCGAAGGCGTGCCGACCCGCATCCCGCAGGCCGACATTAACAGGCGCCTCGCCGTCCTGACCGAGGCTGATCCGCGCTTCACCGACCCCGCCATCCTGGGCCGCACCACCGCGCCCCTGTCGGCTACCGTCCACGCGCTGCGCGCCGTGGAGCCGGAGCTCTTCGGGATGAGCGAGGGCGAGTTCGTCGGCCTGTTCGGCGCCATTGAGCTGCTGTTCCACGACGGTCCCGTCTTCGCCGACACGCCGTACCTGGCGCGCGGCCGGGTGGTCGCCCTGGCCGAGACGCCCAAGACCGAAATGCTCTGGTACGAGGCCACGCTGACCGACCCCGCGACGGGGCGCGACGTGGTCTCGACCCTGCACATGTCCCGCCTGCTGAAAGCCACCTCACCCCTCTGGAGCTGATCGATGAAGCGCCTCGCACCGGCCCTGACGGCCCTTCTCCTGCTGACCGCCGCCCCCGTCCTGGCGGAGGCGCCCGCGCGGCCCGCGTCCCAGCCCGCCGCGCCCACCCGCATCGCCAGCGTGCCGCCGGTGGACGCGCCGGAGCTGGCGCGCACCGGCGTCTTCGCCGTGGGCACCAGGGTGACGGAGCTGGCCTACACCGCCCCCGACATCGCCAAGGTCGCCGGCGGCACGGCGGGTGCGACGGCGGAGCGCAAGCTGGCGCTGCGGCTCTGGTACCCGGCGGATGGCGAGGCGGCGCCGGCCGTGCGCGTCACCTATGCCGGCACGCTGCCGCCGGCCGCGCCGGGCGGGCAGCCGACGCCCTACGGCTATGCCGGCATCGCCGCGGAGAACGCCAAGCCCTCGGCCAAGGGGCCCTTCCCGCTTGTGGTGATCTCCCACGGCTTCAGCGGCCGCGCCACGACCATGGCTTGGCTGGGCGAGAACCTCGCCAGCAAGGGCTATGTCGTCGCCGCGCTCGACCATAATGACGGCACCTATACCGGGCCGCAGTCGCTGATCCCGGCGCTGCTGTTCCGGCCGATGGACCAGCGCGCGGTGATATCCAAGGCGACCTCCGACCCCGAGCTGAAGCCCCTGGTCGACGCGAACCGGGTCGGCATCGTCGGCTATTCCATGGGCGGCTACGGTGCGCTGAACCTGGCCGGCGCCGGCTTCAACCCCAAGGGGGTGCCCGCCAGCTTCATGCCGGGCGGCCTGCTGGCGCCGCACACCCACGGCAATCCCGGCTACACCGCCGTGCCGGGGTTGAAGGCGGTCGCCGCCATCGCGCCCTGGGGCGCCCAGTCCAACATCGGCGCCTGGTCCAGTGAGACCATGGCCGGCGTGAAGACGCCGCTGATGCTGCTGGTCGGCGACCAGGATGACATCTCCGGCTATAGTGACGGGGTGAAGTCGATCTTCGATGCGGCGGTGAATACCGACCGCTCCATGCTGGTCTTCCAGAACGCCGGCCACACCATCGGCATCATGGGCGCGCCGGCCGAGGCGCAGGGCGTGCTGCAGCAGGTCGAGTATTTTGAGGACCCGGTCTGGCGCAAGGAGCGCATCCTCGCCATCAGCCAGCATTTCCTGACCGCCTTCCTGGACACCCACCTGAAGGGCGACAAGGCCAAGGCCGCCTATCTCTCGCCTGCCGTCGCCAAGTCCAACGAGGGCGTCTGGCCCCAGGCGCCGGGCACCCCGCCCGACGCCGCCTACAGCACCGGCAAGGATGGCGTCACCGTGTGGCCCGGCTTCCAGCGCCGCTGGGCCAAGGGGCTGGAGTTGCACCGGGCGAAGCCGTGAGGCGGTAGCCGCCGAAGCCGGGGAGAACCGGTCGTCCGGTTCTCCCCGGCTATCGCCACTCTCGACCGTCATCCCGGTCCCCGGATCGGGCCTTAGGCCCGTCCGAGGACAGGCTGCGGCCGATGAAGCTGTGCGGCTGGAACGTAATGCGTCCTTCGACAAGCTCAGGATGAGGGAAGGTGGATGCCAGGCACTCCTGGTTCCATCACGCGCAAGCTCGGCCGGGAGCAGCTAAATCATCCTCATCCTGAGCTTGTCGAAGGACGCACAACTCAAACGCTGCCCTTCTAAGAGCGCTGCATCCCTCGCATCCCGCTGCATCCCCGGGGCCCCGGCCTGCGCCGGGGTGACGGGATGAGAGGGCTCACGGCTGAAGCCCCCCTACTCCCGCCAGGCGGCGACGCCGGCGGGGGGCAGCTCCGGCCCGCCGATCAGGAAGCGGGTCCCCGGCGGGGCCGGCACGGGACGCGGCTCGGGCGCGTAGTTGACGGCGAAGCGCAAGCCGCCGCGGGCGCGGGTGCGCACGCCCTCGGGCATCTCGGTCACGGCGAGGCCGGCCGCGGCCGCCTTGTCGCGCAGCACCCGGTCCAGCAGGTCCGACCCTGGCCAGCAGGCGAGATAGTCGACCCGCCCGTGGCGGAACCAGGCGCCGCCGCCGTCCGCATGGACGGCCAGCGGGGCGAGATTCGTGCGGACATGCTCGCGCCAGCGCTCCACCCCCAGCCGCTCGCCATTGAGAAGGACGGCGTCGTCGCTGTCCGGCCGCAGCGATTCCACCCGCGTCACCGCCAGCGGGATCAGGCGCGACAGGGGGCCCGGCGCCAGCCCGGCCGGGATGTGCAGCTCGGGCGTGCGGCTGCCGCTGCGGGGGCCGATCAGCAGATGCGCGCCGGACCGCTCGGCCGCCGCGACGAAGGCCTCGGACGCGATCGGCAGGGACGGCGCCACCACCAGCCGGTAGCCCGTCAGGTCGGCGCCGGGCGGCACCATGTCGACGTCCAGCCCCAGCCGGCGCAGGCCCGAATAGACCGCGAAGGCCAGCTCCAGCCAGCGGTAGCTGCGGCCCTGTGGCTGGATGCGCGACAGCCAGTCCGCCTCATAGTCGAAGACCAGGGCAACGGGCGCCTTTCCCGACGGACCTGCATCGGGCAGCCCGGCGATCTCCTCCGCCACCTGCCGCGCCTCGCCCGCTCCCGCATCCTCGCTGCGGTCGGGCAGGTGCAGGCCGGCATGGTTCTGCTCCTGCGCGAAGGGGCACTGGCGCCAGCGGAAATAGGAGACCACCTCCGCCCCGTGGGCGAAGGCCTCCCATGTCCAGGCGCGCACCATGCCGGGCAGCGGCGCCGGATTGTAGGCGGCCCAGTTCACCGGCCCCGGCTGCTGCTCCATCACCCACATCCGGCCCTGGCCGCAACCGCGGTAGAGATCGTGGTGGAAGGCGGCGATGTCGGGGTGGCCCTGGCGGCGGTAGCGCTCCTTGTCGGCCGGCGTGAACCAGAATTGCTCGGTGAAGCCCAGCGGATAGCTGTCCCAGGTCGCCACGTCCAGGTCGCGGGAGACGGCGAAATGGTCGAACTCCGTGTAGAAGCCCATGAAATTGTGGACGACGTCGCGGCCCGGCGACAGGCGCCGGAGGATATCCACCTGCAGCCGGTTGAAGGACACGACCTCGTCGGACGCGAAGCGCCACCAATCCATGCGGTGCGAGGGGTTGGCCTCGGTCACGGTCAGGATCGGCGCGTCCACCTCCTCGAAGCCGCGGTACTCCTGCGACCAGAACACGGCGCCCCAGGCGCGGTTGAGCGCCTGCACCGTGCCGTAGCGCGCCGCCAGCCAGCGCCGGAACCGCGCCAGCGCCGCGGCGGAATAGCTGATGGTGGTGTCGTGGCAGCCATACTCGTTGTCGGTCTGCCAGGCGACGATCGCGGGATGGTTCCCGTAGCGCTCCGCCACCGCCGTCACGATGCGGGCGCATTCGGCCCGGTAGGGCTCGTGCGAGAAGCAGTAATGGCGGCGGGAGCCGAAGCGGCGCGGCCTTCCCTGCTCGTCCACCGCCAGCATGTCGGGATGCCGGTCCACCAGCCATTTGGGCGGCGTCGCCGTCGGCGTGCCGAGCACGATCCTCAACCCCCGCGCCGCCAGCGTCTCGATGGCACGGTCCAGCCAGCCCCAGTCGAAGCGGCCCGGCTCCGGCTCGATCCGGCTCCAGGCGAACTCGCCGATGCGGACGAGATTGATGCCGAGGTCGCGCATCCGCTCGGCATCCTCGGCCCACCAATCCTCCGGCCAGTGCTCGGGGTAGTAGCAGACGCCCAGGCGCATCCCACGATCCATGGCTCAGACCCTCCCGAAGCGGCCGACCGGCAGCCCGCGCACGCCGGGCTGGAACGCGAAGACGCCGCCGGCCAGCGGCTGGCGCGCGAGTTCCCGCTCCGACAGGCCGACCCGGGCGGAGGTGACGTAGAGCGTGCCCAGATCGTCGCCACCGAAGGCGCAGCTGGTCGGGTTGTCGACCGGCAGCGGCACCACGCGGTCAATGCTGCCGTCCGGCGCGTAGCGCACCACCCGCGCCCCGCCCCACTGGGCGTTCCAGAGGAAGCCCTCCTCGTCCATGGCCGATCCGTCGGGCGTGCCGCCGTCGCCGACCGCGAACACCCGCCGGTTCGAGAGGCGCCCCGACGCGGGCGCCAGATCGAAGGCGTAGAGCGTGGCCTCGCCCGAGTCCGCGAAGATCATCGTGGCGCCGTCGGGCGACCAGGCCAGCGTGTTGGGGATGCGCAAGCCCTCCAGCACGCGCTCGGCCGTCCAGTCCGGCGTGACACGGTAGAGCGCGCCGGAGGCCTGGGCCTCCGCATCGTCCATGGTGCCGACCCAGAAATTGCCCCAGGGGTCGGCCTTGCCGTCATTGCTGCGGTTGCCCGGCAGGTCCGGCTCCAGCTCCAGGCGGATGTCGAGCTTCCGCCGGCCCGGGTCCAGCAGCCCGATGCCGCGATCCGATGCGACGATCAGCCCGCCCTCCGTCAGGGCCGCGGCGCTGCAGCGGGCCTGCAGCTCCAGCGTGCCGACCTCCTCCCTGTCGGGCGCCAGCCAGTGCAGCCGGCTACCCTTGATGTCGAACCAGTAGAGCCGGCCGGCCTCCGGATCCCAGAGCGGGCCTTCCCCCAGCAGGCAGCGGGTCGCCGCGACGCAGCTTGGCAGTGACATGGGTCCTCGCGTCTGATGACAGGCGCTCAGTTAAGCTGCTATTGTACTTATCGTCAATAACTGGCGAGCCACCATGACGGCGTCTCACGTGACAGCGTCCCCAGGCCATGAACAGGTGGAGGGAGCGGGCGTCCGGCTGCACTGCGCCCGGATGGGTGACGGCCAGCCGGTGCTGCTGCTGCACGGCTTCCCGGATTTCTGGTACGGCTGGCGCAGGCTGATGCCGCTGCTGGCGCCGCGCTGCCTGGCGGTGGCCCCCGATCTGCGCGGCTACAATCTCTCGGACAAGCCCGGGGGCGTCGACGCCTACGCCATGGACGCGCTGGTGGCCGACATCGCGGCGCTGGCCCGGCATTACGGGCGGGGCCGACCGGTGAGCGTCGTCGGCAACGATTGGGGCGGCGTGGTCGCCTGGGTGACGGCGGAACGCCATCCCGAGCTGATCGGCCGCCTCGCCATCCTGAACGCGCCGCATCCGGCGGTGCTGGCGAAGGCCCTGGTGGAGGACCCGGTGCAGCGGGACGCCGTCGGCTACATGGGGAAGCTGCGCCAGCCCGGCATCGAAACGATCATGGCGGCGGACGGATTCGCGCCGCTGCTGGGCGCCATGGCCGAGCTGTCGGCCGGCGGCCATCTCGGCCCCGACGATGTGGCGGCGTACCGCGAGGCATGGGCGCAGCCGGGGGCGCTGGCCGCCATGCTGGCCTGGTACCGCGCCGCCAGCTTCGCGCCGCCCGACCCGCGCTGGCCCTGGCCCGCCGCGCCCATCACGGTGCCGACGCTGCTGCTGTGGGGTGCCCGCGACGGGGCGCTGCTGCCGGGGCTGGCCGAGGCCCACCGGCCGATCTGCGCCGACCTGACAATCCACCTGCTGGAGGGCGCCGGCCACTGGCCGCATGTCGAGATGCCCGGGCGGGTCGCCGACCTTCTGCTTCCCTTCCTTCTGACCGATCGCTGAGCGGATGATATCGATGACGGAACGACCCGCCTTCGCCCGGCTGGACGGGCCGGCCACGACCCTGATCCTGGATTGCCGCGGCCCCGCCCCCGCCGTGCTGCACTGGGGCGCCCGGCTGGCCGAGGATACCGACCCGGAGAGCCTGGCCGGGCTGCTGGAGCGCGAGGAGGCGCCGGGCTCCCCGGCGGTCGAGGCGCAGCTGGCGCTCACCCCGCTGGCCGGCCAGGGCTTCCCCGGCCGGCCTGGCCTGCTGGCCCACCGCGCGGGACGGGGCTGGGGTACCTACGCGCTGCTGGAGTCGGTCGAGCGCCCGGCGCCGGGCCGGCTGGTGCTGCGCTCCCGCGACACCGCCAACGGCATCGCCCTCACCCACCATCTGCACCTCACGGGCGACGTGCTCTCCGCCTGGACCGAGCTGGTCAACGAGGGTTCGGAATTGCTGGAGGTGGAGTGGTGCGCCGCGCCCTGCCTGCCGCTGCCGCCGCATGCCGCACAATTCCTCACCTTCGAGGGCCGCTGGGCCGGCGAGTTCACCACCCGGCGCCTGGAGCGAGCGCCCGGCGGCGTGGTGCGGGAGAACCGGCGCGGCCGCACCTCGCACGACTCATTCCCCGGCCTGATCGCCATGGACGCCCAGTGCGGCGAGCACCGGGGCGAGGCCTGGGGCGCGCATCTCGGCTGGAGCGGGAATCACCGGATTCAGGCCGACCACCTGTCGGACGGGCGTGGCTATGTCCAGATGGGCGAGCTGCCGTTGCCGGGCGAACTGCGCCTCGCCCCCGGCGCCGTCTACCGCAGCCCTGACATCCACGCCGCCTATTCGGCCGAAGGGCTGAACGGGCTGTCGCGCGCCTTCCACCGCCATCTGCGTGCCCGGCCGGAGCATAAGCGGCTGCGCGCCAAGCCACGGCCGGTCCATTACAACAGCTGGGAAGCCGTCTATTTCGACCATTCGCCCCCCGTGCTGATGGATCTGGCGCGCTTGGCGGCCGATGTCGGGGTGGAGCGCTTCGTGCTGGATGACGGCTGGTTCATGGGCCGCCGCAGCGACCGCGCCGGCCTGGGGGACTGGGAGGTGGACCGCACCGTCTGGCCCGACGGGCTGAAGCCCCTGGCCGAGCATGTGCGCGGCCTCGGCATGGAGTTCGGGCTGTGGCTGGAGCCGGAGATGGTGAACGCCGACAGCGACCTCTATCGCCGGCATCCCGACTGGGTGCTGGGCACGCCGCCGGCGCCGCAGATCCCGTTCCGCAACCAGATGGTCCTGGATTTCGGCCGCGCCGAGGTGCGGGAGCATCTCTTCGGCCGCATCGACGCGCTGCTGCGGGAGCTGCCCATCGGGTACCTGAAATGGGACATGAACCGCGACATCAGCCAGCCCGGCGGCGCCGACGGCAGCCCGGGTGCCCACGCCCATGTGCGCGGCCTCTACGATCTGCTCGACCGGCTGCGCGCGACGCATCCGACCGTGGAGATCGAGAGCTGCGCGTCGGGCGGCGGGCGGGCCGACTACGGCATCCTCGCCCGCACCGACCGCGTCTGGACCTCCGACAGCAACGACGCGCTGGACCGGCTGGCGATCCAGAAGGGCTTCTCGCTGTTCTTCCCGCCGGAGATCATGGGCGCCCATGTCGGGCCGGAGGATTGCCACATCACCGGCCGGCGCGTGCCGCTGGCGGTGCGGGCGGCGGTGGCGATGTTCGGCCATATGGGACTGGAGATGGATCTGCGCCGCCTCTCCCCCGACGATCTGGTGGAGCTGCGCGCCGCCATCGCCCTGCACAAGCGGCTGCGTCCCCTGTTGCATTCCGGCGATATCGTGCGTCTGGAGGCGGAGGCCGGATCGGAGGCGTTCGGCGTGGTGGCGGCGGACCGCGCCGAGGCCGTGTTCCTGCACGCCACAGTGACCGAGCCCACCGGCTACTTCCCCGGCCGCCTGCGCCTCGCCGGCCTGGACCCGCGCGCCCGTTACCGGCTGGACCTCGCCTGGCCCGCCGTCCCGCCGCGCCGGCCGCCGCTGGTGGAGCGGCTGCAGCGGGGCGTGGAGATGGGCGGCGACGCGCTGATGGGCGTGGGAGTCCAGCTCCCCCGCCTGCCGCCGCAATCGGCGCTGGTGCTGCGGCTGCGGCGGGTCGGCTGAGACAGCTCACCCCTGGGGCCTTTAGAGAACCGCTTGGATGGTTCTCACCCTCTACTATTCCCTCTCGATCGTCATCCCGGCGCAAGCCGGGACCCAGGGGTTGCAGCCATGGGCGGCCGATGAAGCATGCCCATTCACTGCTCAAAAGAGCGGAACGACTGGTGGGCGCGCTGCATCGGGCGCATCCCACTGCAACCCCTGGATCCCGGCCTTCGCCGGGATGACGGGCAGTGGGGAAACCGCTCTCGCACCATTGTCCGACGGACTCTAGGCGACGAGAAGCGAAGAGGGGCGCCGCGGCTGGTGGCGCCCCTGTCCACGTCAGAAGTTCGCGGACTTCAGCGCGCCGCCGTCGATGCGGAGGTTGGCGCCGGTGATGTAGGCGGCGGCGGGGCTCGCCAGGAAGGCGACGGCGTTGGCGATCTCCTCGGGTGCCGCCAGCCGGCCCATGGCGGGCAGGCGCTGGGCTGAGGCGAAGAGGGCGGGGTTCTTGTCGCGCACCATGGCCCAGAAGCCGCCCTCGAACAGCACCGGCCCCGGCGACACGGCGTTGACCCGCACGCCGGCGGCGGCGTTGCGGTTGGCGAGCTGGCCGCAATGGTTGATCAGCGCCGCCTTCATGGTGCCGTAGGCCTCCTCGCCCGGCGGCAGCTGGGTCAGCACCGACGCGATGGAGGCGACGACCACGATCGATCCCTTGCTGTCCCGCAGCGCCGGCATGGCCAGGTCGATGGTGCGGACATGCTGCAGGAAGTCCGCCTCGAACGTGTCGCGGTAGAGATCCTCGCCCTTGGTGTGGATGCGGGTGGAGACGTTGCTGACCAGCACGTCCAGCCCGCCCAGCGCCTCGGTCATGCGCGCCATGGCGGCCTTGAAGGCGTCGGCGTCGCGGATGTCGACCGCCTCGCCGTGCGCCGCCACGCCCTTGGCCCGCAGCCGCTCCACCGCCTGCGCCACCCCGTCGGCGCCGCGCGCGCAGATGGCGACGGACGCGCCCTCCCCCGCCAGCGTCTCCGCGATGGAAAGCCCGATGCCCCGGCTGGCGCCGGTCACGATGGCGCGCTTGCCCTTCAGCCCCAGATCCATGTCCCGTTCCTCATAGTTGGATGATCGGCCGTCTTGGTCGGCCCCATTCAGTCCGCCCCGTTCAGTCCGCCGTGTCGCCGCCGTCCACCGGCACCGCGGCGCCGGTCATGAAGGAGGCCTCGCGGCTCGCCAGGAAGGCGACGGCGGCGGCGATCTCGTGCGGCTCGGCATAGCGCCCCAGCGGCACGCCCTGGATGAAGCCGCGGCGGAAGGCGTCGAGGTCGTCGGCCCCGTGCTTGCGCTCCAGGGTGAAGACCATGTCGGTGGCGGTCGGCGACGGGCAGACGGCGTTGACCCGGATGTTGTGCGCCGCGAGCTCCATGGCCGCGCTCTTGGTCATGCCGATGACGGCGTGCTTGCTGGCGGTGTAGGCGATGATGTTGCGCCCGCCGCCCAAGCCGGAGATGGAGGAGATGTTCACGATCGCCCCGCCCCGCTCCTTCATGGCGGGCGCCACCAGCTTCATGCCCAGGAACACGCTGCGCGCGTTCACCGCCATGACCCGGTCGAAGGCGTCCACCGGATAGTCCAGCAGCGGCCGGATGGCGCCGGAGATGCCGGCATTGTTGACCAGTATGTCGATGCGGCCGAAGGCGGCGGTCGCGGCGGCCACCGCCCGCTCCCAGGTCTCAGGGTTCGAGACGTCGCCGGTGCTGGCGACGCAGCGCCGCCCCAGCGCCTCCACCGCCGCGCGGCACTCGTCCAGCGCCGCCTCGTCCAGGTCGATGGCGAGGATGTCGGCGCCGTCGCGGGCGAGCCGCTCCACCACCGCCAGGCCGATGCCCCGGGCGGCGCCGGTGACGACCGCCACCTGTCCTGCGAAAGCGCCCTGGTTGGGCGTGCCGTTTGTCATTGCGCGGGCCTCCTGGGGCGGCGTTCGGCGATCCGGGCCACCAGAAACGGGTCGGGAAGCGTCGAGAGGGAGTGCGGGCCTGAAGGCGCCGTCTCGACGAACTTGATGAGGTTGCCGTCCGGGTCGCGGGCCAGCGCCGCGGGCAGGTCCGACGTCACCGGTCCCAGCACCTGACCGCCCAACGCCTCCACGGCGCGGCAGGCCTCCTCGAGTGAGGGCACCTCGACGCCGAGATGGGCGTAGCCGGGAAGCCGGTCCTCGTCGGCGGCGCGCGGGCCGGTCGCCGGCTGCAGATACTGCCAGATCTCCAGCAGCAGGCTGTCCAGCGGGATCCAGGCCGGCCGGACGCGCACGCCCTCCAGGCCCGATATCTCGTCGAACTTGGGATGGGGGCCCAGCGGCTTGCCGGGCGCGGCGGGGGCGCCCAGCAGCGCGCCGTAGAAGGCGGTGGACCGCTCGATGTCGGGCGTGGCGATGGCGATGTGGGCGGCCCAGGTCGCCTCGTGCGGCTCCGCGTAGGGCACGCTCTCCATCTCGAAGACGTTGCCCTCGGGGTCGCGGCCGTAGATATAGAGATGGCCCGTGCCGAGATCGACCAGCGGCCCGTGGAACCGCGCACCGGCCGCCAGCGCCGTCGCGTGCAGCCGGTCGGCGTCGGGGCCCTGCAGGCAGTAGTGGGTGATTCCCGCCTCGTTCACCGGCCGGTCCCCGCCGCGCGGCGCGACGTCGGCCGGGCAGCGTTCCAGCTCCACGAACAGGTTGCGCCCGCGCAGCAGCCGCTCGCCGCCGAAGGGCGACGGGCCGGCGACCGGCGCGAACCCCGCCACCACCTGCAGGAAGGCCGCCATGGCGTCGGGATCGCGGACGCGCAGGCCGACATGGTGCAGCCGCCGGAGGGGACCGGCGGGCGGCGCACTTCGCATCTCGGCGGGATCGGACATGACCGGCACAGCCCCAGAGGACGGCGGGGGTCGGCCGGCATGGCCGCGCTCCCCTTATTGTACTTACCGTCAGTAACGTTAGGGGCCGGCGAACGGGGCTGTCAAGGCTTGTTGTACAATCCGTCAGTAATAGCGCTTAAGCGACGGCGGGACGGCCGCCCTCGGCGTCGGGCTCGGCATAGACCTGGGACAAAGCGCGCAGGCCGGCGGTCAGCAGGCGGACGCAGAGGTCCTCCGCCAGGTCCAGGTCGAAATTCTCCTCCGACACCAGCTTGCCCGCCCGGTCGGTCACCGCCATCAGCAGGTGCGTGGTGGCGATGGCGATGTCCAGCGGCAGCCGGAACTCCTTGCGCACCTGCTTCACGAAGTAGCGGATCGTCTGCTCCTGCTCGACCCGGTTGCTCTCCTGGATGAGCCGGACCACGGAGGGGTCGCTGAACAGGGCCTGCAGCAGCGCCCCGTGCGCCTTGATGTGCTGCAGGTAGAGCCGGGTGGTGAAGCGGATGAGGTCGTCGAAATTGTCGACCCGCAGGATCTGCTCCAGGCCGCGCGCCCGCAGCTCCTCGAACTCGCGGTTCAGCAGCGCCGCCAGCAGATCGTCGCGGCTGGGGAAGTAGTTGTAGACCAGCGCCTTGCTGATGCCGGCCTCGCGCCCGAGCCGCTCCATCGAGACGGCCGTGAGCCCCTCCTCGATGATCAGCCGCGCCGCGTCGTTCAGAATCTGGTTCTGGCGCGCCTCCGGCGTCAGTCGCCGGCGGCGGGGCTTCGTCGGGGTATCCACCATGCTCCTTCACCCTGTCCGTCCCGGCATTAACGGTAACCGGGCGCCGGATGGCAAGGCCGATGCGGCGCAACGGCCATGTAAGCGACGTCACGCCCCGTCGCCTCCCGATCACGGCCCTGTCCCCGCATTATGGAAACAACTTGTCGCGCCCACGGGCGGCCTCTCCGCTGGACGGATCGCCCGAACGGATGTGATTATCCCTTTCGGGTATAGAACTATTCCACGGGGGCCGCGGGTGCGGGGTCCAGTTCCGGCGGCGATCGCGACCATCATTGCCTGCGCCGCGCCGGTGGCGGCGCAGCAGCTGCCGTCCAGCGCCGATCCCAGCCGGGTGGAGCAGCGGCTGCAGCCGCCGCGCGCCCCCGAGGCGCTGCCCGACGTGGCGGTGCCGGCGCCCGACCTGGCGCCGCCGCCGGAGCGCGCGGCCGAGATCCGGATCGGGCTGCGCGAGGTGGTGCTGGAGGGCGCCACGATCTACGACAAGGCCGGGATGGAGCCGTTGTGGCGCGACCTGCTGCGCGAGGACGCCACGCTGGCCGACGCCTACGCGCTGCGCGACCGGCTGGCCGCCCGCTACCGCGCCGACGGCTATGTGCTGGCCCAGGTGGTCATTCCGCCCCAGTACATCCGCCAGGGCGTCGTCACGCTGCGCGTGTCGGAGGGCCATGTCGACGAGGTGAAGCTGGAGGGCGCCGAGGGTGCCCTGGCCGAGCGGCTGGGGGCCCTGTTCGCGCCCGTCGCCGCCGAGCGGCCGCTGCGGCTGGCGACGCTGGAGCGCGCGGTGCTGCTGGCGGACGAGCTGGGCGGCGTCGCCGTGCGCACCATCCTGCGGCCCGGGACAGAGACCGGCGCCTCGCAGCTGCTGGTGCTGGCGGAGCCGACCGGCATCGACTGGGCGCTCGCCGCCGACAACCGCGGCACATCAGCCATAGGCCGGGTGCAGATGGACGCCAGCCTCGTGGCCGGGAACCTGTTCGGCGATTTGGGCGAGACCTCGCTGCGCACCGTGCTGACGCCGCAGGTGGAGGAGCTGCGCTATCTCGAGGCGGCACACCGGACCCCCCTGCCCGGCGGCTCGGCCCTGGTGCTGGAAGGCCGACGCACCTGGTCGGAGCCGGGCGACGCGGTGCGCGACTTCGGCATCGACAGCGACAATCTCACCGTCCGCACCGCGCTGGTGCACCCGCTGCTGCGGACCCGGGCCGAGAGCCTGCTGGCCGAGCTGACGGGCACGCTCCGCGACGGCGACACGCGCAGCCTGGGGACCGATCTCTCCAGCGACCGGGTGCGCTACCTGACCGCGACGCTGAGCTGGGACCTGGCCGACCGCTGGGGCGGGCGCAGCGTCGCCGCGCTCGCGGCATCCCGGGGGTTCGAGGCGCTGGGCGCCAGCGAGCGCGGCGGCGCCGACCTCAGCCGCGCCGGCGGCCGGCCGGACTTCACCCGGCTGGTGCTGACGGCCGAGCGGCGGCAGGAGATCTGGGGCCCGGTGGCGCTGCTGGCCGGCGTCTCGGCGCAATGGGCGCCGCACCAGCTGCTGTCAGCGGAGGAGTTCGGCGTCGGCGGCGCCCAGTACGGCCGCGCCTATGACGCGTCGGAGATCACCGGCGACAAGGGCTTCGCCGCGCGGGTGGAGCTGCAGGTCTCGCCCGGCCCGCCGCCGGCGCTGGATCTGCTGCAGTTCTACGCCTCGCTGGATGGCGGCCGGGTCTACAACTACGAGACCGGCGACCGCGGCGGCGTCGCGGCGCTGCTGTCGGCCGCCGTCGGGCTGCGCCTGGCCAAGGGCGGCTTCTACCTGGACCTGCAGATGGCCAAGCCGCTGAACCGCGACGCCGCCGCCACCGGCGGCCGCAAGACCCGCCCCTTCGTAAGCATCTCCTACCGACCCTAGCCAGTACCGCCCGGGAGGGCGCCCGCCATGACCAGCCGCACCCGCATCCCCGCCCGCGCCGCAGCATTGGCCGCGCTGCTGCTGTCGGGCACGGCGCTCGCCAACCCGGAGGGCGGCGAGGTCGTGGCCGGCCGCGCCGTGATCGACCGCGCCGGGCCTTCGACGCTGACGGTGACCCAGGGCAGCGACCGGGCGGTGATCGACTGGCGCGGCTTCTCCATCGCGCCCGGCGAGACCACCCGCTTCGTGCAGCCCGGCGCCGGGTCCGTGGTGTTGAACCGCGTGCGCGGCGACCAGGCCAGCCTGATCGAGGGCACGCTGGAGGCCAACGGCAGGGTCTGGCTGGTGAACCCGAACGGCGTGTTCGTCGGCGCCGGCGCCCGCATCGACGTGGCCGGGCTGCTGGCCTCGCGCCGGGGCATCGACCTCGCCGCCTTCATGGCCGGCCGCGACCTGCCGGGCGAGGTGGTCATCACCCCAGGCCAGGGGCTGACGCTGGAACAGGCCGGCCTCGCCGGGCTGGTGGCGCCGGGGACGGCCGGCGGCAGCGACGTCACCGCCCGGGTCGGCCGCGCCACGGTGGGCGGCGAAGGGCTGCTGACCCTGGATCTCCATGGCGACCGCCGCATCAACCTCGCCGTCGGCGGCGCCCCGGCCGGCGCCGAGCCCGGCCTCGAGGATGCCGGCGCCGTGCGCATTGATGCGGTGGAGGCCCGCCGGGCGGTGGAGGGCGTGGTCAACCGCGTCGGGCTGGTGGAGGCCGACCGCGCCGAGCCCGCCCCGGGCGGGGTTATGCTGACCAGCGGCAAGACGCCGACCGGCGCCGGCGCGCCCACGGCGACGATAGCCGCCAACGACCCGCCGCCCCCGCCGCCGCCCACCACCCAGCCGACGACCACCACCACGACCACCACGACGCCTCCGCCCCCGCCGCCCCCGACGGAGCCCCCGCCGCCGACTTCGCCAACGTCCCCGACCCAGCCGCCGCCGACGCAGCTCTCC